>OKWF01000107.1_pt1 | contig 11039 bp, 11 predicted proteins | sample 1607031 | NCBI WGS metagenome assembly OKWF01 (sample SAMN04414079, study PRJEB24778) | human gut metagenome | material: faecal | host: Homo sapiens | reverse complement strand
AGTCGTCAAAAAAGAATTAGGGAGGATACTCTTGATGGTGGAGAATCAGAGACAGGCTCTCAAAGTATTACAGTATGTATATAATACAAAGACTGCATTGAATTTCGGTGCATTGTTTGCGGACGGAACGGATAGCTACCGGCATCCGGCAGAGTTAAAGATTGGAGATTCGGTGACATTGTGGTTCCGTACAGGAAGAAACAATGTAGATGCTGTCTATCTGGTTTACAATGGGGAGCGTTGTAACATGCAGGTGGAAAGCAGTGACGAGTTATTTGATTATTATGCATATACCATTTCTGAGGTAACGGATGACATAGACTATTATTATATGGTGCTTGCCGGGAATGTTATCTGCTATTATAACAAGCTTGGCACACAGAAGGATTTGAATCCAGATTATAATTTCCAGATTGCGCCGGGATTCTCGGTTCCGAAATGGGCGAGAGGTGCTGTGTTCTATCAGATTTTCGTGGATCGTTTCTACAATGGAGATCCGTCCAATGATGTCGAGGACAACGAGTACTGCTATATCGGGGAAGGCACGCGCAAGGTCAAGGACTGGTTTAAGTATCCGGACAATATGGATGTCCGCAGCTTCTATGGTGGTGATCTGCAGGGTGTTATGGATAAGCTTGATTATCTGCAGGGACTTGGCGTGGATGTCATTTATCTGAATCCGATTTTTGTTTCTCCATCCAATCATAAATATGATATTCAGGATTACGATTATGTAGATCCTCATTTTGGAAAGATCGTCAAGGATGGCGGAGAATGTCTGCCGGAGGGCTGCAAGGTCAATAAGGAAGCCAGCAAGTATATTATGCGTGTGACAGATAAGGCGAATCTGGAGGCCAGCAACGAGTTGTTCGCACAGCTTGTGGAGGAGATTCATAAGCGCGGCATGCGTGTAATCTTGGACGGTGTATTTAACCATTGTGGTTCTTTTAACAAATGGCTGGATCGAGAATGTATTTACGAGAATCAGGAGGGCTATGAGAAGGGCGCTTATGTGGATTATCAGAGCCCGTACAGAAGTTTCTTCAAGTTCCAGGACCCTTGGCAGTGGCCATACAACGGCACATACAATGGCTGGTGGGGACATGATACTCTTCCGAAATTAAATTACGAAGAATCTGAGAAATTATATGAATATATTATGCGTATCGGTGAAAAATGGGTTTCTCCGCCGTACAACGTGGATGGCTGGCGTCTGGACGTGGCTGCCGACCTTGGTTATACTGAAGAGTTTAACCATCGTTCTGGCGTGATTTCCGGACAAGAGTGAAGAAAGCAAATCCAGATGCACTGATCCTTGCGGAGCATTATGGTGACCCAAAGGCATGGCTTTTGGGCGATCAGTGGGATACCGTTATGAACTACGATGCATTTATGGAGCCGATTACATGGTTTTTGACCGGTGTGGAGAAGCACAGTGATGAGTTCCGCGGTGACCTGCTTGGAAATCCAGATGCATTTACTGGTGCGTTGCGCCACCATATGTCGCGGTTTAATCAGAACTCTCTGGAAATCGCGATGAATGAGCTGTCCAATCATGATCATTCACGATTCCTGACACGTACAAATCGCCGTGTTGGACGAATCCATACGATGGGACCGGAAGCCGCTGGTGAGAACATCAACAAGGGTGTATTCCGTGAGGCAGTTGTATTCCAGATGACGTGGCCAGGTGCACCGACAATCTATTATGGTGATGAAGCCGGACTTTGCGGCTGGACCGATCCGGATAACCGGCGTGGATATCCGTGGGGCAGAGAGGATCAGGAGCTGATTCAGTTCCACCGTGATATCATCAAGGTACACAAAGACAGTGCGGCGCTGATGAAGGGATCTGTGATGTTCCTGCATGGTGAATATAAGGTAGTCAGCTATGGACGGTTCCTGCCGGGCGAGGCAGTGGTTGTGATTTTGAACAACGATTACGAACCACATGAGCTGAACCTGCATGTGCGCAGACTTGGTGTACAGGATGGTGCGGTGATGAAAGCCTGTATCACGACGACGGAGAGTGGCTATCAGATGGATGAGACAGAATATGTCGTTGCAAATAACAAGTTGAAAATTACAGTTGGACCGATTTCAGCGGTTGTACTGAAATATACAGAGCCTTCTGTATAAATTAAAAAATGATATATAATTTGAGTCCCTGTTTCGAAAACGGAAACAGGGATTTTTTATTACCATAGTTGCATCAAAAGGAACTTTAGCTAGTTTATGCAAAACCCAATATGTGAGAATAAAAACAAGATTGTTGCGAAAAGCGAGGGTATGCATAAAGTGGTGCTAATGTCGTTAAAACTATATCTTGCAGTGGGGACTGCCTGACGCTTTGTCGTTTTGATTTTAGGTATTTTGATATATATGATGCTTCAGGAACGAAAGCGGGGGAAGAAGTCCTGAGTAGTTTGCCAATATATATAGACACAGTGGAAAACGAGGTGTAAAAACATGCAGGATCGTGCTTTTTATGAGCGCATAGGAGCAAAATTTCAGAGTGAACGGGAACGGCAGAAGATAACCAGAGAGCATATGGCGGAGCAGATCAACATTTCCTCCAAATTCCTGTATGAGATTGAGAGCGGAAGAAAAGGTTTCTCGTGTGAGATATTTCGGAATATGTGTAAATATCTGCATGTAAATGCAGATTATATTCTGGGAGGAAGATGATGTCGCCAGCAGTCAGATGCGGATTGAGACGATGACACGTGATTTCTCCATAAGATGGAAATGAATTATCTTGTGAAAATGATCGAGGGAATCCGGGAGATGCGCAAAGCATATGAGCAGAACGATAAAATTGGTTGACAGCCGGGACATCCTGTGCTATTTCTTATACAGATAAGCGATACGATCAAGGAGGCAATTATGGTTAAACATATTATTTTGTGGACATTGAAAGAGACAGACGCGGACAAGAAGGCAGAGATCCTTGCAAATATGAAGGAGCATCTGGAAGGCTTGGCAGGTAAGGTGCCTGGACTTCTTGAGGTGCATGTAAGAACAATCCGCTTGCATCTTCGAATGCAGAGGTTATGCTTGACACAACGCTGGAAAACGAGGAAATGCTGAAGGGCTACCAGAAGCATCGGCGCATGTAGAAGTTGCAAATACGTATGTGCGTCCATATACAGATGTGCGTATGTGCATGGATTACGAAGTGTAACGAATAAAAAGAATGGAAAACGCAGAGGATAACGGGAGTGCAGGGCATTCCCGTTATTTTTGTGGGTTGCATTTCATCAAGAAAAGAACGTTTGTTCTAATACAAATAAAAAAAGATGTGGTAAAATGAACCGTATAGCAGATTTGATTGATTAGAAACTGGAGAATAGCATGGATCATTTTGAATTAGTATCGGAATATGCACCGACCGGCGATCAGCCGGAGGCGATCGAAGGACTGGTAAAGGGCTTTCAGGAAGGAAAGAAATGCCAGACACTGCTCGGTGTCACAGGTTCCGGAAAGACATTTACGATGGCGAATGTCATCGCCCAATTAAATAAACCGACGATCATCATATCGCACAACAAGACATTGGCGGCACAGCTTTACAGTGAGTTTAAGGCGTTCTTTCCGCACAATGCGGTGGAGTATTTTGTATCGTATTACGATTATTACCAGCTGAGGCATATGTGCGTCGACGGACACGTATATTGCGAAGGATTCTGCCATCAATGATGAGATCGATAAGATGCGGCACAGCGCGACATCAGCCCTGATCGAACGGAAGGATGTAGTCGTCGTATCTTCCGTATCCTGCATCTATGGTTTGGGTGATCCGGAAGAATATAAGAACATGATGCTCTCGCTCCGCCCGGGTATGGAGAAGGACCGGGATGAACTGATCCGGCAGTTGATTGATATTCAGTACACACGGAATGAGATGGATTTCACGCGAGGAACTTTCCGTGTGAAGGGCGATATCGTAGATATCCTTCCGGTATCGACGTTTGAGGATGGTATCCGGATTGAGTTTTTCGGCGACGAGATTGACCGGATCGTGGAGTTTGATCCATTGACCGGTGAGATCAAGCGTGCACTTTCCTTTGCCTGTATCTTCCCGGCATCGCACTATGTTGTTGCACCGGAGAAGATGAAGCATGCGATCGTGGAGATAGAAGAGGAACTAAAGCAGCAGGTGGCATATTTCAAGGAGAATGACAAGCTGCTGGAAGCACAGCGTATCCGTGAGCGGACAGAGTTCGATATGGAGATGCTGCAGGAGACAGGATTTTGTTCGGGCATCGAGAATTATTCCCGGATACTGGCGGGTATGAAACCGGGTGCCACACCGAACACACTGCTCAATTTCTTCGATGGCGATTATCTGATTATCGTGGATGAGTCGCATATCACATTGCCACAGGTACGAGGCATGTATGCGGGTGACCGTTCCAGAAAGACGACATTGGTTGATTATGGATTCCGTCTGCCGTCAGCGCTGGATAACCGTCCGCTGAATTTTCAGGAGTTTGAGTCTAAGATCGATAAGATCTTATATGTATCTGCGACACCGTCCGATTATGAGAAGGAACACGAGGAGAACCGCGTCGAGCAGATTATCCGTCCGACCGGTTTGTTAGACCCGGAAGTAGAAGTACGACCGATCGAAGGACAGGTGGATGATCTCGTATCAGAAGTCAACAAAGAGGTTGCAAGGGCAATAAGATATTAGTTACGACACTGACGAAGCGTATGGCAGAAGATCTGACCGACTATATGAGCAGCTTGATATCAAGGTCAAATATTTGCATTCCGATATTGATACATTGGAACGATTGGAGATTGTACGTGATCTTCGAATGGGTGTATTTGATGTGCTGGTCGGAATCAACCTGCTCCGTGAGGGACTCGATATCCCGGAGATCACACTTGTTGCAATTCTCGATGCGGACAAGGAAGGATTTTTTACGATCAGAAACATCACTCGTGCAGACGATTGGACGTGCTGCGCGTAACGTGGATGGACATGTGATCATGTATGCCGATACAATCACGGATTCGATGCGGCATGCAATCGACGAGACGAACCGCAGGCGGAAGATTCAGGACGCCTACAACAAGGAACATGGCATTACACCGCAGAGTATCAAGAAGGATATCCGCGATCTGATCAGTCTGGATACGGGTGAGAGCGTGACAGCGAAGAAGGAACGCGAGAAAGATCCGGAATCCATGACGAAGAAGGAATTGAACGCCGAGATTGCACGTCTGACGAAGAAGATGAACAAGGCGGCGATGGAGCTTAACTTCGAGGAGGCAGCCGTGCTTCGTGATGAGTTGAAAGAATTAAAGATTGCCTTGCGGGATTATGATGATTAGTTTACAATTATTTTAGTTATACTAAGTCTTAAATAAAATGAATAAGGAGGAGCTTGCGATGGAAAGAGATGAATTGATTGAGGAGATCTCAAGAAGAAAAGGAATTGCGATGGAAGAGGTTGCAGAAATCTTAGATGAGGAGGATGCAATCTGCCTCGAAGAGGAAGAAAAATTTGTACAGCAGATGAAGAAAAAGAAGAGAAGAAAGAAGATGTGCATGCTTGGAACAATCACAATATTCCTTGCAGGTGCAGTGTGTGCACTTTTTGTCCTTGACAAGAAGGAGAAGATCAGCATGTCAGATTTAGAGGACATGGTGAAAGATAACGTGAAGAAATATACAGACAAGTATATGGATAAGGTTAAGAAATTTAGCTAGAAAAGGAGTAAGCGGAAACAGACGTCATGAGTGAACATAAGTATATCACCATCAAAGGTGCAAGAGAGCATAATTTAAAAAACATTGACATCCAGATTCCGCGTGATCAGTTTGTAGTATTGACAGGACTTTCCGGTTCCGGTAAGTCCTCTCTTGCTTTTGATACGATCTATGCGGAAGGACAGCGGAAATATATGGAGTCTCTGTCGTCCTATGCACGGCAGTTCTTAGGACTTGCGGACAAGCCGGATATTGACTCGATTGAGGGACTTTCTCCGTCCATTTCCATCGATCAGAAATCAACGAACCGGAACCCGCGTTCCACGGTTGGAACGGTGACTGAGATCTACGATTATCTGCGTCTGCTGTACGCACGTATCGGAATCCCGCATTGCCCGAAGTGTGGCAAAGAGATTGCCAGACAGACCGTCGATCAGATGGTCGATGAGATTATGGAGCTGCCTGCGGGTACGAAATTCCAGTTGCTTGCGCCTGTTGTGCGTGGACGGAAGGGCGAGCATGTCAAGCTGCTGCAGCAGGCAAAGAAAAGCGGTTATGTGCGCGTGATCGTGGATGACAGTATGTATGATCTGTCAGAGGAGATCAAGCTTGATAAGAACAAGAAGCATAATATCGATATTGTTGTGGACCGACTCGCAGTCAAAGAAGGCATTGAAAGCCGTCTGACGGATTCCATTGAGACTGTCCTGAAGCTGGCAGAAGGCTTGGTGAAGGTTGATGTGATCGGCGGAGAAACGATGTTATTTTCGGATAGCTTTTCCTGCCCGGATTGTGGCATCAGCATCGAGGAGATCGAGCCGCGAAGCTTCTCGTTCAACAACCCATTTGGCGCATGTCCTTGCTGTACGGGACTTGGATTCAAGACAGAATTTGATATTGACCTGATTATTCCGGATGACAGTCTGACTCTGAATGAGGGTGCAATCGCCGTACCGGGCTGGCAGTCGAGTGGTGATAAGAAGAGTTATGCACATGCATGCCTCGAAGCACTCGCAGAAGAATACAAATTCTCTCTGGATGTGCCGTTTAAGGATCTGCCGGAAGAGGCAAAGCATGTGATCCTATACGGAACTGAAGGCGAGAAAATCTATGTACACTATAAGAGTGCGTATAACGGAAAAGATGCATTCTATGCAAATTACGAAGGACTGCTTCGGAATCTGCAGCGCCGGTACAGAGAGACGACTGCAGAATCGGTCAAGCAGGACTATGAGACCTATATGACTGTGACACCATGTGAGGTGTGTCATGGTAAGAGATTGAAGCCGGAGTCGCTGGCAGTTACGATCGGTGGAAAGAACATTGCGGATGTCACAGATCTGTCTGTGGTAGCCTTGCATGATTTTATCTCGAAATTAGAGCTTACCGACCGGCAGAAGATGATCGGCGCACAGGTGTTAAAAGAGATTCAGGCGAGACTTGGATTCATGATCAATGTTGGTCTGGATTACCTGACATTATCGCGTGCGACAGGAACCTTGTCCGGTGGAGAAGCGCAGCGTATCCGTCTGGCAACCCAGATCGGTTCCGGTCTGGTTGGGGTTGCGTATATTCTGGATGAGCCAAGTATCGGACTGCATCAGCGAGACAACGATAAGCTGATTGCGGCACTGAAGCGTTTTGCGGGATCTGGGAAATACATTGCTTGTGGTAGAGCATGACGAGGATACGATGCTTGCGGCAGATCACGTCATTGATATCGGACCGGGCGCAGGTGCGAACGGCGGTGAAGTCGTGGCTCAGGGAACCGCAGAGGAGATCATGCAGTGTCCGGAGTCTATCACGGGTGCCTACTTAAGCGGCAGAATCAAGATTCCGGTACCGGAAGAGCGGAGAACGCCAACCGGATATATCGAGGTACTTGGCGCCAGACAGAACAATTTGAAGAATATTGATGTGAAGTTCCCACTTGGCGTGATGACCTGCGTGACAGGTGTATCAGGCTCTGGAAAGAGTTCCCTCGTCAATGAAATCTTATATAAGCATCTTGCTAGAACGCTGAACCGCGCGAAGGTAAAACCGGGCAAGCATGACGATATCACAGGACTTGACCAGTTGGACAAGATTATCAACATTGACCAGTCTCCAATCGGCAGAAGCCCACGTTCGAACCCGGCGACTTATACGGGTGTCTTTGATCTGATCCGTGACTTGTTTGCGAATACAAAGGATGCAAAGGCAATGGGTTACACAAAAGGACGATTCTCATTCAACGTTGCCGGTGGCCGATGTGAGGCGTGCCGTGGTGATGGTATCATCAAGATTGAGATGCATTTCTTAGCAGATGTATATGTACCATGTGAGGTCTGCCATGGAAAGCGGTACAACCGGGAGACATTGGAAGTGAAATACAAAGGCAAGAGTATCTACGATGTACTTGATATGACAGTCGATGAAGCGTGCGAGTTCTTCGCGCATGTGCCATCTGTCCTGCGCAAGATTTCGACCTTACAGGAGGTTGGACTTGGCTATATCAAGCTTGGTCAGCCATCGACGACATTATCCGGTGGAGAAGCACAGCGAATCAAGCTTGCGACAGAGCTTTCACGCCGCAGCACAGGCAGGACGATCTATGTCTTAGATGAGCCGACAACGGGACTTCATTTTGCGGATGTACATCGTCTGGTCGATATTCTGCGTCGGTTGTGTGAGGGTGGAAATACGGTTGTAGTTATTGAGCACAACTTAGATGTCAATTAAACCGCCGATTATATCATTGATATCGGACCGGAAGGCGGCGAAGGCGGAGGAACAGTTGTTGCAACCGGAACGCCGGAAGAGATTGCCAAGTGCAAGAAGAGTTATACGGGGCAGTATCTCAAGAAATATTTGAAGAAGTAAAAGTTGAGGCTGTAAGAATACTCCAAGAATTCGTTCAGGGTAAAATTTTAAAGGAAAATCGTAAGAAATTATATTCTTTTCGATTTTCCTTTTGTTTATAATAATTGCGAAGCAGACGAGGTTTTTATAGATATATTCTGACACTGGCTTCGTGTAATATGTGATATATTGAAGCTAAGAGATGCTAAATGTTCTGTTGAAAACATCGAAAACGTACGCAAACGCCGCCAATTCGGCCATCCGTGGCTCAGTGGCGGCTTGTTTGAACATCGTGTTCAAACATTGCTGATAACTTACAGAACATTAAGAATCTCTAAGCTTCAAACATATTCATATAACACGAAGCCAGTGTCGGAATATATCAGTATACATGGGAACTTTCTGCTTCGGCAAAAAATTAGTTGGGTAGTACGAGGAGGGTACAACATGTATATTGCAAAAGAAACAAGATATGACAATATGAAGTACAATTACTGTGGCGCAAGTGGCTTGAAGCTTCCTGCGGTATCGCTTGGGCTTTGGCACAACTTTGGTTCGAACGGAAATTTTGATACGATGATGGATATGTGCGAGACAGCCTTTGATAACGGTATCACACATTTCGATCTGGCGAATAATTATGGCCCATATGATGGCGCTGCTGAGGAGAATTTTGGCAAGATCTTAGATAAGAGTCTGCGTCCATATCGGGACGAGATGATCATCTCTACGAAGGCCGGATATACGATGTGGCCGGGCCCTTACGGCGACTGGGGCAGCAAGAAATATCTGGTAGCAAGCCTCGATCAGAGCCTGAAGCGGATGGGACTTGACTATGTGGATATCTTCTATCACCACAGACCGGATCCGAATACCCCGCTGGAAGAGACTGCCTGCGCTTTGGATGGCATTGTACGAAGCGGAAAAGCGTTGTATGTCGGAATCTCCAACTACAATAAAGAGCAGACAATCGAGATTGCAAAGCTTTTCAAGGAGATGAAAACGCCATTTATTATCAACCAGAGACGGTACAATATGTTTGACCGTGAGATGGAAGAGGATGGATTAAAAGATTACGCAGCCGCAAACGGCATCGGTATCATCACATTCTGTCCATTGGCACAGGGTTTACTTACAAATCGTTACTTAAATGGTATCCCGGAGGATAGCCGTATCCGTACCGATGGCAGATTCCTGAAGGAGACTGCTATCAATGAGGAGACGATTGCAAAGGTTCGTGCACTCAACGTGATTGCAGAAAACCGTGGTCAGACATTGGCAGAGATGGCACTTGCATGGATTCTGCGTGATAACGACATTACAAGTGTGTTGATTGGTGCATCCAGACCATCCCAGATCTTAGACAACATCGGCATGCTCGCAAATATGACATTTACACAGGAAGAACGCGAGAAGATCGATCGGATTACAAAATAAAAAACAAGCCGTGCATGGGTTGTAGAAATACCCATGCACGGCTTTTGTAATTTATACAGTTTGTTGTGAATTCAGCCGCGACAGCTCGCGCAATTCCTTGATCGTAAATACACCACAGACCACAGCGGCTGCGACATCTGCAATCGGGCCAGCATACATGACACCGTCGATTCCCATGAAGATCGGGAAGATCACGATGAGCGGCAGCAGGAAGAGAATCTGTCTCGTCAGTGACATGAAAATACCAAGCTGCGATTTGCCGATGGAATTGAAGAAATTCGCAGTTACAGGCTGGATGCCGTTGATTAAGGTGAAGAACATATAAATCCGGAAATACCGTTCGGAGCTGATAGTACAGCTCACTTCCTTCTCCGAAGACACGGATGATCTGTCTTGGGAAAAGCTGGAAACATGCAAATGCAATCAGCGACAGGAAGGTTGCGGTAGCAAGTGCCAGAAGATATGTTTTCTTCACACGGTTGTATTTCTTTGCACCGTAATTAAATCCGATGACCGGCTGGATGCCCTGTGAGATACCGATGACGAACGACATGAAGATCATGTTGACCTTTGTGATAATACCGGCACAGGCAAGTGGAATATTACTTCCATAGACGGATGATGCACCGTAATGTGACAGGACGTTGTTCATCACGATCTGCACGACAGTCATAGCAATCTGGTTGAAACACGCACTGGCACCAAGGCGCATGATGTTTGCAAAATATTTCCACGGATGCGGAAACACCGTCTGCGCAACCGGATAAGTCTTGAAATGAAACATGTATCGCAAAACTGATGCAGAAGGATACAATCTGTCCAAGAATCGTTGCAAGTGCGGCACCACGCATTCCCATGTCCAATGTAAAGATGAAGATTGGATCAAGAATCGTATTTACAATGGCACCGATCAGCATGGAAATCATTGAATAACGCGGACTTCCGTCGGCGAGGATCAGCTTGCTCATACCAGTGTTTGCAATTAAGAATGGGAAGCCAAACGCAGTGATTCTTGTATATGCCTTTGCATAAGGAAGTA
>OKWF01000106.1_pt1 | contig 11070 bp, 13 predicted proteins | sample 1607031 | NCBI WGS metagenome assembly OKWF01 (sample SAMN04414079, study PRJEB24778) | human gut metagenome | material: faecal | host: Homo sapiens | reverse complement strand
CTTACGCCGGGCGAAATCTTCCGTATGAGCAAGGAGGACACGTTGCCCCCCAAGGGCTGGCTCCTGGCATTCCATCCCGACTTGCTGTTCCGCACCTCGCTCAAGAACCACATCAAGAATTATACTTTCTTTTCTTATCACAAGGAAGAGGCGTTACACCTCTCCCGGCGAGAGACTTCCACGGTGACTTGTCTGTTGGAGCATATAGAAGAAGAACTGCACCATCCGATTGATGCACATACCGGTACCATCCTTTCGCGCCACATCGAACTTTTGTTGGATTATTGTACGCGGTTCTACGAACGCCAATTCATTACCCGTGAAAACAAAAACAAGCTTTTGCTGGCCCGTCTGGACCGCATGTTCGATGAATATCTTGATTCCGGACGGTTGTCGGCAGGAGGTTTGCCCGTCTTGGCGCAGTGTGCCGCTGCGCTGAATCTGTCTGCGGCTTATTTTTCCGACTTGTTGAAGTTCGAGACCGGTAAGAGTTTGGAGGAATATTTTGAGTTCAGGAGACTGGATACGGCCCGGCGTTATTGTCGGAAGGCATGCACACACCGGCCGCAGTGGCTCGTTTGCTGGGGTATCCGAACGTACAATGTTTCAGTCTGATATTTAAAAGGGTGGTAGGGGTTCCGCCGGGTGAGTTTCGTTATTCACGGAATTAAAACCTCTGCACCCGTGAAGCGGATGCAGAGGTTTTGAGGTTATAACGGCATATTGCCGTGCTTCTTGGGCGGATTGCTTTGATTTTTGTTTCGGGCCATCTCCAAGGCGCGGATGAGTTTCCGGCGTGTGTCGCGCGGCATGATGATTTCGTCCACCAGTCCGCGCTCGGCTGCGCGGTAAGGATTGGAGAACTCTTCTTCGTATGCTTCCACAGCCGTCTTTTTTCTCCTCCTCCGATGCTTTACGGTAGAGGATGTTGATGGCACCGGATGCCCCCATGACTGCAATTTCGGCTTGCGGCCAGGCAAAGTTCACGTCAGCACCGATCATCTTGCTGGCCATGACGATATAGGCTCCGCCGTAGGCTTTACGTGTAACTCAGCGTTGATTTTGGGAAACGGTGGCCTCGGCGTTGAGGCATACACCGATTTGGCACCGTGACGGATGATACCGTCATGTTCTTGTGCCGTGCCCGGCAAGAAGCCCGGTACGTCTTCGAACGTCACCAAAGGGATGTTGAAACAGTCGCAGAAACGGATGAAGCGCGCGGCCTTGCGGCTGGCGTTGATATCGAGCACGCCGGCCATGAACTTGGGCTGGTTGGCGACGATACCCACGCTCTGGCCGTTGAAACGGGCGAAGCAGGTGATGATGTTCTTGGCATAGCCTGCGGCCGATTCGAGGAATTCGCCGTTGTCGACGATGGCCTTGATCACCTCGGTCATGTCGTAGGGCTTGTTGGCGCTGTCGGGAATGATCTCGTTGAGCGAATCCTCCAGACGGGTGATCTTGTCGGTGCAGACCGCCAGCGGAGCGTCCTCCATGTTGTTCTGCGGCATATAGGAAAGCAACTGACGGATCAACTGGATGCCTTCCTCCTCGGTTTCGACGGCGAACTGAGCTACGCCCGACTTGGTCGTATGCATCGTGGCACCGCCCAACTGCTCCTGCGTCACGTCTTCGCCCGTCACGGTCTTCACGACCTTCGGACCGGTGAGGAACATATTCGAGGAACCCTTCTTCATGATGATGAAGTCGGTCAGCGCCGGAGAATAGACTGCACCGCCGGCACAGGGACCGAAGATGGCCGAAATCTGCGGAATGACACCCGAGCACATCACGTTGCGCTGGAAAATGTTGGCATAACCCGCCAGAGCGTTCACGCCCTCCTGGATGCGGGCACCGCCCGAATCGTTCAAGCCGATGCAGGGAGCGCCATTGCGCATCGCCATATCCATAATCTTGCAGATCTTGTCGGACATCGAAAGCGACAGAGAACCTGCCGTCACGGTGAAGTCCTGGGCAAAGACATAGACCAAGCGGCCTTCGATCGTACCGTAACCCGTTACCACACCGTCGCCGAACGTATGCTTCTTCTCCATACCGAAGTCGTAGCAACGATGCGTGACGAACATGTCGAACTCCTCGAAGCTACCCTCGTCGAGCAGCATCTGGATACGCTCGCGTGCGGTGTACTTACCCTTCTCGTGTTGCTTGTCGATCGCCTTCTGACCACCGCCCATACGAGCCATCTCACGGTTCTCGATGAGCTGGTTGATCTGGTTCTGAATTTCACTCATAATCGAAAATATGCTGTTAAATTATTTATTCTTGTTCTCGCAAAGCTCCGTCAGGATGCCCTGGGTGGATTTCGGATGCAGGAAAGCGATGGTCATGCCCTCGGCACCCTTGCGGGGCGTAGCGTCGATCAGACGGATGCCCTTGGCGGCTGCATCGGCCAACTGCTCCTCGATATTCTCGCAGGCGAGTGCCATGTGGTGGATACCGATGCCCTTGTTCTCGATGAACTTGGCGATGGTCGATTCGGGCGACGTAGGCTCGAGCAACTCGATCTTCGTCTGGCCCAGCTTGAAGAACGCCGTGCGGACTTTCTGGTCGGCAACCTCTTCGATCGCATAACATTTCAGACCCAGTACGTTTTCCCAATAGGGAATCGACTCATCCAGGCTTTTGACTGCAATGCCAAGATGCTCAATGTGAGATACTTTCATAATTTCAAGAGATTTAATTAAGTTGAATATCGTTGAATTTGAATTTTCGGAATCCTCAAAAAATCATACAAAAATAGATGAAATATCTGAATAAGCCAACAAAAAAACGATTTTAGTCGGAACTATTCCGACTTTCCGGCATATGACGAAGGAAAAACGGAAAAACAAAGCGGTTATCCGTGAAGGACAACCGCTTGAAATCAAGAAAACCGAGGCCGAAACCCCGCCGCAGATTATAAAATACCGCGATGACAGCACACGTCAGCAATTCCGAGAGCGGCATGGCGAGCCAGATGCCGGAGATCCCGGCCACACGGGGCAGCAGCAGGAAAGCGGGAACCAAAAGGACGAAGCCTCGAAGCAAAGCGAACGTAGTGGCGGCTCTTACCCGTTCAAGACTCTGATAATACCCGATGACGATCAGGTTCACGATGAAAAAGACGAAACCCGACGCAAACAACGGAAACCCTTCGATAGCGATAAGGGCAGCCGGCGTATCGGTATCGAGGAAGAACCCGACCAATATACGGGGACAGCAGACGAACAATCCCATCGCGGTCATACCGCACACAACAGCCGTTGCCAATGCGATCCGTCGTGCCTGTATCACCCGCCCCGAAGCGCCTGCCCCGAAGTTATAGCTAATGATCGGCTGTGCCGACTGCGCAATGGCGTTGCCGACCATGAACACAAAAGGAATGTAGTAGCAGGCGATGCCGAACGCTCCGACGCCGTCATCACCCAAATAGCGCATAAACACCTGATTTCCGGTAAACATCAAGGTCGCAAGAGTCGCTTCGCCCAACAAGGCCGAGGAGCCGATACGACACTGATACCCCACATTCCGCAACGAGAGGCGCAAGCTCTTGCGGCTGCCCTTAAGCGGACAGAGGGACAACGAACGGGCCCGGCACAGCAGATACCACAAAGCGATACCGCCGCCGACGGATACACTGATCGCGGTAGCGAACGCAGCCCCCATGACACCCACCCAGCGGGAAATAACAACCAGTCCAGCAACACGTGGGCAACGCCGAGATAACACTGCACCACATCGCCAGCTTCGGCGCCCCGTCCAAACGGATAACGAAAAGTCCGACGGCCGTCCACATCTGGAAAACCAATGCCGGAGTAAACCACAACAGATAATCCTTCACCAACGGCAGCAGATGCTCCGAAGCCCCCAGCAACACAGCCGTCCGGTCGGGGAAAAGCAGAATCGCCGAAGACAGCAGCAAGGTCACCGCCGTCACGAACACCATCGCCTGCGTGACGTTCAGGCGGGCCGCCCGGATCTTCGACTGCGACAAGTGGATCGAAGCCACCACCGAGCAGCCGATACCGATCATGAGGCCCATTCCCTGAAAGACCATCAGCAGCGGGACGTAGATATTCACGGCGGCGATGCCGTCGCTGCCGACGCCCTGCCCTACGAAAATACCGTCGGCCACCGTAACTGCCGAAATACTGAGCATACCGCACAAAGTCGGAATAAACAGACGGCGGAACAATACCGAAACCTTCAGCGAACCGAAATCAATAGCATCTCTTTCCATGCACAATCATACTAAATTCAACTACTTGCACATTCAGCACAAAACAAAAAACACCGGACAAGCGATTGGTTTTACCCAGTCATCTTATCCGGCATTATATTGCCCTCCGATGAGGATTACAAAACTTTCAATGAGATTTTTCGATCGACAAAAGTAGCGATTTAATCCGAAGCGTGCAACTATCGATCGGTTAATTGCTCCCGTATTATCACTCCTTGGTCCGCAAGTTATCGTCGGGAGTTTTCCATCGTTCCACACGACGCAGGCAGCATCCCTGCACCTGCCGACGCAACCCGGAATCGGACAGGATCGCATCGAGCGTATCGGCCAGCTCATCGAGCTCCGGACACGCGATATAATGGGCCGCATCGCCGGCAGTCAGCCGATTGCGGCGGGTATCGGAGAGCACGGCCGGAATCCCGGCATAGAGCGCTTCGACGACAGGCTGCACCCGCCCCCGTTTCCGGGGCAGGTAAACCAGGCCGTCTGCCATGCGGAAAAAAGCGCTCAACTCCTCGGGCGAGTATTCATAAATAAAATTGGTACGCAGCGCCAGACGACGGTCGCGGGCGGTGCGAAGCAACATATCGGCATAGAACGAACGACGACCGCAAAGCACGAGGTCCGCACCGAGCCGACCGCCGGCCATCAGATCGAGCAGCATCCGCTCCTGTCCGAGCGTTTCGACCGTCATCAAGGTCAGGATATACCGCTCGGGCAGCATAATTTACGACGATGACCTCATCCGACTCCCCGGTCGCGCTGCGCATACGCTGACGCACCTGTCCGGCCGCTTTCACGGCCGTTATCCGAAAACGTTCATCCTCTTCGTGCGCCCTTCTATTCTCCTCCCGAAGGCCTCCTCGCTCCATATTGGCCGTCTTACGTTGCGAACCCCATATATTCTCCATAATATAAATCTCCTTTCCGGCAGAAAACCGGTCTTTATTTATTTTTTTCACTATCTTCGCTAAAAATTACGATGCCTATGAAACGAGTTCTTTTACTCCTTACTGTCGTTTTTTGCACGTTGGGCGCATCCCATGCACAGAACATCGTCATCGGAGAGCGGGCCCCCGAACTCAAAAGCGTCACTTGGCTCGCATCCCGGAATCCGGCCGCAGCGGATCTTTCGTACCTCGTATTCTTCCACTCGTCGAACAAAGGCTGCACGGCGTCGCTGGACGCACTCCGGGATCTATCTAACAAATTAGGCTCCAAACTGCGCATTATCATCATAACACAGGAAGATTCTGATAAAATCGCCCCGATTCTCACGCCCTACATCTCCGAACGGATCGGCGTGGCGCTCGATCACGACAAAAAAGTATTCGGCAGTTTCGGAGTCGATTTCGTGCCGTTCAGCGTGCTGATCGATGCCAAGAACCGGGTGCTGTGGATGGGAAATCCGCAGAGTATGACCAGTTCATTCATCCAGAAAATAGTTCAATAAACACCAGTAATACCGTTAATTCCGTCATGTCATTCACCAAGATAAACCATTACGAAAAAGAGTATGCCGACACCCACCACGAGTGCGCCCTGACCGTAACCGAAGGTGTGGAAAACCAACCCGTAGTCAATCCCTATTTCGTCCGAAAGAAAAAGCGTGCACTCACCACCGAAGAGTACGTCGAGGGCATTCTTCAAGGCAACATCACGACGCTTTCGCAGGCCATCACCCTGGTAGAAAGCAGCAACCCCGACCACTATGCCCAGGCGCAGGAGATCATCGAAAAGTGCCTGCCGCATGCCGGGAAATCGGTACGCATCGGCATCACGGGCGTCCCGGGAGCCGGAAAATCGACCTTCATCGAAGCCGTAGGCAATATGGTCACCTCGCTCAAGCACAAGCTGGCGGTACTGGCCATCGACCCCAGCTCGGAGCGCAGCGGCGGTTCGATCCTCGGCGACAAGACCCGCATGGAGAGCATCCTCGTCCAATCCCAAGGTCTTCATCCCGCCCCTCCCCTTCGGGCCGGGTCGCTCGGCGGCGTAGCCCGCAAAACCCGCGAAACGATCATCCTGTGCGAAGCTGCCGGATTCGACGTCATCTTCATCGAAACGGTCGGCGTGGGACAGTCCGAAACGGCCGTACATTCGATGGTCGATATGTTCATGATGCTCCAGATCTCCGGTGCGGGCGACGAATTGCAGGGCATCAAGCGCGGCATTATGGAGATGGCCGATATGATGGTCATCACCAAGGCCGACGGCGAGAACATCCACAAAGCCGAACTGGCCAAAACGCAATATCAGGGTGCGCTGCGTCTTTTCCCGGTCCCGGAATCGGGTTGGCGGCCGAAAGTCTATACCTGCTCGGCATACACAAAAACGGGACTCGAGGAGGTGTGGAAAGGCGTCGAAGAGTTCCTCGACTTCATTCAGGCGAACGGATACTTCACGCACAACCGCAACCGTCAGAACAAGTATTGGATGTACGAAACCATCGACGAGGTGTTGAAGAACAGCTTCTACCACAACCCGCAGATCGAACCCCGCATCACGGAGCTCGAGCAAAAAGTGCTCGACGCCAAAGTCAGCTCGTTCGTCGCGGCGCACGAATTGCTGGAGCTTTACTTCAAAAACAAGAACTAACGGACCACGCAGCAACCGTTCCTGTCATACGGCATTGAACCAAACACTTAATATCACTTAAATTCCTAAACAATGAAACACGTAAAACTATTCGCAGCTCTGCTGGCATTCGTCATGCTCGGAGCCTGCACCGAATCTCCCGAGGAGGGGGGGGGCTTTCTTCCATCCTGATCGACAGCTCTTTACTGGAGCAAATCTTTGACGCTGATCAAACCGCTCCGAAAACCATTTCGTTCACGGCAGCGGAAGCATGGACTGCAACCCTCGAAGAGACGACGCGCACGGAACCTTCGTGGCTCCGTCTGTCCGCCTACAGCGGCGATGCCGGCAAAGCGCAGATCACCATCGAAATCCTCGAATCCAACAGCTCTTCCGAATCGCGCTTCGCCAAAATCACGATCGTCTGCGGCTCTTACCGCATCGCCATCGAAATCGAACAAAAGGGACACGGTTCAGACAATCCGGACAATCCAAATGATCCAGATGATCCAGACACGCCTCCGACCGATTACAAATACGTCGCCCGGGTGGATTACAAACTCACAGACAACCGCGAAGAGGGAGCGACGACGACCGTCTCGCAATCATTCGACTACGACGAAGAAAACAGAGTAGCCCGAATTACCGAAAACTACCACTCGACCGACGAATACTCCTATAAAGACAACGGAACGGAGATATATACATTCGACTATACGATCGCCAACGAAGTTTCGGTCCGGACAACCGATGAGGCGGAGCGCCTTCTCTACAAAATTTCCGCCAAAACCGACGCGAAAGGACGCATCACCGAAACTTCGAGTTACGACTACGACAACGGGACACCCCGGCTCGAAGGGCAGGAGACCTATACATACACCCCGGAAGGACGTCTCTCTTCCTTGCTATCCAAGTATTCCTATTCCTCTTCCAGCGGCCTGAATCAATACAGCGAAAACAAATTCTACTACACGGACGGCCTGCTGACGCGCTACACCTACTACGACAGTTACGAGGCCTCCTACGACCCGGACTACCAGCCCTGGGAGTATTCGCTCCCGGCCGATGAGTGCTACCCCCACCGTTATGCCAACGACCGGAGCAACCTCGATTTCTACATGTATGCAATGGGCGGTCGCATCTCATTCGAAAACACTTCCAGCGCTATTTTTTCCCTGTTACGCCTGACCGGAAACTACGGCGATTGCCTGCCCGAAATAACCACTGCCACTGCCGCCGACGAGGTGGGAGTGGATGAGGGTGCTTATTCCACACCAAATGTCACGCTACACAAATCCTACACCACTACGGAATCCGCCTGCGGAGAGGACGAATACCTGAAACTGCGCATCGAAACGGATGCCGACAATGCGGTAAAGCGGATATCCTACGACGTCCCGTATGAGGAGTATCAGGTAGAATACGACATCGTAGTCGGCAACGAAGTCATCGATGAAGCTATGAACCACCCCGAGTTCCCCGAAGAAGAAAAACTTTACAAATACGAAATCAAAACCGGACGAAAACCAAAATACGCGACATCGTAAACCCGGCAACGATCGAGATCACCTACCGATAGTTCCGGAGAAATTTTCAAAAGAAACAATAAAACGATAAGGAGCGGATTACCGCTCCTTATCGTTTTACAATCCTCGAGGTCGTCCCATCCCTCCGGCGCAACCCGGCAAATCATGCGGGAAGAGTTTCGAACCGACTGCCTTCCGACCGCGAGAAAACGACAGACAGAAAAGCTGTGATTCAAGAGAATTCCGACTTCAACCGCTCCGCCAGTTCGGGCATACCCTCGGCGGCTCGTGAACGGATATGGGTGAGCGGATTGCGGATCATCGCCGTATCGGGATTTCCCGGATCGACCAGAAAATACGGCACATCGGGCCGCACGTAACGCACCAGCGATGCGGCGGGATAGACCGCCAGCGAAGTACCGACTACGACCATGAGATCGGCTGTCCCGGCGATCTCGGCCGCCCGTTCGAACATCGGGACCGCCTCGCCGAAAAAGACGATATGAGGGCGAAGCAGGGAGCCGTCCGGAGCGGTTGCATCGAGCCGCTGTTCCCAGCCGTCGATGGGCACGATCAATTCGGGATCGCGCGACGAACGCAATTTAGTCAGCTCTCCGTGCAAGTGCGTGACGCGCGAAGAGCCGGCCCGCTCGTGCAGATTATCGACATTTTTGGGTAATTACCTCCACATCGAAACACTTCTCCAGGCCCGCAATAGCACGATGGCCCGCATTCGGCTCCTTCCCGAGCATCTCGCGGCGGCGCATGTTGTAAAAATCGACGACCTGCGCCCGATTGTCGCGCAACGCCTCGGGCGTACAGACATCTTCGATTCGGTAGTTGGCCCACAGCCCGTCGGAATCGCGGAAAGTAGCCAGTCCGCTGTCGGCACTCACGCCGGCACCCGTAAAAACAACGATCTTTTTCATCGGGTTAAAGATAGCGTAAATTTCAGAAAAATATCCCGCATCGTCCTAAAAATCCGTTCCGCCGGAGTGACACCAAGAAAAACCTCCCGAACGGGCGCCCAACAGCCGAGTGTCGAAAACCGCAGGTAAGGACCGGCAGGGAAACACCGTATCCGGCCGGACGAAGTTACCGCCGGGCTCGTTCCGCCAACCAAACAGGAACGATCACACAGACTACCGTCAATACTTTACTGACGATTTCCGCCGCACCCTCCAACACCGTACGTTCGCCTTCGACGATCCGTCCGATGCTCGGAGAAAAGACGGCATAGCATATCGCAGCCCCACCGCAAAGAACCCACAGCCACCATCGCAACCCGCGGGGAGCAAACCGATCCCCGGAAGCCTGTTCCGAGTTTTCGGCCACCGGCTCCGGATCGGGTCCGTTGCGGCCCAGACGCCCAATATCCAACCGAATACGCATAAACCGCCGGCGATCGACGCCCGCACCAAGCTCCGCTCCGGAGTCGATTCTCCGCCGGAAACCAGCAGCAGCAATACGACTCCGAACCCTGCCACGAAAGCGGGAGGAAGTCCGATCCACAATCTGTTACGGATAAACATGCGAAACCTGACCCGACTCGGCACACCGTTTATTTCGAGCCATTTTCTCCGCTCCCGAGGCTCCCGGCCGTCGCTGCCGGGACGCCACCGCATAAAACTGATTCGCATAGATTCACTCTTTTTCGGGTTTCGGCTCCGGTTTCCCGACCCGTGATTTTTTCAGGCGGCCGCTTCTGCGCAGAGCTTCCATGATGATCCACTGCAGTTGTCCGTTGGTGCTGCGGAACTCGTCCGCAGCCCACCGCTCGACCGCCTCCATCGTAGCCGCATCGACACGCAGCACAAAACTCTTCGTCGCCTCCTTCGCCATCGTCCGATCCTAATGATGCAACGTACCTGCATTGACGATCGGCTGTGCGGCCTCGTCAGCACACAGCACCACCAAAAGATTGCTCACCATAGCCGCCTTGCGCTCCTCGTCCAACTCCACGATCCGGTCGTCGGCCAACCGGTCGAGAGCCATCTTGACCATCGTGACGGCTCCCTCGACGATCTTCTCACGAGCCGAGATGATCGCATCGGCCTGTTGGCGCCGCAACATCACGGCTGCAATTTCCGGCGCGTAGGCCAGATAGTTAATGCGGGCCTCGATCACTTCGATACCGGCCATCGAAAGACGGTCGTTGAGCTTGGCTTCGAGCTGATCGTTGATCTCGTCGCTGTTCGAACGCAAAGTCAGTTCGTCGTCCGCGACGCCGTTGTTATCATACGCATAATACCCCGCCACCTGACGCAGTGCGGCATCGCTCTGCACGCTGACGAAGTTTTCGAGCACCTTCATACGAGCCGAAGCCGAAACCGCAAGATCGGTGCCGCCCATCGTCGAAGCGTCGATGTCGAACACGGCCCGGTAGATCTCGTCCGGACGGATTTTCCACACCAGCACCAGGCCGATCATCACCGGATTGCCGTTCTTGTCGTTCACCTTGATCGGCTCGACGTTCAGGTTGCGGGCACGCACCGAAATTTTCTTGCGCCCCATGAAGGGATTGATCCACCAGAAACCCGTTTCGTAAAAAGTCCCCTTGTATTTGCCGAAAAACATAACGACACGGGCTTCGTTGGGTTCGAGCAGCATAAATCCCTTGAAAACAGAACATACTTTAATAAAAAACAGGCATACGCCGCAAAACCAGCATCGCAGTCCAACAGCCCAATGCGCGGATCCATTTCATCGCCTGCCGAGGCACGCACA
>OKWF01000105.1_pt1 | contig 11071 bp, 10 predicted proteins | sample 1607031 | NCBI WGS metagenome assembly OKWF01 (sample SAMN04414079, study PRJEB24778) | human gut metagenome | material: faecal | host: Homo sapiens | reverse complement strand
GGAATTTACTATCGTAAATGACTTTGCCGCATCCCGATAATAAAACAGCAGTGTGTCATAAAGACACACTGCCTTATTTTTCTATTACCAGTTGAACAAACCGACGCCTGCGGCGACGATAAAACCGGTTGCGAATCCCGCCGCCACTTGCGACAGCGTATGATACCCCAGTTTCAGCCGGGCGGAGCCGAGCGCACCGGCAGCGAGCAGGGCTGCGATAAACGCAGCGAAGAGTCCCCCGCCGCTGGCGATATTGATCAGAACGATAAAAGCCACGGCAGCACCCAACGCCGTCATATGCAGGCTGATCTTCCAATAAAAGCTGACAAACAGACACACGGCGACACAACAGGCTCCCGCAAACATAAAACGGCTCAACATCTGCGCCGAAGGAATCCTCGCAATAGCGACGGCGCACAACGTATAGCAGGCGATCATAGCGAGCAGCGGGATGAAGCGTTCCTTGCGGTCGCTCAAATCCGCATCGCCGATCTTACGATACGACTTGAGCAGTGCGATCACCAAAATCGGAATGATCGTCGTAAAAAGCAACGTCACCCAAATAAGGTATATCTTGACCTTGAGCGGATAAAGCGAATAGACCGTACCGGCCAGCAACAGCAGCAACACCATATAGAGCGGCACCAGGAACGGATGCAGCACAACGGAAACGGCTTTCGACAAACGCAAATACATCTTCTACGCGATTAAATCTGTTTACGGAGCCGTGCCACCGGAATACTCAACATCTCCCGATACTTGGCCACCGTACGACGTGCGATGCGGTACCCCTTCGAATTGAGGATATCCATCAATGTTTCATCGGTCAGAGGCTTGCGTTTATCCTCCTCGTCGATGCACTGCTGGAGGATATTCTTGATTTCATAGCTCGACACTTCCTCGCCGCTGTCGGTCTGCATCGCCTCCGAGAAGAGCGACTTGAGCAGAATGATGCCGAACTGGGTCTGTACATATTTGCTGTTCACCACGCGCGAAATGGTCGATACGTCCAACCCCGTGCGATCGGCGATATCCTTGAGGATCATCGGCCGCAACTTACTTTTGTTACCGTCCTTGAAATATTCCTGCTGGTAATCGAGAATCTCCTGCATCGTCCGCATCAGCGTATCGTGCCGCTGCTTGATCGCCGAAATGAACCACTTGGCCGAATCGATCTTGCTCTTGACGAACTGAATCGCCTCGCGGTCCTTCTCCTTGACCCGACCGTCGGAATCCACCATGCCCCGCATCATTTCGATATAACGATGATTGATTCTCGCTTCGGGAAGATTGCCCGAATTGAGCGTCAGGTCGAAATGCCCTTCGTGGTAATCGAGAATGAAATCCGGCGTCACGTAAGGCGTCGTATCGGCCCCGCCTCGGAGTAAAGGTTGCCCGGTTTGGGCGAAAGGCGGGTAATCTCTTCGATCGCCTCGCGGAATTCGTCCTCGGAAACCTGAAGCCGGGCCATCAGTTTTTCGTAATGCTTTTTGACAAACTCGTCGAAATAGCACTCCACGATCTTGCGGGCCAGCCGGCGGGAGCGGGTATTAAGATTCTCCTGATCCAATTGCAACAACAAACACTCCTGCAGGTTGCGGGCACCTACACCGGTCGGTTCGAGTTCGTGGATAATCGACAGCAATCGTTCCAAGTGCTCGACCGAAACATCTACGCCCTGCGTGAAGGCGATGTCGTCGGCGATAGCCTCCAAACTCCGGCGCAGATAGCCGTCCTCCTCGATACTGCCGACCAGATAAACGGCCAGACGCATATCCTGCTCCGAGAGATTGCGGTATCCCAACTGTTCGACCAGGTACTCCTGCAACGAACGTCCGCCCGCAAGGGGAGCCTGGCGCGGTTTATCGTCTTTCGAATAGTTGTTGATACGGCTCTTATAGGAAGGAGTTTCGTCTTCCCGGAGGTATTCCTCCACCGAAATCTGCTGCGGCTGCTCGTCCTCCGGAGTATGATCGTCTTCCTCCAACACGATGTTCTCCTCGATCTCCTGCTTGATCCGCTGCTCGAGCTGCATGGTCGGTAACTCCAACAATTTGATCATCTGAATCTGCTGGGGTGATAATTTCTGTTGCAGGGACAATACCTGCTTTTGATTGATCATGCTCATACTTGTCTCCTCCCAATTATTAACTTCGAAATAGTAATCGGCTTCTTCTTTTGGTAAAATAAAATATTCAGTTTCGTGAATAAAAGTAATTATCAGGAACGGCTGAAAACGGGTTAATAGATAAATGGTCCGGATTTAATTAAAATTCCGCATTCTTGGGCGTACGAGGGAAGGGAATCACATCGCGGATGTTACCCATACCCGTCACGAAGAGCAGCAGGCGCTCGAACCCGAGTCCGAAACCGGAATGAGGAGCCGATCCCCAACGACGGGTGTCGAGATACCACCAGAGTTCTTTCTCGTTCATACCCAGTTCGTGTACACGGGCCGAAAGTTTTTCGTAGTCGGCCTCGCGCTCCGAACCGCCGATAATCTCGCCGATCTTCGGGAACAGCACGTCCATCGCACGGACGGTCTTTCCATCCTCGTTCTGCTTCATGTAGAAAGCCTTGATCTGCTTCGGATAGTTGATAAGGATCACCGGACGCTTGAAGTGCTCCTCGACCAGATAGCGTTCGTGTTCCGACTGCAAGTCGCACCCCCAGTCGCAGGGGAATTCGAACTTGCCGGCCCGAAGCCTTGAGAATCTCCACGCCCTCGGTGTAATCCAGCCGCTTGAATTCGTGATTCAACACGAAGTTGAGCCGCTCGATCAGACCGTTGTCCCACATCTTGTTCATGAACTCCAGATCCTCGCGGCAGTTCTCCAACGCGTAGCGGATCAGGTATTTCAGGAAATCCTCGGCCAGCTCCATGTTGTCCTCCAGCTCGTAAAAGGCCATTTCCGGCTCGATCATCCAGAACTCGGAGAGGTGGCGCGGCGTATTGGAGTTTTCGGCACGGAACGTCGGGCCGAAAGTATAGATCTGCCCCAGCGACAAAGCTCCCAACTCGCCTTCGAGCTGGCCGGACACGGTCAGGCTGCACGAACGGCCGAAAAAGTCCTGCGAATAGTCCACGGCCCCCTCTTCGGTTTTGGGCAGGTTGTTCAGATCGAGCGTCGTCACCTGGAACATCGCCCCGGCGCCTTCGCAGTCCGAAGCGGTGATCAGCGGCGTATGCAGGTAATAGAAACCTTTGTCGTTGAAATATTTATGTATCGCATAGGCCATCGCGTGACGGATGCGGAAAATCGCACCGAACGTGTTGGTACGGGGACGCAGATAAGCGATGTCGCGCAGGAATTCGAGCGAATGTCCCTTCTTCTGCAAAGGATAGGTTTCGGGATCCGCCGTACCGTATATCTCGATCTTCTCGGCCTGCACCTCGACGCCCTGTCCCGCACCGCACGAAGCGACCAGGCGTCCGTCCACACGCAGACAGGCTCCGGTAGTCACCTTACGGAGCAGCTCCTCGTCGAATTTCGCCAGATCGACCACAACCTGCATATTCGCCACACACGATCCGTCGTTCAGGGCGATGAAAGCCACGTTCTTATTTCCACGTTTGGTTCTGACCCAACCTTTCACAACGACCTCGGCGTCCGTCGCCGGCGACTGCAGCAATTCTGCGATTCTCAAGCTTTTCATACGTTCGGTAATTTCTTCTTGTTTTTACTCATTCTTAAAGATAGACAAAGATAGGATATATTTGTGATTTGTCAAAAAAAAAAAAAGTACCTTTGTCAATCGCATTATAGTACAATTCCGCCATGAAACGAATTTTCCTCGCAATCGCCGTCCTGTGTTACGACCGGGCCGTTTACGGACGAAGACGGGGACGCATCCACCGTTCCGATTCGTCCCGTTCGACACCCGCGAAGACGCCGATGCGCTCAACCGGAAAAACACCGACAAATACCTGGTTTTCGCCCCCGGGCTTCTGAACGACGGGGAAGAGGTGCTCGGAATCGGGGATGTGGTCAATCTTCCGAACGGTTGGTTCGACTCGTTCATCTACCTCCATCTCGAAAACACGGGCACGGCCTACACGCTCCGCGTCAATGACCGCACCGTAGCCGTGGTCGAAGACCCTTTCGCTCCGGCCGACTTCGACCTTACCCCCTACGTCAAACAGGGCGACAACCTCATTTTACTGGAACTGCACGAAAGTAATACGCCCGAATTGCAAAAAGGTTTCACTCCGACCCCGGTAAAACCGTTTACCAACAGTTATCTTTTCGCCCAGGAGAAACGCAGCATACGCGATTTCAACGTAGCGCTGATCCCCGATTCGACCCGCAAATTCGGCGTGCTCGACCTGGAGGTGATCGTGCAGAACGGCTACAACTACGAGGAACCGATCACCGTCGGGTTCGACATTTACGCCCCCAACAGCAAGCTGCTCGATTTCAGCGTAAACGACATAACCGTTCCCGGACGCTCGCTCGACACGGTACGCTTCTCGCCCTACATTTATCACACCTACGAAAATAGCTGGGGAGCCAAAGGCGCCGCCCCGCTCTACCGGGTCATGCTCTACACCAAACGCAAGGGAGTCTTCAAGGAGTACATCCCCCTCAAAGTAGGATTCGGAAAGACGGAGATGAAAGACGGGAAGATTATCCGTTTCGACAAACCTGTCACGATCGTTTCCGAAAGGTACAACGCGGCAGCGGACGCCGCTGCCACGCGCAAAGAACTGCTGGCGCTCAAGAAAAAAGGGATCAATACCATCTGGCCCAATGCGCCTCAACCCTACTGGTTCTACAATCTGTGCGACGAACTGGGCCTCTTCGTGATCGATCAGGCCAATATCAACGCTCCGGAAAAGCGCGACGACCGCACCACAGGCGGCACACCGAGCAACGATCCGCGTCTTGCGGACGAATACCTCGAACGCGTGCGGAACATGTACTACCGCTCCCGCAACCACACCTGCATCATCGGATTCGCTCTGGGCGGAGAGTCGGGCAACGGATATAATATGTACAAAGCCTATCAGTGGCTCAAGTCCGTGGAACCTTCGCGTCCCGTAATCTGCATCGATGCCGACGGAGAGTGGGATACGGACCTGGAAATAGTCCCCTGAAAACCGTAACGTACCCCGGCCGCACATTCGGCCGGAAACCGTCATGCCTGTTGGCGAATCGCCGGACGCAGAAACAACCTATCGCCGCTCCGCCGCCAAAAGCCGCCGGCAGGACGACCATAAACCAACCAACGTGAACATCGAACTGATCGTAATCGGCAAAACGGACTCCAAGGAGATCGAATCGCTGCTGGCCATGTATGCCCGGCGAATCAATTTCTATTGCCGTTTCGCCGTCACGGTCCTGCCCGACGTAAAAAACACCAAGAACCTCTCGGCCAAACAGCAGCGCACGACCGAGGGCGCCAGCCTCCTGCGTCAGTTCGGCGACGGGGATTACGTGGTGCTGCTCGACGAACGGGGCGACGAATACCGTTCGATCGACTTCGCCTACTGGCTGCAAAAACGCATGGCGAGCGGCATCCGGCGGCTGGTCATGGTCATCGGCGGCCCCTACGGATTCTCCGACGAGGTATATGCACGGGCCGACGCCAAACTGTCGCTCTCGAAGATGACCTTCTCGCACCAGATCGTGCGAGCCATCTTCGCCGAACAGATATACCGGGCTTTCACCATCCTGAACAACGAACCCTACCACCACGAATGAGCTGTCCCCCGACAAAACCGGCCATCGCCGTCATTACGCCCAACATCCTGATCGGGTTGGGCCTGCGGACGATTCTCGAAAAGGTAGGTCCTCCGGGAGAGATCGCCGTGTTCGACAGCTTCACCGAATTCATCGCTTCCGGACCGGAGCGTTATTTCCACTATTTCGCCGCCATGCAGGTTTTCATGCGCCACCGCACCTTCTTCCTGGAAAACAGTCACAAGACGATCCTGCTGGGCAAAGGGTATTCGGCCCAGTTCGCCCGAATGCGCCAGATCGATATCTTCGGCGGCGAAGAACGGCTGGTACACGATCTGCTGTGCCTGCGCAGCGAAGCGCCTCGACCCGACCATGCCCTTCCCCGGCAGCACGGCACTCCGGCCGCCAACCTGCTCTCCGTACGCGAAACGGAAGTGCTGACGCTCATCGCTCAGGGTTTGCTGAACAAACAGATCGCCGACCGGCTGCAAATCGGGCTCACGACCGTCATCTCCCACCGCCGCAACATCATGCAGAAGCTCGGCGTACAGTCCGTCGCCGCACTCGTCATCTGCGCGGTCAGCATGGGCTACGTGGACGAAAGCGACATCCGCACTCCTCATAAATGAGGGTTGCAAAAACGATCGGAATATCGTTCCTTTGTCCTCGAACAATCGCGGTAAAAGCGAACGCGGCGCTCCGGCGAAATCGGAGAAAACCGACGGACTCTACGGTCTGCGCCGTTTTTGCCGTTCGAAACGATCCGATGATCCGCCAGGCGATCCATATCATCTTTCTGTCGGCGTGCATACTCCTGCACGCCATGAGCGTATGTGCCGCCCCTGCGTTGCCGGAAGACTCCACTCCGGTACTGGCGGACTCCGTTATCCAGGTGGAAGACATCCAGGTCACGGCCATCAAACAGGGCCTCAACCTGCGCAACCAACCCGTAACGGCTTCCGTAATCGGACGCACGGATCTGGAACGGCGGCACGTCGCAGCCCTGAAAGAGGTTTCGCAGGTGGTTCCTAACTTCCACACCCCGGACTACGGCTCGCGCATGACCTCTTCGATCTACATCCGGGGACTGGGCGCCCGCATCGACCAACCGGTGATGGGGCTCAACATCGACAACATCCCCTACCTGAACAAGGACGCCTACGACTTCGATTTGACGGACATCGAGCGGATCGAAGTGCTGCGCGGCCCCCAGAGCACGCTGTTCGGACGCAACACGATGGGCGGCGTAATAAACGTCTATACCCTGTCGCCCTTCACCTTCGAAGGAGTGCGGCTGGGCATGGAGTACGGCAGCGGCAACACGCAGAAATACCGGATTTCGACCTACTACAAAACCAGCGAACGGGTCGGCTTCTCGGTCGGAGCCTACTATTCCAAGACCGACGGCTTCTTCAAGAACCTCTATACCGGTGAAAAATGCGACTGGGAGAGAAGCGGCGGCGGCCGGTTCAAGGTACAGTACCGCAACCTGCACGGACTTCGTATCGACAACACCTTCTCGTTCGTCAAGCTGGAACAGGGCGGCTACCCTTACGCCTATGTCGAAACCGGCCAGATCGCTTACAACGACCCGAGCGATTACCGCCGCACGAACTTCAACGACGGACTGACGATCCGCTACGAAGGAGAGAAATTCTCCGTAGCGAGCATCACCAGCTATCAGTACCTCGACGACCGGATGAACCTCGACCAGGATTTCCTGCCGCTCTCCTATTTTACACTGACACAGGCCCGCCGGGAGCACGCCGTGACCGAAGACCTCGTGTTCCGCTCCCCCGACGACAAAGCCTACCGCTGGCTCCTCGGTGCTTTCGGCTTCTACCGCCATACCAGCATGCACGCACCGGTGCTCTTCAAGGAGGACGGCATCCGCAACCTGATCCTCGATCGTTTCGAGCCGCAGGGGATTCACGCCGAATGGGGCGAAGATACGTTCCTGCTCGACAGCCGCTTCCGCACGCCCGACTACGGAGCGGCCCTCTACCACGAATCCACCTACGACGCCGGCCGATGGCGCTTCACGGCAGGCCTGCGCGTTGATTTCGAGGCTTCGAAGCTCCACTACCGAAGCTATGCCGAAGCCACCTACACGACCCAAACACCCGACGGCACGAGCTATCCCCACGCTATTCTGGTCGATCAGCCGGGTACGCTCAAACAATCCTTCACGGAGATACTTCCCAAAATATCGGTGCTCTACCGGATGGGCAGCGCACGGCGCAACACGCTCTACGCCACCGTCAGCAAAGGCTACAAGGCCGGCGGATTCAATACCCAGATGTTCTCGGATGTCCTGCAGCAGCAAGTGATGAAACAGATGGGATTCGGCTCGCTCTACGACGTGGCCGACGTGGTGACCTACAAACCCGAGAAAAGCTGGAACTACGAGGTGGGTGCCCACCTCTCGACCCCTTCGCACAAGGTGCAGGCCGATCTGGCGCTCTTCTACATCGACTGCCGCGACCAGCAGCTCACGGTCTTCCCCGAAGGACAGGTCACGGGCCGTCTGATGACTAACGCCGGCCGCACGCGCAGCTTCGGCGGCGAAGCGTCGCTGCTGGCTACCCTCTGGCGAAACCTCGACCTGCAAGTCGCCTACGGCTACACCCGCGCCACGTTCGTCAAATTCGATACGGGCAAAGCCGACTACGCTGGCAACTTCATCCCCTACGCCCCGCAGCACACGCTCTACGCCGGAGCGTCCTATACGCTCCGCACGGGCTGGAACTGGCTCGAATACGTCATCTTCCGAGTGGCTGCCAACGGTGCGGGCCGAATCTACTGGAACGAAGCGAACACCTTCTCGCAACCCTTCTACGCCCTGCTGGAAGCCTCGATTCGCTTCGAACACCGCCACTGGGCCGTCGATGTCTGGGGACGCAACCTGACCGACACCCGCTACGATACATTCTATTTCATGTCGATCGGCAACTCGTTCCTGCAGCGGGGCCGGCCACGCACTTTCGGCGTTTCATTGAGCATCACCCTATAAAATTCCATACTATGAAAAAATTCTTCACGTTTCTCCTCCCCTTCTCCCTGCTCGCCTCGGCTGCTTTGAGCAGTTGCTCGGATGGCTGCACCGGCGATCCCGATCCTACCCCGGAACTCCCCGACGGGTATACGTATGCCACGGAAAACACCTCGATCAACGACGGAACCGTCACGGCCAACATGCTTTTCTTCGGCACCTCGACCGTCACGACGGTCGCCTCGGGCGCCACGTTCACCGACGGGAAAGCTCTCTTCGAACTGGTTGCCGACGGCGAGGCAAGGTGCGAATCCTGATGCACGAAACCCGCTTCGCCGCCGAAATGCCCGCCCTCGAAATGGAGATACCGGGCATCTCCTACTCAGGCGAGGAAAAAACCATCGACTTGAGCGCCGCCTCGGTCACACCGGAAATCAAGGGCACGCCCTTCGCCAAATACGTAATCACCAATCTCACGGGAAAAGCTGACAGCAAGTACTTAACGATTACCTTCACCTGTGCGGGAGCTTTCGATGTAAACTATCAGGGACGCCTGATTATCGAAAAATAAAATATTTTCGTATTTTTGTGGGTGCCGGAGCGGAGCGGTAATCTTTGCGGGCCAAACGCACGGTTACCGTTCTCTCTTCAGACATTCGTCCGGCCCTGCCGAACGAAACGATTCGTTTCACCCATAAAAACCGAAAAAATATGAAACCCGAATACAAACCTTTCGTCGATGCGCTCATCGAACTGGCCATCCGCGAAGACATCGGCGACGGCGACCACACTTCGCTCTGCTGCATCCCCGCGACGGAAAAAAGGCCGCATGCGCTTGCTCTGCAAACAGGAGGGTATTCTCGCGGGCATCGAAATCGCACAACTGGTGCTTCGACGCCTGGACCCCGACATGCAATTCGAACAGATCCTCCGCGACGGCGACCGCGTGAAGCCGGGCGACGTGGCCTTCTACGTTTCGGGACGGCTCCAGTCCCTGCTGCAAGCCGAACGCATCCTGCTGAACATCATGCAGCGCATGAGCGGCGTGGCGACCCAGACAGCCGTCTATGCCAACAAGATCAAAGACCTGCATACCAAAGTTCTCGACACGCGCAAAACCACCCCGGGCATGCGCGTATTGGACAAGATGGCCGTCAAGATCGGCGGCGGTGAGAATCACCGCATGGGACTGTTCGACATGATTCTGCTGAAGGACAACCACATAGACTTTGCAGGCGGCATCCGCCCGGCCATCGAAGGAGCCAAAGCCTATCTCAAGGCAAAAGGCAAGAACATTCCGATCGAATGCGAAGTGCGTTCGCTCGAAGACATCGACGAAGTGTTCGCCGCAGGAGGCGTGGACCGCATCATGTTCGACAATTTCACCCCGGAGCTGACGCGGCAGGCCGTCGCGAAGGTCGCCGGACGCTGCGAACGGAGTCGAGCGGCGGCATCACGCTCGACACGCTGCGCGAATACGCCGAAACAGGCGTGGACTTCATATCGGTCGGCGCCTGACGCACCAGATCAAATCGCTCGACATGTCGTTAAAAGCCTGCTAAGGTGGAACGCTGGCTACATAGTAATCCGGGCATGCTCCTGCGGCGCATCGTCCTGCTCTACATCGTCCTGCTGCTCTGCCGAATCGTCTTTTACTGCTACAACTACGCCCTGATCGGCCCCCTGGGTTGGCAGGAGGTCCTGACATTGGCGGGGGGGGTCTGAAGTTCGACACCGTATCGGTTCTCTACGCCAATCTGCTTTTCATCGTTCTCTCGCTGCTGCCGTTCCATTTCCGGAAGCGGAGCTGGTATCGGCGTATTCTCTTCTGGTACTATGCGGTGATCAATTCGCTGCTGATCGTGGCCGTAAACCTGGCCGATTGCGTCTATTTCCGCTACACGCAGAAGCGTTTCACCGCCGACGAAATCTTCTTCGCCGACAACTCCAATTCGGTGCAGCTCGTGCTGAAATTCGCCGCCGAAAACTGGTACCTGCTCCTCGTCGGCGCAGCCTCATCTGGCTGCTCGTTTGGGGTTACGGACGCAAGATCACACCCCGATCGCCCCTGCGCGAGGGCTGGGTTTATTACTCGGTCAATACGGGACTGCTGGTGATCGCCATTCTGCTCGGCATCGCCGGCATGCGGGGCGGCGTAACGCGCATGACCCGCCCGATCACCCTCTCGAACGCCACGCTCTACGCCTCGACCAGCGAAAAGGCCAACCTGATCCTGAGCAACCCCTTCTGCATTCTGCGGACCATCGGCAGCGGCGGATCGGTCAAATACACCCGCTACTTTTCGCCCGAAAAAACTGGACGAATATTTCACCCCGACCCACCGCCCCGACTCTTCGGCCGTGAACCTCGAAGGGCGCAACGTGATGGTTTTCAT
>OKWF01000104.1_pt1 | contig 11073 bp, 8 predicted proteins | sample 1607031 | NCBI WGS metagenome assembly OKWF01 (sample SAMN04414079, study PRJEB24778) | human gut metagenome | material: faecal | host: Homo sapiens | reverse complement strand
CCCCGGCTGATGTACGACGGCGTCAGCCGCAGATCGATCGCGGCCCGCAGGACCTCGTCCCCGGGCAAATTCCGAACGGAATCCGATCCGTCCGGAAACATCGCCGATAGTATCCGCGAAATCGGTAATCAGCTCCAGCTTGTTATCCTTGGCCCCTCCGCTCATTCCGACACGGCTCATGTGAAAACTGTTCAGATAAAGGTCCTCGGTCGAAGCCGCGAAAACGAGCGAGTCGCCCCGGTTATGGGCATCCAGATTCAGACGTGTCACCAGCATCCGGCCCCGCTCGATGTAATCCGAGGCCGCTTCGAACGAAAGTTTGTCGTTCGCCGGGTTGATCCGCAACAGCAACCGCGATCCGTCCGCGATCTGTAACCCGGGAGAAACGGCATTGACCAGCGGATTGATCTTCCGGACATTGACCGTAAGTTGGGAATATCCGTCAGCCAACTCTACCGTATCGGGATGCTGCGCCTGCCAGCCGGGACCGCCGTCAAGCGTCGGGACATAATCTCGGAAACGCTGTTGCAGGTAGGCGAACACCTCCTTGTAGGAGGTTTTCCCCTCGTAGTCGGCATCGACAAAATCGGAACGCAGACGAATAAACTTGTCCGACAAGCTGTTCCGACCCACGATCACAACGCTGTCGGCCGCAAGCTCGCGGTCGTATAACGATAGGATACATCACGGACGAAGATTATTCCGTTCAGGTCGTCGAGCGTACGGCCGACGGCACGCGCAGCAATCCGGGCGGCAAGCACCGACACCGAATCGCGGCGATTCACCCCCAGAGCCGCCAGGTTCGCCTCCTCAAGGTCCAGCGCAAAATCGTAGCGGGGCCTCTGCTCATCGTTCAGGTCGAGCAGCCCTCTAAAATCGAACCGCAGATTCCTGTCCCGGGCTTCGATCAATCCGTTGAACTCCCGGTTCACCAGGTGCCCCTTCATACGGAGCGAATCGTAATCATATCCGTTGATCCCCAATCGCAGGATCTCGCCCGACACTTCGGCGTCGGAGTGTTCCGAGCTGAGTTCGCCGTTTACATGCACATTCAGAGAGAGGGGACCGAGCAGATCGTTTTCCAGCAACTCGCCCAGTTGCAGACTGGACGTTTTCACATCGCCCAGCACACCGCGACAGCCGTCGCGCAGCGAGCTCACCTGCAACAGGCAGGTCGCACCGCCGATCTCGGTCGCCAGCGCAGCATCCGCAGCAAAGGCCGTGAGCGTTCCGTCGAATTTGCCGGTAAGACCGATTTTGCCCGCATTTTTTGCAATACGCAGCACCTCGTCGGGCAAATTCTTGCCTGTGAGGGCAGCCGCCAGCCGATCGACATCCGCCGCCGAAGTCGTCAGTTCGGAAATGTCGGCCTTAAAATGCCCCTTTCCGACATCGGGCAGTCCCTGCGCCGCAAAATCGACCGACAGTTTCGTGTCGGCTCCCGTGCGGACCGAGCGCAGCGATCCCGACATATCGGCCACAGGGCCGCTCACATCAGCGTTCACGTCGGTCAGCGTCAGGTGCCAATCCTTCATTTTGGGCGAGAAATAGGCGATGTCGTCGGACGACAGCGTCGTATTGACGACCTGCGCCGTGATGTCCACCTCCTCGACGAAATTTTTGTAAAGGGCCCAGTCCAATCCGATCAATGAAAGCGAAGGCAACTCGATATTCGACTTCGCCGTCCGAATGTGTCCCTCCCGGATATCGATACAGCCGTTGGCGATGCAAAGACAGCCCGCCAGGTCTTCGACGACAAATCCGCTGCGCTCGCGCATCGCCAAACGCCCGATGTCGGTATGGATCACCGGACCGTCGATGGTGAAATTCTTCAGTTCGGCCCGGATGTCGATCAGGTGCATATCGGCGAAATCCACCCCGTACGACGGATTGCGGTGCTCCAGCCGTTCCATGCAGAAATCCAGCCCATCCGTTTCCAGACGCTCGATCTCCAGCCTGAATTTTCCCTCCGCCCGGGCCTTGTCCTTTTTGGAAAGTTTATCGACCACCTGCTTGATGTTCATCTCCCCGTCGGGAGTTTCGCGCAGGCAAAAACGGGCGTCCGACAATTCGGCCCGGCTGAAAACGAGCCCTCCCCCGAACAGGCCGAGGCTCTTGATCCGGGCATCCAGACGGCCGGCATAAAGCAACGTATCCCGTTGGAAATCCTCGACATAGAATCCGTCGAGCGAAACGCGGTAAAACAAGCCTATATCCACCCGGTCGATACTGATGCGGGTGCCGAGCTTGCGGGAGATTATTTCCGTCGCCTCCCGAGCGACGAAATTCTGAACGGCAGGAATCTCGAACAACAAGGCGACCAACAGAGGCAGAAAGATCAGCGCCAGCACGATCGCCGACACCATCTTGGCCAGTATGTTCACTATCCTGCGCATTATCCGACAAAACCGTTTTTAATAAATTGCAAATTTAAGCAAATTTCGGGATTTAACATCCGGCAGACCGGATATTTATCGTTAAAAATCACCGTTCGAAGAACTTGCCGCGAAGCCCTCCCGCAACGACCGGTAAAAATCCGCGTCCGGTACAATACAGAACCGCAAACCTGTTGCCAATCGCATTTCGGAGTTTTTCCGAAGCCCGGACAGAGACCCGAGATCGGCTGCCGCCCGAAATAAATACGGACATCGGCGAATCATTTCGGATTTTATTCCGTATCTTTGATTTTTATTCGGATAATTCCGCCTCGGAAAAACACAAATAAATTTGCTTTTGCGCTCGGCTTATTCGTATCTTTGACATAGTCTTGGATAGGATGTACTCGGAAAAATGGGAACAAGTTCCCATTTTCTCTCGGCTTTCACTATCTTTGTAAAGTTTTTGCCACACAAAAATCACATGGACATTACCATTTTAGGCATAGAATCTTCCTGCGACGACACTTCGGCCGCAGTCATCCGCGACCGGACGCTCCTCTCGAACGTAATCGCCTCGCAGGCAGTGCACCAAAAATACGGCGGCGTGATCCCGGAACTAGCATCCCGGGCCCACCAGCAAAATATCGTCCCGGTAGTCGATACGGCCCTGAAAGAGGCCGGCGTGACGATCGACAAGATCGACGCGATCGCTTTCACGCGCGGCCCCGGCCTGCTGGGATCGCTCCTGGTGGGCGTATCGTTCGCCAAAGGACTCTCGATCTCCCACGACATTCCGCTGGTGGAGGTCAATCATCTGCAGGGGCACATCCTCTCCCACTTTCTGGACCTGCCCGACCGACAGCTTCCGCACCCCGACTTTCCGTTCCTCTGCCTGCTGGTCAGCGGAGGACATACCCAGATCGTAAAAGTGGACGGTCCGCTCGACATGCAGATCGTCGGCACGACGATCGACGACGCGGCGGGCGAAGCGTTCGACAAGTGCGCCAAAGTCATGGGGCTGCCCTATCCGGGCGGGCCGGTGATCGACAAACTGGCCAAGGAGGGCGATCCGCACGCGTTCCGCTTCGCCAAACCCCGCATCGAGGGTTTCGACTACTCGTTCTCGGGACTCAAAACCTCGTTCCTCTATACGTTGCGGGACGAAATGGCCGAAGATCCGAATTTCATCGAGAAAAACAAAGCCGACCTCTGCGCCTCGCTGCAGACGACCATCGTGGAAATTCTGCTCGACAAGCTCGTAAAAGCTTCCAAGGAGTACGGGATCCGCGACATCGCCATCGCAGGCGGCGTATCGGCCAATTCAGGGCTCCGCAACGGCATCACGGAGGAGGGAAGGAAACGGGGATGGCGCACCTTCCTGCCCGAATTCAAGTTCACGACCGACAACGCGGCGATGATCGCCCTGGCAGGATACTACCGCTACATGAACGGCAATATCGCAACCCTGGACATCGCACCCGTGGCACGGTTCGAGGAGCTCGAACTGACCGTCGCACCGACAGCGGAACAATAACAGAAATACAAACTGTCCCGACCCTACATACAATATTTTTACGGGCACCCGGGATCCAAAACTTACAAAAAGCTCCACTCTCCCCGCACAGAGCCGCCTTTCGGGAAAACCTGAAACCGATCGAAACATCCGCTCAAGGAGAAACTTACGAAAAAGCCGAATCGACAAACGATACGACACGATCGGCGGGCACGACGTACGGAGAGAAAGGAAAAATATAAATTCAAAGCAACTTTAACTATGAAAACATTGAAAATCGGCGATCTGCTGGCCCGTCTTCCCATCATTCAGGGCGGTATGGGCGTAGGCATCTCCCTCTCGGGACTCGCATCGGCCGTAGCCAACCAAGGCGGTGTGGGAGTGATCTCCTCGGCCGGACTGGGCGTCATCTACCGGGAACACTCCAAAGACTACAATACGGCAAGCATCTGGGGCCTGCGCGAAGAGCTGCGCAAAGCCCGTGAAAAGACCAAAGGTATCATCGGCGTCAATGTCATGGTGGCCATGTCCAACTTCGCAGACATGGTCAGAACGGCCATCGCAGAGAAGGCCGACATCATCTTCTCGGGGGCCGGTATGCCCCTCAACCTGCCGTCGTTCCTGACCAAAGGCAGCAAGACGAAGTTGGCTCCGATCGTTTCGTCGGCCCGAGCCGCCAAGCTCATCTGCGAGAAATGGCTCGCCAACTACAAATACGTTCCCGACGCGATCGTGGTCGAGGGACCCAAGGCCGGCGGACACCTGGGCTACAAGCCGGAACAGATCACCGACGAACACTTCTCGCTGGAGCGGCTGCTGCCCGAAATCGTTTCGGAAGTCCGTCGTTTCGGCACGGCGCACGACACGCACATCCCGGTCATCGCAGCAGGCGGCATCTACACGGGCGAAGACATTTATCGCATCATGGAGCTGGGCGCCGACGGTGTCCAGATGGGCACGCGCTTCGTCACCACGGAGGAGTGCGACGCCTCGACGGAGTTCAAGCGGAGTTACATCGAAGCCTCTCAACAGGACATAGAGATCATCCAAAGTCCGGTGGGTATGCCGGGGCGGGCCATCCACAACTCTTTCCTGGAACGGGTGAAACAAGGGTTGAAACAGCCCAAAAGCTGTCCGTTCAACTGTATCAAGACCTGCGACGTAACCCACAGCCCCTACTGCATCATCATGGCCCTCTACAACGCCTTCAAAGGCAACCTGTCGGCAGGATACGCTTTCGCCGGCGTCAATGCCTGGCGAGCCGAAAAGATCGAGAGCGTGAAAGAGCTGATGACGAACCTTATCGACGAATTCGACCGTTTCAGCCTGAAAAAACAGTTGGCGAAACTGAAAAAATAACGTTCGATAAAAGTACAAAATCCGTATGACACCTTCCGGTATTGCATGCCGAAAGGTGCTCATTTTCCCCTATCTCAATTTTTAGAACCTGCTCGAATTTTATGTAGAGATTATTTGAAAGCTGTTTTCGAGTAGATTCTTTTGGGGAGGTTGCGTAAATAGCGAACTATTTTCAGCACCTGCTGAAAGAAGATGCAGAAAAGAGGTTCAAAAAAGCCGAAACATTTTCTCTCGGCCAATGTCTAACTCATTTATAAAATTCAAAACAGACTCTTAAACGGAAATCGTCCGCCCCGGCTTTTTATACGGCGCAGACACACGAATCGATCTGCTCCCAATCCAATCTAAAAAGACGTAACACAATGAAAATATGAATAATAGTCTTTTATTTCCGCAATGAACAGAATACATGCGGTATAAAAAACGAAGCCGTTTGTTTTATCCTCCCCTCATTTTCACTACCTTTGCGCCACCATTTTTCAACCTTAAAATTAACCTTAAAATAAAAATTCGGAGATGATCGAATTCAGACCCGCACTTCTCACATCCCTGAAGCACTACTCCCGGGAGAAATTCACCGCCGACCTCATGGCCGGCATCATCGTCGGCATCGTGGCCCTGCCGCTGGCGATCGCCTTCGGCATCGCATCGGGCGTTTCACCGGAAAAAGGCATCATCACGGCCATCATCGCCGGCTTCCTCACATCGGCGCTCGGCGGCAGTCGCGTACAGATCGGCGGCCCCACAGGTGCATTCATCGTGATCGTCTATGGCATCATCCAACAGTACGGCATCGAGGGACTGACCGTCGCCACGATCATGGCGGGCGTATTCCTGATCCTGCTGGGACTCTTCCGCCTGGGGACGATCATCAAATTCATTCCCTACCCGATCGTCGTCGGTTTCACCAGCGGTATCGCCGTGACGATCTTCACCACGCAGATCAAGGATCTGTTCGGCCTCACGACCCCCGAAATGCCGGGCGACTTCGCCGGGAAGTGGATAGTCTACTTCCAGAATTTCGGGACGATCGACCTCTGGGCAACGGCCGTAGGCGTTATCAGCGTCGCCATCATCGCCCTCACGCCCCGCTTCTCGAAAAAGATACCCGGTTCGCTGATCGCTATCGTCGTTATGACGCTGGCCGTCTATCTGCTGAAACGCTACGCCGGAATCGACTCCGTCGAAACTATCGGCGACCGATTCACGATCAACTCCCAACTGCCCGACGCGGTCATCCCCGCCCTCTCATGGGAAGGGATGAAAGGACTGCTGCCCGCAGCCATCACCATCGCCGTACTGGGCGCCATCGAATCGCTGCTGTCGGCAACGGTCGCCGACGGCGTGACGGGGGACAAGCACAACTCCAACCAGGAGCTCATGGCCCAAGGCATCGCCAACGTGGTGACGCCTCTGTTCGGCGGCATTCCCGCCACCGGAGCCATCGCCCGCACGATGACCAATATCAACAACGGCGGCCGCACGCCGGTCGCAGGCGTCATCCATGCCGTCGTACTGCTGCTGATCTTCCTGTTCCTGATGCCGCTGGCGCAATATATCCCAATGGCCTGCCTGGCAGGCGTGCTGGTAGTGGTATCGTACAACATGAGCGAATGGCGCACGTTCCGGGCTCTGATGAAGAATCCCCGCTCGGATGTCGCGGTGCTGTTGGTCACCTTCCTGCTGACGGTCATCATCGACCTGACGGTGGCCATCGAAGTCGGACTGGTACTCGCCTGCCTGCTCTTCATGCGGCGCGTGATGGAAACTACCGACATCTCGGTCATCCGCAACGAAATAGACCCCGGTAAGGAGTCGGACCTCGAGTCGCACGAAGAGCACCTCATCATCCCCCGAGGCGTCGAAGTATATGAAATCGACGGTCCCTACTTCTTCGGCATCGCCAACAAATTCGAGGAACAGATGGTGCAGCTCGGCGACCACGCACAGGTGCGGATCATCCGTATGCGAAAGGTCCCCTTCATCGACTCGACGGGCATCCATAACCTCACGAACCTCTGCCGCATATCGCAACAGGAAAATACCCGCATCATCCTTTCGGGCGTCAATCCCAAAGTACACGAAGTCCTGCACAAAGCGGGATTCTACTCCCTGCTGGGCGAGGAAAACATCTGCCCGAATATCAATGCGGCGCTCCGACGGGCCAAAGAAATAGTGCAAGACCCACAGGAAAAATAATCCTTCGAGAAACAGCCGACTCCGAGAACGAAATATCCCCGTACCCTTTTGCAGGTAGGGGATATTTCGTTCTCGGCACCGCCCGCCCACAGGCAGGAATATCAGGGTAGTGCCGCAATCGTTTCAAAAGCCTCTCTCCAGACAGCATTTTTCCTGTACACCTCCACACTGCCGGCAGGTACATAAAGAATTTTAGCAGGAAAGCCGAAATTATCTTTCCCTAGCTCCGGCGGAATAACGGCCAGACAGGTAACGACAGCCATATCAAGATAACTTGGAAAAGCTCCTGTTTCAATCACCGTCACGCCATCGGGAATAGTTACATCCGTCAATTTATGACACTGCGAAAAAGCCCCGCCACAAATAGTTTGCAAACTCCCCGGCATGATAACACACGTTAGATTATGACATCGAGCAAAAGCGCTGCTCGGAATAGTCGTTACCCCCTCGGGAATACAGACGCTCTGAAGACTTTCATTCTCGTAGAATGCCCATTCACCGAACCTCACCATACGGTCAGGGAAGGTGATACGCTTCAAACTCTGACAATGCCAGAAAGCCCAATCTCCCATACTTGTCACACTTTCCGGAATAACAACTTCCGTCACAAAGCTGCATAACATAAATGCATAATCTCCGATGCGGGTCACACCTTCGCCAATCGTCAAGGAGGAAATCCTGTTCACATGCGGATACCAAGGCGGAGTTTCCGAAGTACCTCCATCTCTATAATCGGGCATAGGTCCTTCCCCGGTAATCGTCAGGACACCATCCTCCGTCAAAGTCCATGTAAGCTCCCCGGTCGTTCCCCCAAAAATCACCGCCGCCGAATCGCTGCCATCGCAAGAAGATAACCCTACAGGAAACAGCAGGCAAAAACACAAAGACCAAAATAAAAATCTTCTCATAAGCTGAAAATCATTAAATCCCCCTAAAAACAGTTCGTCCAATAAAACAATTCGACATAAATATATAAAAAATTATTCAAAGAGCGCCTATTCGGCAATATTTGCATGGTGATTGATTATACGATTTAGTGTATCCCCCAGGATTTATCAGGATTTAGTTCGTCATCGCCTCATTTTCTTTACAGCGACAATCACGCCCCAAGCCCCATAATATCGCCCTACTAATCTCTTTATCAACGATGTACTTCGTCATAGCATACAATAACCACAAAATACATCCGTAGCAAACATGCTTGATCATCATCGGTGGTCGCTGCTCTATGCCCTGCTCCTCCTTATCCTTTATATGAAAATCGATTTTTACAAAGACTTTTTAATCCAAAGCGTTATATGACAAAGGTAATGACGGGCCGACGGTCGCCGGCACAATTCGTATGTTTTTCAACTTCCCAAAACACCTTCCCTACCGGGACCGAAAGAGATTTCAGACCAGAACCGATCAACACGTCCACGACACACCAACGGGTTCTCTCTCCCGCACCACACAAACCTCAATCGCGAATACACACGATCCGCAATCTATCGCCTACATAAATTTAACGCTTTTAATACGGGTGTCCCGCCCGGCGATTTCACGTTCGACGAGGCCCGTCACCACATCTGCGGCATCGTGCCAGCGGTTAGCACGGAATTTCCAGCGGTAAGTGGTCAGATGGGCATACAATTCGGGCCAGCGCAGCGCCCAGTCGCAGGGAAAACGTACCGTATGAACCACCGTCGCTGCGTTCGAGAGGATGCGGGCTTCCTTGTTAGCGGACTGGTGAAACCACTCCACACGAACCTGCGGCGCTAAAGCCTGCACCGCGCGGGCAAATCCCCGGCCTCCGTTGTTACTCTCGATCAGTGCCGCACGCGTACCCGACTCGCGGAGCATCGTTCCCACCAGTCCTTCGGTCATCTCCATCGGTTCGCGCGAATAAACCGCATCGGTAACGTAGATCACCCCGTCCGGATCGACGACATAACAGAGCGAACAGAGGTAATCGTCGCCCGTATCGGCCGTATCGGTATAGTTCGCCCGGCGCACGATGTCGCGGGGCAGCTCCTCGTAAGTCAGGAAATTATCCCCGTAGAGCAGCCCTTCGCGCACCGAAGGACGCCCCTGATACATACACTCGAACCGCACGGGATCGAGCCGCCGCTTACCACGCAGCAATTCCGCGCCGTGAAGCTCCTCCCAGAGCGCTTCGCCCGGTTCACGGGGATCGACCGGCGACGGAGGACGCGTTTTGAGAGCTTCGAAGTTCAAATAGAGCCAGGTATCGGGCGGCAGCGTATCGAGCTGCGCCCAGTCGGTGAACTCGACGAAAGGCTCCCGGCGGCAGAGCGTGCCGATCAAATCCTCCTCGTGCCAGCGCGTGAAGACGATCAACTCGCCGGAGAAGTTGTGCATACGGGTCTTCACGACCGAGGTGTACCACTCCCAACAGTTCTCCCGCACGACGGGCGAATTGGCCTCCATCGCATCTTTGTACATATAGTAATCAATTTTGTCGCAGATTAACAAAAAAAAACGTTAAATTTGCGCTAAAGATTGATTGACAGCGTTATGGAAAAATCGAAAAGAGTAGTCGGTTACGCCCGTGTTTCGACGGAGGCACAAGACATTACCCGTCAAATTGAACTTATTACGGCCTATTGTAGCGACCGAAATTATCATCTAATCAAAATCATTCAAGAGAAAATTTCGGGAGCCAGAAAGGACAGGAAAAGTCTAAATGAACTTTTAGATGTGGACGATGCGGTCGCCGATATGATTATCGTGTCGGAACTCTCCCGTTTATCGCGTGAAGATGATATTTTATCCGTTCTTTCAACGATAAACGAACTTTTGAAACAAGGTGTCGATATTCTGTTTTGGATAAGCAAGACCGCATTTATAAGGCTGGAACTATTTTATCCCTTTACGACATCATTACGCTGTCAGTAGAAGCCAAAGCAAGTGCCGACGAACGCTACAAGATTGCAGGTCGGATGCAGACGGGTTTACGCTCCAAACTGGCCGAGTTTAGCAATATGTTTGCAGGCGGTACGGTTCCTTTCGGCTACAAAGTCATTCACAATCCCGATTACAAACTGAACCAACGCCTAAAAACCTGCTTGTCGTCGATGCCAAAGAAGCCGAAGCGGTAAAATACCTTTTTCAGCAGCTAATCGACGGCAATACGATACGGCAGACTGTAAGGGTTTACAATAAATTATACCCTTACAAACTCTCTTATTCGGGCATCTGCCGCATTATCCGCAATCCCAAATACAAAGGGGAGATATACCGACGGGGAAAATTGTACGGCCAAATTCCCGAACTGCAAATCATCACGCCCGAAGATTTCGACAAGGCCAACAAACAGATGCGTGAAAACAGCCTGTTTCAAAGCAATGCTCCGAAATACTATAATCCGCTGAAAGGTTTGCTGTTTTGCCCGTGTGGATGCGGTCTTTACATGAAACCCAACCACAACAGCTATCTAATCTATCGTTGTTCAAGTGCTTATAACGACAAACAGAAATGCGAAAATTACGGCGTCAAATGCGCTTATATCCTATCGTCCGTTTGGACTTGTGTAAAGGAAACCTTGCACACCGAGGAATACAAGCGCTTCAATACCCAGCGGGCAAATGAATTGCAGGGGATAAACAAGCAGATTCGGGAAAC
>OKWF01000103.1_pt1 | contig 11205 bp, 8 predicted proteins | sample 1607031 | NCBI WGS metagenome assembly OKWF01 (sample SAMN04414079, study PRJEB24778) | human gut metagenome | material: faecal | host: Homo sapiens | reverse complement strand
GCTGGCAGATACGCCCGCAACACGCTCGACAAGACTTCTCTCACCCGCGCCGGGGTCCGAAATATCCCTCTCGGGCATCTACATCACGGGGCGCGAACGACACAACCGACGATCGGCGTAAGCGAAGTTTCAACGCCCACCGCGAATGGTTCGGCGCCAAATTCCAGTGGAACCGCTATTTCGACCTGCCCGGCTGCAAATGGTTCTCGTTCGGATTCAACATCGACGCCGTCTGGACCACGCACCCCCGGTTCCAGACCGAAACGGCTACATTGATGTCGCTGCCGGCCTATCAGCCCGTCGTACACTCCCAGATGGCTTTCATGCCCGACTACCGGGCGAAAAACTTCCTGGCCGGCGGTCTGATGCCCACTTTCGATCTGCTGCCCAATTTCTTCCTGCGCACGGGATTTTATGCCATGTACCGCGACAACCGGGGGCTGCCCGGCGAAAAGATGCAATACATCACCGAAGCCTCGTTCGTCTATCACACGCCCATCGGACCGGTCAGCCTGTCGCTCACCAAATACGACCTGAAGAGCTGGCACAATATGTACCTCACTTTCAACTTCGGCTACGCGATCTTCGCTCCCAGCGGGCATTTCTATTGATTATTTCCCAGTCGCCCTGTTCCCGAAAGGCCGTACGCAAAGCATCCGGTAAAAATTCAAACGGGTCAAACCGGAAACAGAAAATCCGCCTTGCCGCATGATGCAAGTCGAATCATAAAATAAAGAGGGCTGCGCAATGCAGTCCTCTTTTTTATAATGCAGGCTAAATCAGTCGTAACCGATCGCCGCGAATTTTCAGTCCTATTTTCCCGACATCATTTTGGCACGTTCATAATCTTCGTTGGTCAGAATATACGTCCAACGCGCCCGGCGGGGCGTAAACTCTTCGTAAATCCACTGCCCCGGATCACAAATCTGCCGGGTCTTGAAACGCTGCGTAAAATCCGAATACTTCTCCTCTATTCCCGATGGAAATCTAACAGGCCCATATTTGTCATCGACATCGTAATAGACCTCCATCTCCGTAATAAGAGGAGAAAAGGTGGTGATAAGACCCGGTACATCCATAGACCAATTAGATGTTACGAATCTGTTTGTATATTTTTTTCCGGGATCTACAAGCCCATTCATATGGTCTATAAATTCATCGTTTTTTGTCGGGCAAAACGTAAGAGTGAAGTAAATTTTGTGGTCACTGGCATTGCACAAACAAAAATAGGTGTAAAAAGTATCTGGATCGGAATTTTCCTGAGAAATCTGCGTATCGAAATCGACATTCGCTTCAATATATTCAGCCGTCGGATCTCCCTCGAATTCCGGAGCGGGATAATAATTATCGTCCTTATCGCATCCGGTCGTTGCAACCAATGCGACAAACAACAAAAAATAATGAATTATTATTTTCAGTCACTGAATGTTGGGGCGGATATTGTCGCTTGTCGTAAACGGTTGTAAACCCTTGTCAACTGTCTGCACGGTGTGACAAAAAACAAGCCCCGCAAATTCTCCACGTCAGAAATACGTCTCAAAAATATGTGGAAATTTGGGAAACATCAAAAAGCAGCCGAAAAGTGTTAATTTTTAGAATGTATTGATAATTAAATATTTATGCTTGGATATTTCTGATTGTTTTTGGTTGTTCTACGATTCTAAATACATAGCAAAAATAATTTATAGTTTATAATCAGGCCATTGGTGACTATCTTCGACATTGTAAATATAACCAAAACATCCACGACATCCAAATAAATCGAATGCAAATCATCCAATACCGGGACAAACTTTTACTCAACAACTTCCGGCGAAATAATCGTCGGATTTCCCCAACTGATACCGAAACCTGCCGCATCGTTCCCATCCCGAAAATTCGAATTCCGTCCCGGTACAAAATGGCGGGGGCGCACCGCTATCGGTACGCCCCCTGGCAAGCAACAATTGTTTAACTAATAATAACCCTCCAAATTACTACTTATTATTTGCCTGCTCCGGTTGTGTTTTCTGACTCTCTGCAGCGGCAGGAATCTCGGATTCCGGCGTTACGGTTTCGACCTCGACAGCCTCGACCTGCTCGGTCGCTACCGGTTCCGTCGCGGCCGTATCCTGGGCGGCCTTCTGGGTTTTCTGACCGCAGGAAGCCATGCTTCCGGCCATTACGATTACAGCTGCTGCAATGAATAACTTTTTCATTTTGCGATTGTTTTTTAACTAAAAAATAATTTTTTTCCTTCGGTTCCCCAACCTCTGTATTCATTACATCGTCAAGGTGTATGCCAATCCGCCGGCATAAATCATTATGCTGGTAATCAAAGATATAAGAAATTGATAATTTTATATGCGGCTGTGGAACGGTGTGGAAATCCCCAAAATGATGTGGAATATTTCCACACCCGACGACTATTCGATGCCGTACAGATGCAGTTTGTTGTAGAGCGTCTTGCGATCGATCCCCAGCAGCCGGGCCGCCTGGGATTGTTGCCGCCGGCCGCCGCCAGCGCCCGCCGGATCCGCTCTTCCTCTCCCGCCGATCGCGCAAAGCGATCGGCGCCGGAACAGCCTCCGACAATTCGGCGGGCAGCTCGGCCGGAGTGACGTACTCGCCCGTCGTCAGCAGAACCGCCCGGGTCACGGCGTTCTTCAGTTGCCGCAGATTTCCGGGCCAATCGCAGGCCACGAGCAGTTTTTCAGCCTCCGGATCGAAACCCACCACGCGTTTGTCGAGTTCGCGGTTGGCCTGGTCCAGAAAAAAAGTCGGCATAGAGCATAATATCCTCCCTGCGCTCCGCGAGATCGGGCATATGGAGCACGAATTCGTCGATGCGGTGGTAGAGGTCGGCACGAAACGATCCGCGCGCGATAGCCACCTCCAGATCCTCGTTCGTGGCACAGATCAGACGCACGTCCACCGGGATTTCGCGCAGCCCTCCGACGGGTTTTATCCTGCGCTCCTGAAGGGCTCGCAGCAACTGGATCTGAACTTCGTAGCTCAAGTTGCCCACCTCGTCCAGGAAAAGCGTACCGCCCTGCGCCGATTCGAAAGCGCCCTTCTTATCGGACAGCGCTCCCGTGAAGGAGCCTTTGATATGGCCGAAAAACTCCGAAGCTGCCAGTTCACGCGACAGAGCGCCGCAATCGACCGCCACGAAGGGTTTGCCCGCCCGTTTGCTGCGCAGATGGATCAACCGGGCCACGTGCTCCTTGCCCGTGCCGCTCGCCCCTTCGAGCAGCACCGACATATTGGTAGGAGCCACCAGACGGACGTATTCGTACAGTTTACGCGAAGCGTCGCTGTGCCCTTCGATGTAATTCAATTCGCCTTCGCTCAAGGCCCTGTCCCCCTTCCGACGCGGTTTCGCGGGCGCCGGAACCATCGCTGCGGATGCGGGCACAGCTGTTTCGGGGTGCGGGGCATCCAACGCCTCGCGGATCTTGCGGAGCAGCTCGTCCGGCTGAACGGGTTTGGAAACATAGTCCCTCGCGCCGAGCTTCATACTCACCACGGCATTGCGGATTTCGGCATAGCCGGTCATCACGATCACGGGCACCGTCACGCCCCGTTCGGCGATCCACTGCAACAGATCGGTCCCGTCCCCGTCGGGCAGACGCATGTCCGAAAGCACCAGATCGTAGCTCCCCTCCGCGAGAAGCCGGCGCCCGGCGGCGATATCGGCAGCCGTATCGACTCCGAAGCCCTTCTTGCCGAGCCACGTGCGCAGCATCAGCGAAAAGGTTACATCGTCATCTATGATCAATATCTTTTCCATACCGAAATTTCATTCAAAAAAACCGAAGCCGCCCGCAGAGGCTTCCCGCAACGCTCCTCTTCGGCGAGGCTCCTTCTCCGGCATCGTCCGGCACCGAAGCGTCCGATCCTCTGCAACTTCCCGTCCGGGCATGATGCGAACGGACGGCCTCCTGTCGGAATACGCCCCCGGCGGGGATCAACGGTCGCAAAGATACTCTTTTTTGCCGCCCGGACAATTTCGCCGACCCTTTCCGCTACACCGAGCGCTGCGCTGCGCAAAGCCCCGTCCGCAGAACCTTCCGAACGCTCCAGACGGCGCAATGCCGCAGCGAGCTCCTCCTCGCCCAGCAACGTGTAGATCGGCACCATTTTGTGAGCGATCGCACGCAAAGCGACCGCATCTCCGGCGAGCGCGGCCCGGCGCAAGGTTTCGGCATGGGCCTCGTTCTCGGCGACAAAGGTCCGGATGATCTCCCGCGCGGCTTCGGCGTCGTCGCGGCGAAAGCCGTCAGAGCTTCGAACCCGCGAACCGCATCCTCTTCCGGAAGACACTCCTCCGGGGCAACCCCCGCCTCCGGCACGACACGGCGTAACACGGCCACCAGTTCCGCCCGCGCGAAAGGTTTCCGCAGCATGGCTGCAAATCCCCGTTCGACATAGGCCGACTCATCGTCCGAACGGGCTGAAACGGCTACCACCGGCAGCTCCGCACGAACGGCCCGAATCCGTCGCAACACCTCGAACCCATCCACTCCGGGCATCTGTATATCGGTAAAAACCAGATCGAAAGAGGATTCCTGCACCAGTTTTTCAGCGTATTCGGGAAAAGGACAGCTCTCCGTTTCGATTCCCAACTCCCGGCAGAGAGCTGCGGTCATCTCAAGTTGCAGGGGGTCGTCATCCACCAGCAGGCAGCGGAGGGGTCGTCCGCCCTCCATACACACTCTGCCCGGACACATCCCCGCTGCGGCTTCCTTTTCGGAAGCGTCGTCCTCCGCCTCCCCAACCGGGACAGCGACCAGGAATCGGCTTCCGGCACCCGGTTCGCTCTCCAGCTCGATCGTACCGCCGAGCAGCTTCACGAGGCGATCGACGATCGAGAGGCCCAGCCCTACGCCGCTCACGCCGCCCGCCGACGGCAGGCGCACGAACTCCTGAAAGATGCGCTCCCGCTCCTCGGGGCCGATTCCCCGACCCGTATCGCTGACACGGAACAGCAGCCGCCCCTCTTCCAACCAGGCGTCGAACGCGACGAACCCCCGGTCGGTGAACTTGATCGCGTTGGAAAGCAGGTTCTCGGCGATCTGCCGCACACGCGAGGGATCGCCCGCGACCTGTCCCGAAAGTTCGGCGGCGAGCGTACACCGCAATTCGATTCCTTTGGCCGCAGCCACCGGCTCGAACCCGGTGCAGACAGCCGTAAACAGATCGGCCGGAGAGAAGGCGATGCGATTGACGGCGACTTTGTTGGAGTCGAGTTTATAGAAATCCAGCAGGTCGGTCACCAACTCCAACAGATGATCGGCCGAGCTCTTCATATGATCCAGATAAAGCGCACCCCGCTTGCCCAGGTCCAGACGCGTAAGCAGATCGATATAGCCCATGATCGAACCCAGCGGAGCCTTGATGTCGTGCGTAATGGTAAGCATCAGCTTCTCACGGGCCTCCAGCAAGGCTTCGTTGTGGCGATTAGCCGCTTCGAGCTGGCGTTTGTAACGGTTGCTGCGGTTCACGTCCCGCCAGAGGATTCCGACGAAGAGCAGCATCACCAGCAGCGATCCGGCAGCCACCGAGCCCAGTATGACGAGCGAGCTGCGCCGCACCTGTTCACGAGCCTGCATCCGCTCCCAGAGATAGGCCGTCTCCTCCTCCTCGAAGTCGATAATCAGGCGGTAAATCCGCTGATTGATCTGCTGGTTGTTGCGTTGCAGCCGCAACCCCTCCCGCCACGCCTTGTCGTAAAGGGCCAGCCGCTCGCTGGTCACCCGCTGCTCCAGATCTTGCAGCACTACGGCGATGGTATCCCCCAGACTCATCTGCCGAGGCGGAGCGTCGATCCGCACCCGGGTCTTCACCACCACCTGCGAATCGTTCTTGGGCGGGCTGAACAGGTCGCCGAACCGGCGGAAGAAATTGCGCTTCTTTTTCGGAGCCACGCGCACCGTATCGCGGACCAGGATCGTATCGGGTTCGATAGTCGGTTGCGACAGGGAGTCCAGCATGGGAATCATCCGCTGGATATTTTCGCTCAACAACGTCGCCGTGCCCGCCGAACGCAGGTTGCGGTCCAGAGCCTTGATCCCCTGCTCCTTGCCGGCGATCAGCCGCACGATCGTGTCCAGACGCATCTGCTGCGACTCGTCGTCCGCACGCATACGGAGCGAATCGATGCACTCCCGTACCAGCCGGAGTTCGCGTTTGTAACGATTCTCGTAGCTGGCATAACCGGCCACCAGCATCTGACCGTATGTTTCGGCCTCATAGAGATGGTAGAGAGTCTGATTGACCAGTCCGCGCCGCCGCCGAAGCTCCTGCTGGCTGTGGTCCGGTTCGAGGAGCGCTCCGGTCTGGCGCCAGACGTAGATCATGGCCGTCAGGCCGATCAGGGCAATCAGCACGTAACCCACGACGATTTTGGTGCGTACGAATTTAGACTCTTTCATCATAGCGGATCGACTTATCCTTCGCCCAAAGATAGCATCTGTTTCGGTGATTTTCGCTGCGGAAAGCCTTTTTCTTTCCAAAGCCTTTCCGCAAGGGGGTCTGCACCCTATTTGATCCGGGCGATGATCCTCTCCAGCGTCAGCACGCACCCGCATCGCCGTCCGATCCGGGCGGGCTGCCCGCCCCCCTCCTTCGCCGCCAGTCTGCGGGCAAGCGCCAGCGCATCGGGGTAAAGCCCCCGGCTGCGTTTGCCGATCTGCCGCAGGGCCCAATTCACGGCTTTTCCGATCCGGACGCGGGAATCCTCCGCACCCCGTTCGATCAGCGGCAGAAAGGCCCTGAAATCGTCGTCCGAAGCCCGTTTATCCCCGACGGCGAGCGTAGCCAGCAGAGCGAACCCCGCCCGTCGGGTAAACTCCTCGTCCGAAGCGGCGTATTCGCGCACCTTGCCGTAAGCGTACGACGTATAGCGGAACAGGTTGATACAACACTGGTCGCACAGGTCCCACGACCGAAATTCGGCGACCCAGGCATCCATCTCCTCCGGACGGAACAGCGCCGGATCGGCGATCATCGACGCCAGGATCCGCCCTTCGTGCACCGGCCTGCGGTAGAGTTCCAGCGCCAGCGCATGATTCCGGCCGATCTTCAGCGCCAGACGCCGCAGATCGACCACCCGCACCCCGACCGCCAGCCGGGCGTCGATTCCGAACCGCACCATTCCCTCCCGGAACTCCGGATTGGCATGGGCCGCAAGCCACTCCAAGACCTCTTCGCAGGTCATATCCTTTCCTTTTTTCGTCTTCATCTCTATCTCACTTATCCGCACGAATGAAATTCTAAAAATAGTCATTTATTTTATTTCTGCAAACCGATCCGAAAAGAAGGACGGTTTTCATACCCCGCAATGCGTAAATTTCATCCGACCGTTTTTCAACATCGAAAAGGGGAGAACGCTGCGAGCGTTCTCCCCTTTTGATTCGCGGACATGCGCCTGCAAAGCAAACGCACATTCGCCGTATTTCCAGTTACTTACGCTTCTTGTCCGCTTTCTTGGCGTTTTTCTTCGAAGCTTCGTCTCCTTTTTCTTCACATCCTTCTGATCGCATGCCTTGGTGCAGTCGCTCTTCACGAGGGTCATCTCGTCGAGCAGCCAGTCCGCACCCGCGAACTTGTCGATCACGAAGAGCACATAGCGAACGTCCACGCCGATAGTACGCTGTACATCCGGCTCGAAGGCGATATCGCCCGACATAGCCTCCCAGTTACCGTCGAAAGCCAGACCGATCAGCTCGCCGCGGCTGTTCATCATCGGCGAACCCGAGTTACCGCCCGTGATGTCGCAGTTGGCCAGGAACGCTACGGGAAGTTCGCCCTTGCAGTTGGCATAGGGACCGAAATCCTTCGCCTCGTAAAGCTCCTTGAGCTTGGCGGGAACGACGAATTCGGGATTCGAAGAATCCTCCTTCTCCATCACGCCCTTGAGCGTCGTGTAGTAATCATATACCACGCCGTCGGCAGGTTCATAAGGCAACACCTGACCGTAAGTCAGACGAATGGTGAAGTTCGCATCCGAATACCAGGCCTTGTCGGGCTGCATGCGCATCAGACCGGCTACGTAAAGACGATGTCCGTCCGCATATTTCTGCAGGTTGGGTACGGCCTTCTCGCGCAGCTCCTTCATCTTGTTCAGAACCGACGTAGCCAACACTACCGCCGGATCGTTCTTGATCTGCTCGGACGTAGCGGCCGATGCCTTGGCCTCGTCCGTGAAGACCGAATTGTCGTACAGGTAATCCACATAAGCGTCGATGTCGCCGCCGAACTGCGCGTCGATCACCTCCGCGAAAACGGTCGGCAGATCCTTCACGTTCTCCTTGACCATCGAAAGCATCTTCCGGGCTACCTTGCGGTCCGTCGGCAGGTTGTAATCCTTGTAGAAGTTGGCGTAATACTCCTTCGCCTGCGCTTTCGCTTCGTCGCTTACCTCCTCGGCCGTCAGCATCCGGTTAGCCACCAGAGCCGGGGTCATGATTTCGACCGAACGGACCATCGCCTCGCTCAAATACTGGAGCGGACCGGTGTAGGCCATGTTGTCGTTCACCGCCTCGCGGATCATGCCGAGCGCATCGACGAATCCCTCTTCAGGCAGCGTATTCTGCTCGGCCCAAGCCTGGAATTCGGCTTCCTGCGCCTCCTTCAAGGCTTTCACGTCCAGTTTTTTCAGACCGCGCAGCATGCCGATCGTATTCTTCCAATAGTTCGACGAATTGGCATATTTCGAAGCGTACTGGATACGCACCTTGTCGCTGGCGGCCATGTCCTCCTTCAGGATGTCCTGACGGGCGCCGCGAATGTCGATGCGCTGCGGACCCGAAACCTGGAACATCTCGTCGATCTCGTACGAAGTCATGTAACGCTCGGTCGAACCGGGGAAGCCCATGATCATCGTGAAATCGTCGGCCTTGTAACCGTCGAGCGACACCTTGAGGAACTCTTCGGCCTTGTAGGGTACGTTCTCTTCCGAATATTCCGCCGGACGGTTGTCCTTGCCGGCATAGATGCGGAAGATCGAGAAGTCGCCCGTATGACGCGGCCACATCCAGTTGTCGGTTTCGCCGCCGAACTTGCCGATCGACGTCGGGGGAGTACCGACCAGACGGATGTCCCGATAAACCTCCATCACGAACGCGAAGTACTGGTTGCCACCGAAGAACGGCTGGATGTTGATCGTCATGCCGGGATTCTCGGCCCGCAATTTCTCGTACAGCGCCTCGATGTTCTTATCCTCCATTTCCGAATGCTCCTCGCCCTTGGCGATCGAGGGGATGTTGCCCAGCACCTCGGGCGTTACGTCGATGATTCGACGGATGAAAGTGACCGTCAGCCCCGGAGCCGGCAGCTCCTCCTCGTTGGACATGGCCCAGAAACCGTCCTTCAGGTAGTCGTGCTCCACCGAAGAGAGGGCCTGAATCGAACCGTAACCGCAATGGTGGTTGGTGAAAACGAGTCCTTCGGGCGATACGACCTCGCCCGTACAACCGTTACCGAAAATGACGATCGCATCCTTGAGCGATCCGTGATTCACCGAATAGATATCTTCGGCCGTGAGCTGGCAGCCCTTGGCTTTCATATCCCCGATGTTCATCTTCTGAAGATAGGGCAGAAGCCACATACCCTCGTCTGCAGCGGCAGTCAGCGATACGACTGCCGCAGCCAGGCATAAAATCAGTTTTTTCATCTCTCCTTAAAATGTTTGTTTACTTGGTTTATAAAAAATATATAGTTGAATTTCTCTGTTCGCACTTCATACGACCGGCTCCGCATCCGCCCAACCGGATCGGAATGCCGCACTCTCTCCGTTCCTTCCCCTGTTCTCTTTTTTCGTCCTTCGCCGCAACCGGCGGGCAGGTTCTCCCTCGTTTCTCCTCTTTGGCCGCCGACCGGAAATCCGCCGTTCCGCCTCCGTAACCGCACAGGCCGTGCGACCGGAGGATCGCCCTCCGGCGAGCGAAAAACCTACTTGATGGCGATCATGTTGAGGATCGAACGCTCGGCACGGCGGCGTACCTCCTCGTCGAGCGATATTTCGGGCCGCTCGTCGCGCAGCGTGGTGAAGATATTCTCCAGCGTAATCATCTTCATATACCTACAATTGTTGCATCCGCACGCCTCGTCGTCGGGAGGGGCCGGGATAAACGTCTTCTCCGGATAGCGGCGCTTCATCTCGGTCAGAATCCCCGCTTCGGTCACCACGATGAACTCCCTGGCGGAACTTTTGCCGCAATAGTCCAGAATAGCCGCCGTCGAACCGACGAAATCGGCCACCTGCACGATATAGGCCCTGCATTCGGGATGCACCACCACCTGCGCTGCGGGATGCTGCCGCTTCAGTTCCAGGATTTTCTCCAACGAAAACTCCTCGTGCACATGGCAGGCGCCGTCCCAGATCACCATATTCTCGCGTCCAGTCAGCTTTTGGATATAGGAACCCAGGTTCCGGTCGGGAGCGAAGATGATCGGCTGGTCGGCCGGAATCGACTCTACGACCTTCAGGGCATTGGACGAGGTGCAGCACACATCCGTCAAGGCTTTCACCCCGACCGAAGTATTGACGTACGAAACCACCTTGTAGCCGGGATATTTCGCCTTGAAAGCCGCGAAAGCGGCCGCATCGCACGATTCTGCCAGCGAACATCCCGCTTCGAGATTCGGAAGCAGCACCTTCTTTTCAGGCGAGAGCACCTTGCCGTCTCTGCCATGAAATGCACGCCGGCGAAGAGGATGATCCGGGCGTCGGTCTTCTGCGCCTCGATGGAGAGCGCCAGCGAATCGCCCAGGAAATCGGCTACCTCCTGCACTTCGGGCAGCGTATAGTAGTGCGCCAGGATAACGGCGTTCTTCTCGCGTTTGAGCCGCTCGATTTCCGTTTTGAGTTTCGATGAGTTATCGACCTCGTTTTTTATTTTTTATACTTTTATTTTATTAAAAGAATAATTAAAAATAAATATAATGCCTGTTGATAGTGTTGATAATTATACCGTATTTCGGGTTATCCACAGCATAGCTTTTCGAAGTTCCGTATTCTGTTCTGCCGATAAGGTCCGGGAGGTTGTCGAAACCTGGTTTTTTGAAAGTTACCGACAAATGTTCAAAACCGGTTTCGACATTTCGACATCTCCGGATTGTAAACATTCGCCTCTCTTTTTCCGTGCATATCCCGAATCATACTTTGCGAAAACTTTTTTTTTTTTTGCCGTTTCTTTGTTTTGTTCTATACCGGGCGGA
>OKWF01000102.1_pt1 | contig 11263 bp, 9 predicted proteins | sample 1607031 | NCBI WGS metagenome assembly OKWF01 (sample SAMN04414079, study PRJEB24778) | human gut metagenome | material: faecal | host: Homo sapiens | reverse complement strand
CGGCGCACAAAACGCCGTAGAGCAAACCGCACGAGCGGCAATGAACTCTCGATCGGAGGAGACCTCTGTGCTGCGGGCGCTGCGGATGGAGGCGATTCCGCTGCGGACGCAGCGGTGACGGTGACGGAGGAGAGCCTCCGTAATCTGCCGGAGGGAGCGGCCTATGTTGTCCGTGACGGTCGGCTGACGCTCGAAGCCCGGCGTGACGGGGATACCTTCCGCATCTCAGCACGCAGCGATTCGCTTGCCCGACGTGTCGAATATTACGAAGCGACCTCGGCTCGGCAGGACCGATATGCAGATTCTCTGAAGAAGAGTCTGGCAGAAACCCGGGAGGCATACGACCGACTCCTCGAAGCCTCCAGGCAGCAATCTTCGGAAACAGCAATACAACAGACACGGTCCCCGGCCTATCGGGGAAGGTGGATGCTTTTCGGAATCGTTATCGGATGTCTCGGCGGCTGGTGGGCTCATAAAACAAACTTATTTGCAAAACTTTTCAAAACAATTTAATTATGTCTAAACGATCTGTAATTCAAACCAACGACGGCTATCTGATGCTGCTCGACGCCATCTACTTCAATGGCAGACGCATGGGCAACATTTCGGAAGAGGGCCTTGACTGGGGCGGTGAAGACGCCCAGACCGTCGAACTCTGGGCCGCACAGATTCGGACCAGTCCCGTGCTGGATATCGAAACGCGAGCCGCGACGAATGAGATTACCGGAAAGATGATCGAAATGGTTCCCCAGAACTGCGTCGATCTGATGGGCGGCAAAGTCGCGGGTGAGGAGTGGCAAATGCCCGCCAGCTCGATGCGTATCGAAGGGGATATGCGCATTCTGACCGGTACGGGTAAGACCGTCAAACTCAAACGCGTTTCGCTGCGTGCCTCGAAGATTCGCGGCGGCTTGGGCGGCGAAAACGTCCTCGGCATCGAATTCGGACTGAAGGTCCTGGCTCCGCTGGACGGCTCTTCGCCCGGTTCGATTCTGCCGACGGAGCCCTTCATCGAGGCCGACCCGCGTCGCTGACCTTCGAACAGGCGGGCGGCAGCCTCCCGGTCGATATCGAAGCCTCGGGTCCGTTCTCGGTAGGTGCTGTGCCCGAAGGCTTCTCGGTGGAAGTCGTGAACGGACGTGTCACGGTGATCGCCGAAGCCAATTCCTCGGGTTCGTCCCGCTCCGGAAATCTGGAATTCATCCTGGAGTCCAATCCTGAAACAAAAGCTACCGTATCGCTTTCGCAGCCCAATGCCTAAGCCATGAAACGCAATGTAGAACTGGAGGCAGCGGAAGCTCTGCTCGATGTGGGGATTCTGCTGCCTCTTCTCCGATTCCGCCTGCCCGGAGGCCGGGAGCGGGTGCTGCGCGTAACGATGCGGCGCCCCTGCCTGGGAGGCAGATGCGCATCGTACGCCACTACCTGAAGCTGGGAATCACGGCCCGGGAATGGGATGCTTTCTCCGAAGACGAGGAGCGTGCCTTTTTCGACCGGCATGCCAAACGCCTTTCGCTGATCCTTGCGCTGACGATATGTCGCGGCTATCTGTCCGGACTCCTGCTGGCCCCCGTGGTGGCCTGGTTGATCCGGTGGAAGGTACCCTCCGAGTACCGGATCGAAGCCCAGCGCTGGTTCCGCAGAATGCGGGGCACGCGGGATTTTACGAGTATTATCGAATCGGCCGAGAGTATCGATCCCTTCCGGTACGAAGCGAGCCGCCCCAAAAGAGCAGGAAAGGGGAGTTAAGAACCGTTTACGAGAGTTCCCATAGCCCCTTCGGAATCGTTTGGCAAATTGCCTCCGCAACAGGATGGTCGGTGCATTACATTCTGTGGAAGGTCAATTTCCAGACACTGGCCATGATGCTGGCCGATGCCCCGCATTATCGAAGCGTCCCGGCCGAATGTACGGAAGCCGGGAGTGCAACGGGAAAACCCGATACCGCACAACTCTTTCAATCGAAACTCAACTTGCAATGAAACCCGTCGAGATAGAATTCCTCGTAAAGAACAATACCCGCCAGGGACTCTCCGGAGTTTCCGGCGGGATTGATGCCGTGGACAAGGATGCCGCGCAGGCGCGAGGCCGTATTCAGGCTTTGAAGGATGAAATTGTGCGACTTCAGAAAGTCATAGCCCAGACGCCGGAAATGGATCAGACGGAAAACATCCGCCAGATAGAAGCATTGCAGCGGCAGCTCCAGGCTTTGCAAGCCGCGACCAAACGCACCGATCTGGTTCCCGCAAGCGCTCCGGCAGCCGTAAGGAGCTATAATAGCCTACATATGGCTATTCAGCAAATAATTCGTGAATCACCGTCGCTGGCAATGGGATTACAGTTGTATTTTCTGGCAGTTTCGAATAATTATCCTATTCTTTGGGATGCAATAGCTCGTACCAGGGCCGAAAATCAGTTATTGGCTGCCAGTGGTGAAAAAACAATTCCTGTATGGCGACAAATACTTTCCTCCGTAGGCTCTTTTCAGACTTTATTGACTGTGGGTATTACTTTGGCAGTTGCGTACGGCAAGGAGATCGGAAGCTGGGTGACGAATCTGTTTCGGGGAAAGAAGGCGCTCGACACCGCTCGCATGGCGACTGAACGTTTTCAGAATACGATGCTTGAAGGGGCCCGGAACGCTCAGCAGGAGGTCGTAAAATTGAATCTTCTCTACCGGGCCGCGACGGATAACGCCCGCGCCACAGACGATCGCCGGGAAGCCGTGCGCAAACTCAAAGAGGAGTTTTCGGGTTATTTCAAGAATCTTTCCGACGAGCAAATCATGCTCGGACAAGCGAATGACACTTACAAGGAGCTGATCAAAAACATTTACAAATACGCCAAAGCACAGGCGGCTTTCAAGAGCCTGGTGGATATCGAACAGCAAGAGCTGTTCTTCAATAACATACCGGATATCGAACAATTCCTAAAGGCTAATGACAAATACCTCGAGGCCCAAAAGGATGTTGCTGAAAAACGGAAAACCTACTATGCGAAATCATGGCGTCAACCAGGCTATGATCCCCAAACACGCAAAGATCTCTTACAGGCGAAAGACATTCTGTCAGATGCAGAAGAAAGTGTTTCTTACTGGCAGGAAAGGATTTTTGAAGAGATCAGGAAGAACAAAGGAGGAGAAGAGATTATCGATGAGATAGAGGAGAAATTCGATGGCAACCTCGGGGCATTTCTGCAATTCCTCGCAGAGCAGCGGACGAAATTGGCTGCCGTGGCGGAGCAGGCCCAGTTGCTGGAAAACCCGTCCGGCACGACGACCGATCCCGAACCGACTTCCATCGACCAACTCACAGAACAGTATAAGGCGGCCGTACGTCGCCAACAGCAGAGCCTCGACGACCAGCGGGTCGAGTTGATTGAAAACGAATTCGACCGGGAACGGGAAGCGATCCGCCTCAATTACGAGAAAAACCGTCAGGAATATGAGCGGCAGGAACAACAGACGCTCGCGCTGATTCGCAAACTCCGGGAGTCGGGGGCCGATATCGATTCGAATGCGGAGAAAACCTTTATGGCCGGCACGGCCGCTGCAATAGCCCAAGCTGCGGAAATTCGGGACAGAGAGCTTGCGGATGTCGATAAGAAAGAGGAGGCTTCATACGCCAAGTTGCTGGAGAAGTACGAAACCTACCAGCAGGGGCGTCTGCGAATCGCCCGGAAATACGATCAGGATATTGCCGCTCTTGCCTCAAATCCGGAGGCCCAGCAACTCGCTCGGGAAGCCAAACAAAAAGCGCTCGACGACTTCACGGAACAATTTGCAAGCCAGTTCCCGGAATTCGAAGCCTGGGCCGACCGGGTCGTCGCTGCCTCGGTCAAAAAGCTGGAAAGCCTGGTGATCGAAGCTCAGGAAGAGCTGGAGAACCTGCAAAGCGAGACGCCGGATGATGGTAATGCCATCGCCGTTGCGCGGGCCAAACTCCGCAAGGCCGAACAGCAACTGGCGAAAAAACAGAACCAAACGGAACAGGAAACTACCGATACGACTTCCTGGACGGAGCTTCACCGCGTATTGACCGACGTTATCGGCACTTTCAATGAGGTCGGCGATGCCGTCGGGGGAGCCGGAGGAACCATCATCGCCACCGCAGGAGATATCGCCGGCTCTACCCTGCAAATCATCAATGCCGTTCAGGCATACCGGAAAGCTCAAGCCGCATCGAACACGCTCGGCATGGCCTCCGGAATTCTCGGAGGCATATCTGCCGGTATCGGTGCGCTGACCACTATTGTCAATTTGTTCAAGGGCGGTGAAACTTCGATGGAGCGCAACCTTCGTCTGGCCCGGGAGTCAACGAAGAACTTCGGATCATGAAAGAGCGCAGCCGTATCGATTCCGATGAATTCGACAATATCTTCGGGGATCGGGTGTACGACCGTTACAAACAAAATATCGATGTGGTGCGCACCTCGCTCGAAGAGCTGGAGAAAGTCCGGGAGAGAATCCTCTCGCGCGGGGAAGAAAAATATCAGTTGCCGGGGGAGTGGCGAGGCGGAGCCGGCACGGGACTTTCGGGGCTGTTCAGGTATGAAAAAAAACTTGGGAGAACATTGCCGATTCGATCGCCAACATGCAGGTTCAGACACGTCACTCGACCTGGTTCCGCTCGGCAAAATATCAGTCCCTCGGTTCGCTGCTTCCCGAATTATTCACGGATGGCGAAGTCGATATGGACGCGCTCCGGCAATTCGTCGAAGAGGGCGGAGAAACTTTCCAGCACCTGGCACGGGAGAATCAGGAGATGCTCCGCGAAATGGTGGACGACTGGGAAACCTACGAAGAGGCATTGACTGCGGTCCGGGATTATTTGCAGGATATTTTCGGCGATCTGGGCCGTACGCTTACCGATGCTTTGGTGGATGCTTTCGAAAACGGCACCGATGCGGCGGATACTTTTGCCGACAGCGTCGGGCAGGCCCTGCGCTCGCTGGCCAAGGATATGATCTATTCGAGTACGCTCGGTAAGGTATTCGAAGATGCCCAAAAACGCATCGAAGAGGTCATGCAGAGCGACCTTTCCGACGAAGAGCGGTTCGCTCAATGGAGCGAAACGATGAAATCGCTGGTTTCGGATGCCATGGAGCAACAGGACGATTTCAATCGTCTGTGGGAAGAGTTCCGCCGCATTGCAGAAGAGAACGGACTTTCAATCGACGAGGAAGCCGGCACTTCGCAGCAGAGCGGTAAGGCAGGAGCCATTCAGACCGTAACGCAGGATTCGTTCTCCCGCGTCGAAGGACTGGTCACATCGGTACAGATCCATTCCGCGAAGATCGACGAAAACATCGAAGGTATTGTCCCGGTTCTCAAGGGATCGCTCGAAGCGATGAATGCCATCCGGGAAAATACCGAACCGATACCCCGAATCTATGAACTGTTGCAAACCATAAAACGCGACGGATTAAAAGCGATCTGATTATGGCTGAAATACTCGAAGGACTGTTGCTGATCAACCAAACGGATGTATATGCCCGTTTCGGGGCTTTCCTCGCGGAAACCGCTGAAGACAGACACGACAACTACGATTCGCTGCTTGCACCTCCGGCTCTCAAGCAGCAGGCGGAGGTTTCCATTCAGGAGGAGGACGGTGTCCGTATGCCCGATACCCTGACACAGACTTACGAAGCCCGCGATATCACGCTGCGATTCGCCATCGTCGCCTCGAACGATATTTCGTTCTTCACGCGCTACGCCTCGTTCGTGAAATTTCTCAAGGAGGGCGACGACGGGTGGCTCGCGCTCCATCTGACGGACGTAGGGCTGAAATTCCGGGTTTATATGACCGGATTTTCGGATTATTCACAACTGGCGCCATTCGGAAAGGGAGAGGTTGCGGCGACCTTCTCGGTGAAATTCCGGGAGCCGAAGCCGACATTCGAACTCGCTGCGTCGATCTAAAGGTCACGTTCAAATCTTCAAAAAATGGAACTCAAAATATATTCGAAAGAAGGGAATCTGAAGCTGACGGCCTCTCCCGATAGTAACAGTGCTGCAACCTGCGGCATACAGGAGGAGAGTGTCCTCGCGCTCTCCTTCACGCCTTCGAATGCGTCACGCTCGAAGTTTACGATTATGCGGACTTCCTCGGACGGCGTTATTGGATTCTCGAACGTTATCAGCCGAAGATGAACTGCGACAGCGAATGGAGCTACTCGGTGCAACTGTCGGGGGTCGAAGGACTCACCACGCAGGTCCTGATGGTCAATCCGGATGATGACGACAATCCGATTCTGACACTCACGGCACCGGCACGCGAACATGCGGCGCTGATTATCGCTAACATGAACCGCAAAATGGGGACGACCGAATGGAAAGTCGGAGAAGTGGTCGTATCGGAGTACATCGATATCGAATATACGGGAAAGTACGCCTCCGATGCTCTTTCGGAATTGTCGTCTGCCGCCGGAACGGAGTGGTGGTTCGACGGGATGACGCTCAACATATCCCGCTGTGAGTTCGGCGAGCCTGTCCCGTTGTCTTACGGTAACGGATTAATCGGAGGAATCGAACGGAGCATGGCCGATGGCGTGAAATTTTTCACTCGGCTCTTCCCGGTAGGCTCCTCCCGCAACATCGATCCGGATCGGTACGGACATACCCGGCTGCAATTGCCCGACGGGGCGAAGTACGTCGAACAGGATACCCACCTCGGTATCATCGAATATTTCGAGCAGGAAGCGTTCGATGCAATATATCCCCGCCGGATCGGGACGGTCGGGTCCGTACGGTCCGAAGAGCGCACGAGCGATGACGGCTCTCCGTTTACGGTCTGGTATTTCACCGATCCCGACATTCCGTTCGATCCCAATCAATACGAAATAGGCGGCCTCGTCAAACGGGTGACCTTTCAGACCGGAGAGCTTCGCGGACGGGAGTTCGAAGTGAATTACGACTCGGAAAAGAAGGAGTTCGAGATCATCACCCAATGGCCCTACGACAACGATATGCAGTTGCCGTCGGAACCGTTGGTCCCGGCTCCCGGGAACGAATACGTGCTCTGGAATATCAGTATGCCGGACAGTTATTATCCTGCGGCCGAACAGGAATTCAAAACTGCGGTAGATACCTTTATGGCCGACAGCCGTAAAGATATATCCGTGTTCCAGGCATCGACGGATTTTACGGTTGTCGATAAAAGAAACCTCGATTTGAAGCCAGGGCAACGGATTCGGCTCGGAAGCGACAAGTTTTTTTCCCGATACCGGATATCGCGATATCCGTATCGTCGCGATCAGTCGCTCCGTCGTTCAGCCCGGAAGCATGACTCTTAAAATGAGCGATGTCCTCTCCACAGGCCGTATTTCCCGCATCGAAAATCAGATTTCGGAAGTGACGCAGATAACCCGGCAGGTTTCATCGGAATTTCCTGACATCATTAAATCGTGGGAGGAAACACCGGCGAGCGACACGACGCTCTATTCGTCGCGTAAGAGCGAACGGGAATTTCTGAACAAGCGCCGGGGAGGTACGGTCGAAGGAATCACCCGATTCCTTAAGCGGCAGCAACTCGACGAGGGATTCCGGACAAGCGACTTCGCCAGCGGCATCACCGGCTTCGGTGCACAGATCGACGGACGAGGCGCCGGCGAGCTGGAGAGCCTCTTCATCCGTCGTTTTCTGGAGGTTCCGGAGCTTCGGTACAACCGTGTGGGCATCAGCGTCGGGGATGACTGGAGCGCTCCGGGCGCCGGGGTGATCGAGAGTGTGGACAAGGATCAGAAGCTCGTAACGCTCAAACTCGAAGAGGGCGAGATCGGCGCCGTAGCGGTCGGGGATATCTGCATGGGTATCTTCCACGACTTCGACCCGTCGAACAATGCGACGGCAGATTCCGACGACGGCCGGGGCAACTTCTCTTTCTCAGGCTTCGCAACGGTCTATTTCCGTATCACGGAGGTCCTGGGCGACCGCAACGAGCAGTTCCGCTACGGGCTGCGCCCCCTGTCGGCCACCTTTACCAAGCAGATCGATCCGATGGAATCGATGACCTTCGTAGCCTACGGATCGTTCACGAATCCCGCCCGGCAGAGCTCGCGCTACTCGACGCGCACCTACCAGCGTTATCTCCGCAATGTCAGCGACTGGGAGTTTACGGCCGAGAATATCGCCGCGCAGTTCGGCGACCTTACGAACCTCTCCGTCTTCGGGATCCAGATGTCGGGCTATTCGGCCTATCTGGATAATATCTATCTGCAAGGTATGATCAGCAGCCTGGACAAGAAGGCGCTGCTGGACACCCGGAGCAAGCTGTTCCGGCTGGTAGGCGACAACGGCGTCGGCGTGGCCTTCACCCCGGAGGCAGGCTGGAAGCAAGGCAAGCTCTACGACCCCGCGACGGGACAGTTCCAGAAGGAGTTCGACATCGAACAGATCGATCAGACGGCCACCGAAGCCCAGGCCACTGCCAATTCCGCCGATCGCAAAGCTCAGCAAGCCAAAGATTACATCGATAACACGCTGCCCGGCGAATTGTCCGAGATCAACAAACGGCTGGACGGTGTCGTGGAAAACTGGTTCTATCCCTATACTCCCTCGCTTTACAATGAACCGGCCCAAACATGGATAGCGGACGGCGAGCAGGAAAACCATATCGGCGACACGTTCACCAATACGCTGCCCGCGAATTTCGACCCGACGGACGCAGGCTGCTGGGAGCAGGGCAGCATCGGTGCATCCTATATCGACGGCATTAAGACCTGGGATCAGATCAAAATCGCCGACAGCACCCGCATCCGGCTCAAAACTCCGGTCGGAGGAATACCCAAAGGCGCCGTACTGTCGGTGGGCGAAGGCTATACGATGGGTTACAATCCGATAGCGTCATCCGGAGCGGTTATAGCAAGTTACGTATGGAGCCAGAGCTATACTGTCGGAAGCGACAATCCCTACATGGCTTTTGTCATCCGCAAAACCGATAATGCCAAAATCACTCCGGCGGAATACCCGCAGATTCACTTCACCATATCGAGCGACGAGACGACGAACCCCGATGCGGGCAAATCGTGGCGGTGGGTAAAAGAAGAGGACGGAACCTATAAATGGACGCCGATCGCCGACAGCGATGCGGTAAAGGCCCTGCAAGAGGCGGCGCGGGCGCAGGACACGGCCGATGCCAAACGTCGTGTATTCGTCGTAACACCGACTACACCCTACGATGTGGGTGACATCTGGACGCAGGGCGAAGGTGGCGACATCATGCGCTGTATCGAATCCCGTGCAACGGGCAATTTCGAAAGCTCGGATTGGGACAAAGCATCCAAATACACCGATGATACGGCAGCCAACGAAGCCAAAGACGAGATTGCTAATCTTCAGTTCGGCGCCCGCAACTATATAGCCCGACAATTCCTCTATGCGTGGAACAGCGCCAAAGAGGGTGTTTCGGACGTGGTGACTTCGGGATCGGACGCAGACGGAGCCTACATGAAGATCGATGCCAACAAAGCGAGCAATGCAGGGGTAGCTATTGCGGCTACGAGCCAGATCGTAAACTGGACGGATTGCTTCGGGGGTAAGATCGCCTACAAGGCCGGCATGTCCTATGTCTTCAAGGCACGCATCAAACTGCCGGAAACCAAGACCGGCTGCGTGTTCTGTGCCGTTTATGAAGACGGATACGACATTATATCACGCCCGCCATCTGCTCCATATTCTGATGTGTATGAAGCCGTTTATACGACCAAATCCGGAAAGTCCTTGTTAAAAATCGTACTTTACGTCGATTATTGGCGACCGATTTACATTTACGACATCCAGCTCACGGAAGGCAACAAGGCCCCCACGGGATACATCACGGCCGAAGAGGATGTGCAGGCGCAGATCGAGCAGGTGAAGCTGGATGTGGACTACATTGCCTCGGATTCGAGCCTGACGCCATCCGACAAACAGCAGGTGGCTAATGAATGGGTGCGGATTCAAGGCGAATACTGGAGCATCATGCGAATGCCGAAAAGTATGATGTCCCCACGGATTCATTTACGGTCTATTTCCAGGCACTCGAAGATTATCTCACGCCCCTGCTGGCCGATATGAGTACGACATCCGAGATAACCGGCACCGAGTTCAGAAAAGTATTCTCCGATTATTATGAAATAAGCAGCAACATGTCGGACTTGATCGACGACGCGATAGACGAATCCATCAAATCGACAGAGTACCTCAAGAAGGCTATGGAAGACGGAAGTACCGAGGTGAAAGGCGGTCTGATAATGACCAATGTGATGTTGCTGAAAAATGCTGAAGGCGACGTGACGGCCGGCGTGAGCGGCTTGCAGGAAGACGATGTGCCCTTCTGGTCGGGAGCCGACTACACAAACCGGAAAAAAGCCGTGTTCAGAGTACACGCCGACGGGGAAGTACACGCAACCAAAGGAACCGTCGGAATCCTGCAGGTCAAAAACGATTCCGTAGAGGTGAGCGATGCGGCCGCAAGCGGAGATAAAATCATACTCACCCCATACAGAATTACGTCCATATCGCAGGTTCTGGGTGCTGTGAGTGTACCGGGTGTCATAGAAACGAAAGAAGTGAGCGCACTGGCTACGGGACAAAGCAATCCTTTTGTCCGAAATGTTTACGAGTCAAGTCCGCCGTTTACCTGTGGGCAGGGAGTACAGATGTCAGCCCGGATTACAGCCCGCATCACAGGCAATGCCGAAGGAGGTGGCGGGGGCGTAAAGATCGAGGTGGTAAACGCTTTGACGGGGAAAGCCGATCCCCTGTACCGAAACAGCACGGCTGAAGCCCAAAACACGAATTTGAATATCGACGAGACGATTTCATATCTTTTCACTGGAGCAGCCCAGAAGTACTACATCCGGATTACGGTCGAAGCATCGGCAGCCGGAAAACTTACGGCCTCTGCAACGATGAATGCCGCCCAATTCAACTTCGTGAAAGACATCCGCAAGAACCTGATCGCTCCCAACGGAGTAGCCGTTGTGAAAGGATCGAGCAACTATGCGGTATTCACGGGAGATATTTTCGAAGTCCTGATCGGAAAAGCCGGATTACGTATTCAAAACGGGTATGTCTATAAGAGAGATACCGACCATACGACCTGGACAAAGATTTGAGAACCGCCATTGGAGACAGTCGTAAATTAATTGAAGAATTTTTAATGGCTGCGATGGACCATGTATGGAATACGTCGGTTGTCGGCAGAAAAGTGAAAGACGAAGTAGACGGTCAGCATCGAATCTGACAAATAAAGTCCTTCGGGGGAGGACACAAAAAATCCCC
>OKWF01000100.1_pt1 | contig 11366 bp, 16 predicted proteins | sample 1607031 | NCBI WGS metagenome assembly OKWF01 (sample SAMN04414079, study PRJEB24778) | human gut metagenome | material: faecal | host: Homo sapiens | reverse complement strand
CTTGATACCGATCGCCAAATTTTGTTTATACTTGCACAAAAAATTTCGGACGTTTTCCGTTCGCGGGGACGGTGGTGCCCCTGTTCGAGCTTCGTCGAACGCGGGAAAAACGACGGATAAAACTCCACACAATCGACCGGCGACGGCGGATGCGGAATCCTGCCGGGGCTGGATATGACAAAAAAAATTCCGCATTTTCGATAAGTGGGGGCGGAACGGGTGAATCCGTTCTGCCGCACGAAGGAAACGACTATTGAAAACGAACATCGAAATATGGCAAACTCTACTACACCGAAGAAACGCCTTGTCGCCAGTTTCCGTAATCTGCCTTCGGAACTTCAGGAGGCAATAAAGCAAAAATATCCCCTCGGGTTTTCCGAGGCGATGATGCGCATCGATAAACCCAACGGAGAGTTTTTTTACGCTGTGCCTTTCGAAACGGACGAGATCAATTACCTGGTGAAGATCGACGTGAAGATCGACGACCGTGCGGACGATGACGAAGATAAGGACTATTACGACGACGATATCAAAGGCGCCGACGATTTGCAGGACGACGACAATTCGGGCGACGACGAGGACCGGGACGACATGTAGTTTTCGGAACGGAAATTGTTTTCCCATTCATCAATAATATTATTATCGGGGATATTCGGACATTTTTCGAAAGGTGGGGCGGACCGAATTTATTCGAGGTCCGGTGTGTTCGGAGCCTGGATGACATTCGGTTCTGACGAGCGCGGTTCCACTCTGGCGGGTGCGAAAGACGGCGGAAAGGTCGATCTTTCCGCTCCTCCGGCCGAGCCGAATGTTTCCGGACGACCCGATATGGAAAACGATCGCTGAAAATGAATCCTTTCATCCGAAAAATAGGTTTTGGAGTTCTGCTTGCGACTCTCTTCCTGCCGCTGCACTCCTGCGGGCTGGGAGAGGATTCGCGCGATGAAGATAACCGGTACGTTTATCTTCGGTTTGCGGATCCGGCCTTCGAAGCATACTGTTTGGAGCATTGGGATCTGAACGGCGACGGTCGTATTTCCCGTTATGAGGCCCAGCGGGTCTGGGATATGGACTGTTCGTCGCTCGGGATCAAGACGCTGGTGGGGATTGAGGAATTCACGGCTCTGCGTAAGCTCGATTGCAGTGGCAACGAGATCGTCGCGCTCGACGTGCGCAAATGTATTTTCATGGAGCAGCTGAATTGCAGCGGAAATGCGCTTATCAGTCTTGACATCAAAGGATTGCGCTTTCTAAACCGGCTCGATTGCAGCAATAACGACCTGACTTATATCAATTTGGCTACCAATGCGGCTTTGGAGAATCTCTGGTGTGGCGGCAACCGCTTCGCATCGCTCGACATCAGCCATTGTGCTACGGACATGATCCGTGTCGATACGGTCCCTAACGAGAGCCTTTCGGTGCTCTACAAACGGGCGGGACAGCGTATCCTGAACCTGAACGTGGACGGCGGTACGAAAGTGGAGGATTTGTAGTTCGGAATATTCTGACGGTTAAACTATAAGCAAGTGTCTTCGGAAGGGGACACTTGTTTTTTTGTGTCGGAATTTTGAGATTTCGACAGCCCCGAAGGGGTTTTTAACGAAAAATTAGTACCTTTGAAGGCAAAATCGTTTTTTTGCGATTAAATTTTTCAAAAAGATCATGAATAAAGTTGACGTCATACTCGGCCTGCAGTGGGGCGATGAGGGCAAAGGCAAGGTTGTCGATGTGCTGACTCCCCGTTATCAGGCGGTTGCGCGTTTTCAAGGCGGTCCCAATGCGGGCCATACGCTGGAATTCAACGGCGAAAAGTACGTCCTGCGCTCGATTCCTTCGGGCATATTTCAGGGCGGTAAAACCAACATCATCGGCAACGGGGTGGTCCTCGACCCGATTCTTTTCCGCGAGGAGGCTACGGCGCTGGCCAAGAGCGGCCACGATCTGAAGGGGCGCCTGCAAATTTCCAAGAAGGCACACCTGATCCTGCCGACTCACCGGATGCTCGACGCCGCGCAGGAGGCGGCCAAAGGCAGCGCCCGTATCGGTACGACCGGAAAGGGTATCGGCCCGACCTATACGGACAAGGTAAGTCGTACGGGCATGCGTGTCGGCGACGTGCTGGGTCCTGAATTCCGGGCCGTTTACGACCGGGTGAAAGCTCGTCACGAGGCGACGCTCCGCAGTCTGGGATATGTTTACGATATCGCGGAACTCGAGCGCCAGTGGTTCGATGCGGTCGAGTATCTCAAGGAGTTCCGGTTGATCGACAGCGAATACGAAATCAACCGTCTGCTCGCCGAAGGGCAGCCCGTCCTGGCCGAAGGGGCCCAGGGTACGCTGCTGGACATCGATTTCGGCTCTTATCCTTTCGTCACCTCCTCCAATACGGTTTGTGCCGGTGCCTGCACGGGTCTCGGCATCGCTCCTTCGCGTATCGGCGAGGTGTTCGGTATCTTCAAGCTTATTGTACCCGCGTGGGGGCTGGGCCGTTCCCGACCGAGCTGTTCGATGAAACGGGCGCCCGTCTGCGGGATCTGGGCCATGAATACGGAGCCGTTACGGGGCGCGAACGCCGCTGCGGTTGGCTGGATATGGTGGCGCTCAAGTACGCCATTATGATCGACGGGGTGACGCAGTTGATTATGATGAAGAGCGACGTGATGAACGATTTCGACACGATCCGTGTGGCTACGGCCTACGAGATCGGCGGTGAGCGTACGGACCGTTTCCCTTATGCAGTAGATGCTCCGATCGTGCCTGTTTATAAAGAGTTCAAGGGGTGGAAATGCGATCTTCGCAAATTCCGCCGCTACGAGGATTTCCCGGCCGAATTCAAGGCTTATGTGGAGTTCATCGAGTGGGAAACGGGCGTGCCCGTGCGGATTATTTCGGTAGGCCCCGACCGCGATGAAACGATCGTGCGGTAAATACAGATACGAGTAAAATTTATTCATTTAAAATAGTACAAATGAAAAAACAGTTGAAAATTGTTGTCCTGGCAAAGCAGGTTCCCGATACCCGCAACGTGGGTAAGGATGCCATGACCCCCGAAGGGACGGTCAACCGCGCTGCGCTGCCTGCAATCTTCAATCCCGAAGATTTGAATGCACTCGAGGCTGCCCTGTTTCTCAAGGACGAAACGGAAGGCAGTACGGTACATATCCTGACCATGGGTCCTCCGCGTGCCGCCGACATCATCCGCGACGCCATTTTCCGGGGGGCCGACGGAGGTTATCTGCTGACCGACCGTAAATTCGCCGGCTCGGATACGCTGGCTACTTCATACGCTCTTTCGTGTGCGCTGCGCAAGATTCAGCCCGACGTGATCGTCGCAGGCCGCCAGGCCATCGACGGCGATACGGCCCAGGTAGGTCCGCAGGTGGCCGAAAAGCTCGGTTTGCCGCAGGTGACCTATGCCGAGGAGATTCTCGAGATCAAAGATAAGTCGCTGGTCATCAAACGTCGCCTGGAGCACGGAACCGAAGTGGTCGAATGTCCGATTCCCGCCGTGGTGACCGTAAATGCTTCGGCTGCCGAGTGCCGCCCGAAGACGCCCGCCGCGTGATGAAGTTCAAGAATGCCATGACGGCCTCCGAGATCGCTGCGGAACCGACGTCGGAAGCTGCCAAGATGGCCGCGTCGAAGCCCTACCTGCAGATTTTCGAGTGGAGTGCCGCCGATGTCGATCCGGACGATAACCAGTTGGGCCTGACCGGTTCCCCGACGAAGGTGAAGAAGATCGAGAATGTGGTGTTCCAGGCCAAGGAAGCCAAGAAACTGACTGCCGACGACAAGCAGATCGAGGAATTGATGGTTGAACTTATCGCGAGCCACACGCTCGGTTAATCAGGGAGGAAACGAGATATGAATAATGTATTTGTATATATAGAACTCGAAAACGGGGTACCTGCGGACGTGAGTCTGGAGTTGCTGACCAAAGGCCGTGAGCTGGCCACGACGCTCGGCGTGAAGCTCGAAGCCGTCGTACTGGGTCATAATCTGGGCGACATCGCTCAGGAGTTGGCCAAATACGGCGCCGATACCGTGTGGACGGCCGACGACAAGGAGTTCGCTCCGTTCCGCACGTTGCCCCATACGGCTGTGATGTGCGGTCTGATCGAGCAGGAGAAGCCCCAGATCGCCCTTTTCGGTGCGACTTCCATCGGCCGCGATTTCGCTCCGCGCGTATCGTCGGCGCTGTTCAGCGGTCTGACGGCCGACTGTACGCAACTGGTGATCGGCGACCATAAGGACGCGAAAACCGGTACGGAGTATGAGAATCTGTTGTACCAGATCGCCCGGCCTTCGGCGGCAACATCATTGCGACGATCGTGAACCCCGACCACCGTCCCCAGATGGCGACCGTCCGCGAGGGCGTGATGCGCAAGGAGTACGCAGCCAAACCGGGTGCCGGCGAGGTGAAGCCGATCGACTGGAAGAAGTTCCTGAAAGAGAGCGACCTGGTGGTCAAGATCCTCGACCGCCAGATCGAAGAACGCAAGATCAATATCAAAGGCGCGAGCGTGGTGGTTGCCGGCGGTTACGGCGTAGGCTCGAAGGAGAATTTCAAGCTGATTCACGAACTGGCCGAGGTGCTGGGCGGCGAAGTCGGCGCGAGCCGTGCTGCGGTGGACGCAGGTTCACGGAGCATGCCCGCCAGATCGGTCAGACGGGCGTACGATCCGTCCCAAACTCTACATCGCGTGCGGTATTTCGGGCCAGATCCAGCATACGGCCGGTAATGGACCAGTCGTCGATGATCATCTCGATCAACACCGATCCCGATGCGCCGATCAACAAGATCGCCGACTTTGCGATCACGGGCGACCTGAACGAGGTGATTCCGAAAATGATTAAGTATTACAAACAAAACTCGAAGTAATGGCTAATTTCTTTTTAGATAATAAGGATTTGCAGTTCCACCTTCAGCATCCGCTGATGCGTAAGATTGTGGCGCTGAAAGAGCGTAACTATACGCTGAAAGACCACCACGAGCTGCTCCGCAGAATTTTGAGGACGCGATGGACAACTACCGCCGCGTGTTGGAGATCGCCGGCGAAGTGTGCGGTGAGGTGATCGCCCCCAATGCCGAGGGCGTCGATCACGAAGGTCCCCGAGTCGAGAACGACCATGTCGTTTACGCCGAAGGTACGGCCCGCAACATCGAAGCCATTACCAAGGCCGGCTTGAGCGGCATGACCCTGCCTTACGAGTACGACGGCCTGAATTTCCCGCTGGTCTGCTTCGTCGTCGCCAACGAAATGGTGGCACGCGGCGATGCCGGTTTCGAGAATATCTGGGGTTTGCAGGACTGTGCCGAAACGCTCAATGAATTCGCTTCGGAAGAGCTTAAGCGGATGTTCCTGCCCCGTGTTTCCGCCGGCGAAACCTGCGCGATGGACCTTACCGAGCCGGATGCAGGTTCGGATTTGGGTGCCGTGATGCTCAAGGCCACTTACGACGAGAAGAGCGGCCGTTGGCTGCTGAACGGCGTGAAGCGCTTCATCACCAACGGCGACGGTCATATTTCGCTGGTGCTGGCCCGCACCGAAGAGGGAACCTCGGACGCACGCGGTCTTTCGATGCTCGTGCACGACAAGCGTGACGGCGGCGTCAAGGTGCGCCGTATCGAGAACAAACTCGGTATCAAGGGTTCGCCTACCTGCGAGTTGGTCTTCACCAACGCTCCGGCCCGTCTGGTCGGCGACCGTAAGATGGGTCTGATCAAATACGTGATGTCGCTCATGAACGCTGCCCGTCTGGGTATCGGTGCACAGTCGGTAGGCCTTTGCGAGGCCGCTTACCGCGAGGCGCTCAAGTATGCGCAGGAGCGTGCCCAGTTCGGCAAGCCGATCATTCAGTTCGCTGCCGTTGCGGAGATGCTCTCCAATATGAAGGCGAAGTTGCAGGGGGCCCGTGCGCTGCTCTATGAAACGACCCGTTTCGTCGAGATTTACAAGCAGTACGGCCACATCGCGCAGGAGCGTTCGCTCGAACCGGAGGAGCGCCAGGAGATGAAGTTCTACAATCGTCTGGCCGACGGTTTCACGCCGCTGGTAAAGCTCTTCGCTTCGGAGTATGCCAACCAGCTCGCTTACGATGCGGTACAGATTCACGGCGGTTCGGGCTTCATGAAGGACTATCCCTGCGAGCGCCTCTACCGCGATGCCCGTATCATGAATATCTACGAAGGTACTTCCCAGCTGCAGGTCGTAGCTGCGATCAATGCCGTAACGAAGGGAACCTTCCTGGAGCAGATCAAGACCTACGAGGCTGCGGACTATGCCCCCGAAATGTGCGCCGTGAAGAGCAAACTGACCGACCTGCGCGTGAGGTTCGAGGAGATGGTCGCCCGTGTCGAAACTCTCGAGAAGGAGCGCAGCGGTTACAAGGATTTCCATGCCCGCCGTCTGGTGGAAACTGCCGGTCATATCATCATTACTTACCTGTTGGCTCGTCAGGCCGGAGAATCGGCCGAATACATCGATTCCGCGCGGATCTATTGTAAACTGGCAGAAAGCAAAGTCGCCGAAGCCTACAATTACTTGATGCATTCGGATGTCGAGGATGTCGATCTGTTCAAAAAGGTCGGCCAGGAGGAGGCGATCGGTTAATTGCCGTCGGATGTTTTGAAAGGGAAGCGGTGCGTTGTACCAGCGAAACTTTTGAATTCGATATATGTTGAGAAGGGAAGCGGTCGTTCGCTTCCCTTCTCATTGATTTTGGCGGGAATTTTGTGCCGTGACGAAAGGGCGGGTTATTTATTAAAAATATTTGTATTATCCTATAAATCCTGACAGAGACAGTTATGTTGAAAAAAGTACTTCTGATGGCAGCCGTCGCGTTGCTCGGTCTGCCCGGTCTGGCTCATGCCCAGTTGGGGCGCGGTGAAATTTCGGTGGGGTACGGTGTCGCTCCCGTGACCGACTGGATCGACGCTTACAGCGATAAGTTGCTCGACGTGCTCGATATGAAGGATGCGTCGATGGACAGCTGGGGCGGTGTGTCGGTCAATTACACCTTCCGTATCGTCGGCGGGTTGGGTGTAGGCGCTACTTTCGTCTATTCGGGTAACAATCAGCGGTTGGCCGGTAAGAAAATCTCGACCGACTATTATTCGATCATGCCGCACCTGAAGATGCGCTGGCTCAACCTGCGTATCCTGTCGCTCTATTCCCGCGTCGGTGTCGGACTGACTTTCACCGAATCTTCGGGCGGAGGGGCAGAGCGAATCGGCCCGGCAGTGGGCTTTTCAGGTTTCGCCGATCGGTGTCGAAATCGGGGGTAAGGTCGCGGCCTATGCCGAAGCGGGAATCGGTACGATGGGATCGCTTGTCGCCGGTCTTCGCTTCCGCTTTTAACGGATCGGTCAGTGTAGAGGGGAGTCGCAACGGACCGGATGTTCGGTCGGTTCGAGAAGGAGAGGTGCTGTGTCGCTTCCGCAAGGATTTTGCGCCTGGCATACGATGCCGGCGATTTGCGTGCGAGAGAGCGATCGTATTCGGATGAGTGGGAGAGGACCGATGTGCGGTTGATGTCCGATTTACCGGAATCTTCGGAAAGAACGAAAAAAACAGGATCTCGAAATTGCATTGCTTCGAGGTTCTGTTTTTTTCAGCGGAGTTCGCTTTGCTGTTATTCGCGCCCGTGTGCAGTCGGGCGATGACGATCGCTTTTGGCCTGTCAGCGGTCTATCCCGTCGCGGGAAAGGACGCCCTGCGTGTAGTAATGTTTGATTTCCCGCATTTCGGTCACCAGGTCGGCCGCGTCGATAAGTTCCTGCGGGGCGTAACGTCCCGTGACGACGACTTCTACCGCAGGATGACGGCGGTTCAGGGCATCCAGTACGGCGTCGATCGTCAGCAGTTCGAAATGCAGGGCGATGGTCAGTTCGTCGAGGATGACTACGTCGTATTCACCGCTCTCCAGCAGGGTGGCGCAGCGGGTCAGACCGTCGCGTGCCATCCGGATATCGATCGCTTCGGGATCCTTGCCGATAAAACATCCCCGACCCAACTGCTCGATCTTCACTTGGTCGAAGAGTTGCCCGATTTTCGTTTCGTTGTATCGCATCGACTTGACGAACTGTCCGATGTAAACGCTTTTGCCGGCGCACAAAGCTCGCACGGCCAGTCCGAACGCGGCCGTCGTCTTGCCTTTGCCGTTTCCGGTATAGACGTGAATATATCCTTTCGTTGAGTCCATGCGGCAAAGATAGTGCAGGTTTGTGGCAGAGCCAAATAAATTTGGGCGGAACCGAGGGCGACCGCTGTCCGGAAAGACGATATAAATCCGAATCGAAGCGGGGTATATTTGCTCTCATGAGCAAGGCCGGTTGCGAGGTGACAGCCGGTTGTGGAAATTCTTTCCAGCGGATTTTTGCAAAGGCGGAAAGGTCGGAGCAAATTCGTGCCGGAAAAAATTTGAAAATAGAATCCCTTTCGTTTTTTCGGGAATACGTCGTTTCAGAGGTTGATCCGGTTGGCTTGCGTGAAGATGGCATCGAGCAGCCGGAATAACTCCGCTTCCAGCTCTTCGCCTCCCGGATCGCCGCAGAGTGTGAAGATTTTTCCCGGAGGAGCCCCGTAGCATATCGTGCCGGCCGCACCGCAGGTTTCGGACCCGCAGATGATGACTGCATCGATCGCATCCTCGTGACGCATCAAGCGTGTAAAGAGCCAGCAACTGCCGGGGTGCGGTTATTTTCGGGACGGGGAGCAACGCTCCGCAGGCTCCGATTTCTTCGATCGAATGAATGAGTTCCAGGTCGTAACGTCCGGCAATCAGCTCGGCTGTATCGGCCGGTATTCCATAGAGTATGATATTCATCGTTATCGGTTAAAAAAAAGTGCGGCGACATCCTAATCTCTTGAATGTTATGGCAGTAACAATGGTTATCGCCGCACTTTCGTTTGTCGTTCATTACCGGAAATACCGCTGTGGCAGACGAGGAAATCTCTTGTACCGGAACGGTACAACGATCCCTGTGTCGGGACGGTTTTCCTAAAATTTATCAAGCGAAACACAACCGAAATCAAACGCCTAACCCACGAGCGCCTTTGACATCGAATCGATCTGGCAGGTCTTCTGACTCACTCCTGTTCCGAAGCCTTCCCGGTCCGTGCGGACCAGTGGCAGAGATGTTCGAAACGTCGCGGAGCTTCACAGCAGCGGGACTGTCCGGGATTCACACCCGATTCCCTTTTCATTCCTCTCCTTGCATAAGGAGCCGGAAACCAAATCTGCCGCAAATATAACGGTATTTTTCAGGAAACAAAAACTCTTTCCGGGAATTTTTTCTTTTCGCCGGTTGTTTCCGATTTGGCGGGAATACACTACTTTTGTGCCGTCATGAAAACAAAACAGGAACTCACCGACATTCTCGATTTCGTTGCGGAATACGCTTCCTATCTGTTAGGATCGGGAGTGCACACTTCGCGTGTGATCCGCAACGCACAGCGCATCGGAACCTCGCAGGGAGTGGATATTCAGTTGTCGAGTTTTCAGAAAAGCATAATCATCACCGTACACGACGAACGGAGCGGCGAAGTCGTTACCCGTGTGGTAAAGATCCCTGCGCTGCCGATCAGCTTCGAACGGAATTCGGATCTGAGCGCTTTGAGTTGGGATGCCGTCGATGAACACCTGTCGCTGACCGACCTGCGCGACCGTTACGGAGAGTTGATCGCCAAGCCGCGTATGGACCCGATTTTCGTCCTGCTGACGGTCGGCCTGGCGAATGCCTCCTTTTGTCGTCTGTTCGGCGGGGACTGGACGGCCGTGGGCATCGTCTTCACCTCGACGCTCGTCGGTTTTTCCGCCCGGCAGCGGATGCAGGCGCATGCCGTGAATCACTTCCTGGTTTTTATCCTTTCCGCCTTTCTGGCTTCGCTCTGCGCCTCGTCGGCATTGGGCTTCGACTGTACGGCCGAGGTGGCGATAGCCACCAGCCCGCTCTTTCTTGTTCCGGGCGTTCCGCTCATCAACGGGGTGATCGACATCGTCGAAGGGCATATCCTGATCGGTTGCAGCCGTCTGATCAACGCCCTGCTGCTGATCGTCTGCATTGCCGTAGGTCTTTCGGCGACGTTGATGATCGTTAAAACAGTTTGCTATGATTGCAGTGGATATTCTGTTCGACGGGGTGTTCGCGGCCGTGGCCGCTATCGGATTCGGGGCGATTTCCGATCCTCCGGTGCGGGCATTTCCCTACATCGCCCTGCTGGCGGCCGTCGGACACGCCTTGCGTTTCTGCCTGATGAGTTATGCGGGGATCGACATCGCTACGGCTTCGCTCTGTGCTGCCGTCGTCATCGGTTTCGGCAGCCTTTGGCTGGGACGGGGTATTCGTTGTCCGATGACCGTGCTTTACATTCCGGCCCTGCTGCCGATGGTCCCGGGTATCTATGCCTACAAGACGGTCTTTGCCCTCATCATGTTTCTGCAATCGCTCAACGATCCCGGGCAGGGCCTGGAATATATGCAGCAGTTTTTTCTGAATGCCACCGTGTCGTTCAGCGTGATTATCCTGTTGGCTGCGGGCGCCACGCTGCCGATATTCATCTTCAACCGCCGGGCTTTCTCGCTCACACGGCGCAGACGGAGCCGTGAATAAACTCTTTTCGTATGGATGTTTTCTGGAATACGATCGCCGCATACAACGCCGCCACGTGGCCCGTACAGCTCCTGCTGGTTGCGGTCGCTGCGGTGCTGACCCTTTTGCTTTATCTGCGTCCGACGCGTGCCGTGCGTGTGGCGATGAAGGTTTTTATGGCCGCATTGAATTTCTGGATCGCGGGTGTATATTATTTTATCTATTGCGCTCCGCGCGAACATTACGATATTCTGGCCCTGTTCTGGGCGGTCATGGGTTGTATCTGGATCTATGACTTGGCGGCCGGACACGATTCGCTCGGGCGCACGGGACGACACCCCCGGTTTGCTTTGGTGCTGTTCTGTATGCCGCTCGTTTATCCGCTCTTCTCGCTGGCCCTGGGGCGTACTTTTCCGATGATGACCTCGCCCGTGATGCCCTGCTCGGTCGCAGTCTTCACCGTCGCGTTGATGCTGGCTTTCTCCGAGCGGGCGAATATCGTGTTGGCGACGTTTCTCTGCCATTGGGCGCTGATCGGGTTTTCGAAGGTCTATTTCTTCGGGATTCCTGAGGATTTTTTGCTGGCGTGCAGCGTCGTACCCGCTCTCTTCCTCTTTTTCCGGCGTTATATCCGGAATCGGGCCTGCGAATCCACCAAACCCTCCCCGCGTGTGCTGAATGCACTGCTTGCCGTCCTGTGTGCCGTCATCGGGGTTTTCTTCACTTTTACGCTTTTGCATTCAATTCGATCTTCTTTACCGAAATATGATCC
>OKWF01000099.1_pt1 | contig 11430 bp, 12 predicted proteins | sample 1607031 | NCBI WGS metagenome assembly OKWF01 (sample SAMN04414079, study PRJEB24778) | human gut metagenome | material: faecal | host: Homo sapiens | reverse complement strand
CGACCGACTCCGCGAGATACTCCGCAAGGTAGATGACGACGACAAGCGCATCACCCTCTTTGCCATGCAGCCCATGCCAGGCGGCAACTTCAGACAGGAGATTCTCGGTTATTCACTCATGAATGCCCTGGGGATTTCGGCAGATGAAATAAAATAAACTTTAAAATAATAAACATAAAAAAATAAAATTATAAATGAGTAGAGTACTTATGATTGGCGCAGGTGGCGTGGCTACCGTGGCTGCCTTCAAGATCGTCCAGAACCAGGACGTTTTCACCGAGTTTATGATTGCTAGCCGTCGCAAGGAAAAATGCGATAAGCTGGTTAAGGATATCCATGCCAAGGGCTACAAGATGGATATTCAGACAGCTGAGGTGGATGCCGACGACGTTGAGCAGTTGAAGGCTCTCTTCAATAGCTACAAGCCTGAGCTTGTCATCAACCTAGCTTTGCCTTATCAGGATCTCACTATCATGGATGCCTGTCTGGCTTGCGGTTGCAACTATATGGATACCGCTAACTATGAGCCTAAGGACGAGGCTCACTTCGAGTACTCATGGCAGTGGGCATACAAGGATAAGTTCGAACAGGCTGGTCTCTGCGCTATCCTCGGCTGCGGTTTCGACCCAGGTGTATCAGGCATCTTCACCGCTTATGCAGCCAAGCATCACTTCGATGAGATTGAGGTGCTCGACATCGTGGATTGCAACGCCGGTAACCATCACAAGGCTTTCGCAACCAACTTCAACCCAGAAATCAATATCCGCGAGATTACCCAGAAGGGACTCTGGTATAAGGATGGCGAATGGATTGAAACCGATCCATTGTCAATCCACAAGCCGCTCACCTACCCTAACATCGGCCCTCGCGAGAGCTATCTGATGCACCACGAGGAGTTGGAGAGTCTGGTGAAGAACTACCCTACCATCAAGGAGGCACGTTTCTGGATGACCTTCGGCCAGCAGTATCTCACTTACCTCGACTGCATTCAGAACCTCGGCATGAGCCGCATCGACGAAATCGAATACGAGGCTCCATTGGCAGACGGTTCAGGCAAGTAAAAAAATAATCTCAATTTCGGGACATCGTTAAAACCCGGCAACGGCTCTCTTCTGCCTGCGACAGACATACTCAAGCGAAATTGCCTAAACAAAGAAGTTTACAAAGGTCGATTTCAACGATGGAAAAATCCGGACGGGATATAGGTCCGGGAAAATGCAAAGAAGATAAAGATCAGAATGAACCTGCCTTGTTTATTGGGTAAAGGTAACAATTATTACACCATTCGCACCATCTTTTCCGAAAAATATCGTCCACTTCCACCCTAAAAATACATATAACACTACTTATCAACAAATTAAATAAAATTTCTTCAAGAATAATTTCATCGTGCACTGCGCTCGATATTTTCAAGCGCCGCAAAAAAAGACCGGATCGGGAAAACACGCGACTCGCCGGGAATAGTGATCTTCTCCTGCCGAAAGTAGTGAATCGATCGCCATACGACGGGATTTTCACACAACGCACACTCCTTATTCGATGTTCTCCGGCAAAGAAAGGATAAAATTCACTAACTTTACGGCAAATAGGCAGCCCCTGGCCGCTTCCGACAAAACCGAACGGCTTCCGCGTGCACGATCTTTACAGAAAACAGGCGGCGCCTCGGTTGCATCCAAATAAATTTGACACAGCTTTCGGCTTGCACTATCTTTGCAAAGACCAACTGAAAAACAGTATTCGAGATGGCTCACACTCTTTTTGTACCCCTGATGCTCACCCTCGGCGCCGGCCTGGCAACCGGTATCGGCAGCACGATAGCCCTTTTCGCCCACCGTACCAACAAGCGACTGCTTTCGTTCTCGTTGGGACTGTCGGGCGGCGTGATGATCTACGTTTCGTTCGTCGAACTGTTCCAACAGGCACGGGAGGCTATCGGAGCCATCTACGGCCCCCAAACCGGGATGGGTATTACGACCCTGGCCTTTTTCGGCGGCGTACTGCTGATCGGCGTCATCGACCGGCTGGTGCCTTCGGTCGAGAACCCGCACGAAGCCCATATGATCGAAGAGCTGGAGAAGAAACCGAAAAATGCCAAACTGATGCGCATGGGACTGATGACCGCCCTGGCTATCGGCATCCACAACTTCCCGGAAGGCATCGCCACCTTCGCCACCGCCGTCGAAAATCCCACGCTGGGTATCGCCATCGCCGTCGCCATTGCCATACACAACATACCCGAAGGTATCGCGGTTTCGATCCCCGTCTTTTACGCCACCGGCGACCGGATGAAAGCCTTCCGCTATTCGCTCCTATCGGGTTTGGCAGAGCCGGTCGGCGCCCTGCTCGCCTATTTTATCCTCATGCCGTTCATGTCTCCCGTCATGATGGGCTGCATCCTGGCAGGCGTCGCCGGAATCATGGTTTTCATCTCAATCGACGAACTGCTGCCGGCCGCCCGCGAATACGGCGAAGCCCACATCTCGATCTACGGCGTGATGAGCGGCATGGCGATCATGGCCCTCAGCCTGATCCTGCTCGGATAAAGTATGCGGCGCGATTATATACTTTAATGTACCTCTTCGAAAGCACAGCACCCCAAATCCCCTCCGGGAAAAGGATGCAGGCAAGGGGCGAATTATAAACGCGGCCACAAGCCCGCGAATAAACGTCCCTTCGGATTCGACGCTGCAACCGTCGAATAAAGGGCCACGAAAGATATATCTCAATCAATATACTGCCCTCCGATCCGAATCTGACCGACAATGCTCGGACGTTTCTCGCGCCCTCCCAAGAAAAAAGTTCAGGGTGAACCCGACATCGAATAACGGCCCGCAAAATTGCGGCTACCGCCGAATTCAAAAAAAACGGTCGCATATAATACCATAATTTAACAGATCTCGGTAAAGCCTTTCGGCCTACCCCGTACATTTCATCCTCAACGCCCCCTGCCCCGAATCATCGTAAAATTTCAATTTTTTCAGGCATTTTTATTTGGTTTATAAAATAAAGTAGTTTATATTTGTAATACCAACAAAAACCGAAAGCTATGGAAACAACTCGAAAAATCGATGCGAAAGCCGCACGCAGAAAGCGCCGGCTCATCCGGGAATGGATAACATACGCAGTAATTTGTGCATTTCTGGCCGGAGTCAATGCCCTCACGACGCCCCACTATTGGTGGGTGCTGTGGGTCATGGCAGGCTGGGGGCTCGGTCTTATTCTGGATCTGATATTCCACCTGACAAAACTCTCGGACGATGACGATGCGGAGTGATCCGCCGACGGTCGGACCGCACGAAAAAACTCGATTTCCGATACGGTCGGACAACAGCCCGAAATCATTCGGGGCGAGGGATGCCTTGTAAACACAGTCAAAAACGGCTGCCAACGAACGGATACCCGAATCTGCAAAGAAAAAAGCGGCATGCTAAAATATATAATCATCAAAACTCACTGCGTATGGAAGAGAGAAAATTAGACGCACGAGAGAGTATGGAACTCATCTCGCGCATGATTCAAAACACCCGCAACCGGCTGGAAAACCATGCGGGACGCCCGTTCCTCGTATGGGGCTATACGACCGTCGGGATCGCCCTGCTCAATTACTGGTTCAACATCGCCGGATGCCATCCCGCCTGGTGCTTCACCTGGTTTCTCATTCCCATCATCGGCTGTCTGCTGATGCGGTTGTTCCCGGACAAGAAGCCGACGGAGCCCCGCACAGAGATCGACCGCATCGTCGGCAAGGTCTGGTTAGTATCCTCATTATCATTGATTCCGATCTTCCTCTTTTCGCTATTTCACGGACTCTCCTACCGACACAGTCTTTTCGAACTCATTACACTGGTGATGGCTACGGCAACGGCAACAACCGGAATGATCGTTCGTTCGAAAATATACATCGTCGCAGGACTTACCTGTATGGCTCTTTCAGTCCTCTTCCCTTTATACGACTATTTCCTGAAAAAAATCGCAACTTCTGACGGAATTGAGATAACCGCCGGACTCCTAAACAACGAAATCCTTATCTTTGCCGGCGTATTTTTCATCACGATGGTCTCCGGGACATATCATCAACTACCAATCGCACAAAAGATGTTCAAGGAACTGAATCCCCTGCTGCACTCGGAACTGCGCCTGGCGGTAATGTCGATCCTCCTCGGGGTCGAAGAGGCCGACTTCGTTTTCATCCGGGAACAGACGGGAGCTTCGGCGGGCAACCTGAGCGTACAGATCGACAAACTGCAAAAAGCCGGCTACATCACGGTCGAAAAGACCTTTCGGGGAAAAATACCCCGCACGCTCTGCCGCATTACCCCGACAGGCGTGGATGCTTTCGAGGAGTACGTCGAAGCGTTGAAGAGCTACATAAAAAAGTAGGAAGGAAAACAGATTCTCGGCTCCGGCGGCGACAACGACCGGTTCGGAATGGGGCATAAAGGTCGTTATGCCCCATATTTTCAACCCCGACCTCGAATCCGGCCGAATCGCCAGCCGGCAATCTCCCGGCGGGCCTCCTTGCTGCAACGACCGGAAAGGCGAACAGCGTAAATCAGCCGCAGCCCCGCAATTTCGGCGAGTTTCGGATCCCGCCATACGCAAACAAGCCGGAGTTTCGCTCCGGGCTTGTTTGCATCTATTCTTCAAACGATTAGTCCTCGAACTTCGCCGAGAGGAACTCCCGGTTCAGACGGGCGATGTGCGAAATCGAAATCATCTTCGGACACTCGGCCTGGCAAGCTCCCGTATTGGTACAGTTACCGAAGCCCAGTTCGTCCATCTTGGCCACCATCGCCTTGGCGCGGCGGGCACCCTCGACACGTCCCTGCGGCAGTTTCGCGAGCGACGACACACGGGCGGCGACGAAAAGCATCGCCGAGCCGTTCTTACAGGTCGCAGCGCAGGCACCGCAACCGATGCAGGCAGCGGCATCCATCGCAACGTCGGCATCGGCCTCGGGATGGGAATGTTGTTGGCATCCTGCACGGCATTCGTACGGACCGAGATGAAGCCGCCGGCCTGAAGAATCTTATCGTAGGCACTGCGATCCACCACGAGGTCCTTGATTACGGGGAAAGCCGCCGAACGCCAGGGCTCGATGACGATCGTCGCCCCGTCTTTTGAAACGGCGCATGTAAATCTGGCAGGTCGTGGCGCCGTCGCCCGGGCCGTGCGCACGGCCGTCGATGTGCAGCGAGCACATACCGCAGATACCCTCGCGCAGTCGTGGTCGAACGCCACGGGCTCCTTGCCCTCGTGGATCAGGTTGTTGTTCAGAATATCCAGCATCTCGAGAAACGAGGTGTCGGCGGAGATGTTCTCGACTTTGTAGGTTTCGAATGCCCCTTTTGCTTGGCGTCTTTCTGGCGCCATATCTTTAACGTGAAATTCATAGTTTCAAATTGTGTATTAAAGTTAGACGACAGAAGAATTAGTCCTTGTAGTTACGCTGTGCGGGGTGTACGAACTCGAAGTTCAGCGGCTCCTTCGTGAGCTCCGGCGCTTCGTTCTCGCCCTTGTACTCCCACACGGCGGCATATACGAAGTGCTCGTCGTCGCGTTTGGCCTCGCCCTCTTCGGTCTGATGCTCGACGCGGAAATGTCCGCCGCACGACTCCTCGCGGTTCAGCGCGTCGCGTGCCATCAGCTCGCCCAGCTCCAGGAAATCGGCCAGACGCAGCGCCTTCTCCAACTCGACGTTGAACTCGTTCGCCTTGCCTACGACCTTCACATCCTTCCAGAACTCCTTGCGCAGCGCCTGGATCTCGACGATCGCCTTCTCGAGCGACTCCTTCGAACGCGCCATGCCGACGTTCTCCCACATGATGTGTCCCAGCTTCTTGTGAATATCGTCCACCGACTGCTTGCCGTTGATGGAAAGCAACTTCGAAATCTTATCCTTCACACCCTTCTCTGCCTCGTCGAAGGCCTTGGTATCGGTCTTCACCTTCGGAGCCTGGATCTTGTGCGACAGGTAGTCGCCGATCGTATAAGGCAGCACGAAATAACCGTCCGCCAGACCCTGCATCAGCGCCGAAGCACCCAGGCGGTTGGCACCGTGATCCGAGAAGTTGGCCTCACCGATGGCGTAGAGACCCGGGATCGTAGTCATCAGGTTGTAATCGACCCAGATACCGCCCATCGTATAGTGTACGGCAGGGAAGATCTGCATCGGCTGTTCGTAGGGATTTACGTCGGTGATCTCCTCGTACATGTCGAACAGGTTACCGTAACGTTGTTTGATGACATCCTTGCCCAGACGCTCGATCGCGGTCTTGAAATCGAGGAACACGGCCAACCCCGTTTCGTTCACGCCGAAGCCCGCGTCACAACGCTCTTTGGCGGCACGCGACGCCACGTCGCGCGGCACGAGGTTACCGAGGCCGGATAACGGCGCTCCAGGTAGTAGTCACGGTCCTCTTCGGCAATATCCGAAGGTTTCTTGGCACCCGAACGGAGGGCTTTCACATCCTCGATCTTTTTGGGAACCCAGATACGGCCGTCGTTACGCAGCGACTCCGACATTAGGGTCAGCTTCGACTGCTGATCCCCGTGCACCGGAATACAGGTCGGGTGGATCTGCGTGAAACAGGGATCGCGAAGCCGGCACCCTTGCGGTAGCACTGGAAAGCGGCCGAACCGTTCGAAGCCATCGCGTTGGTCGAAAGGAAGAACACGTTGCCGTAACCGCCCGAAGCGATCACTACGGCGTGTGCGCCGAAACGCTCCAATTCACCGGTCACCAGATTTCGGGCGATGATACCTCTCGCCTCGCCGTCCTCGATCACGATGTCGAGCATCTCGTGACGGGGATAGCTCTTCACCGAACCGGCAGCGATCTCCTTGTTGAGTGCGGCATAAGCGCCCAGCAGCAACTGCTGACCGGTTTGGCCGCGAGCATAGAACGTACGCGAAACCTGCGCACCGCCGAACGAACGGTTGTCCAGCATACCGCCGTACTCGCGTGCGAACGGAACGCCCTGGCCGACGCACTGGTCGATGATGCAGTTCGAAACTTCGGCCATGCGGTAAACATTGGCTTCACGGGCGCGGTAGTCACCGCCTTTGATCGTATCGTAGAACAACCGGTAAATCGAATCGTTGTCGTTGCGGTAGTTCTTGGCCGCATTGATACCGCCCTGCGCCGCGATCGAATGCGCACGGCGCGGAGAGTCCTGGATGCAGAAAACCTTCACGTTGTATCCCAGTTCGCCGAGCGAAGCGGCTGCGGAAGCACCGCCCAGGCCCGTACCTACGACGATAATATCCAGTTTGCGTTTGTTGGCAGGGCTTACTACCTTGATCGCCGCCTTGTGGTTGCTCCACTTTTGCGCGAGTTCCCCGGCGGGTATTTTTGAATCTAATTTGAAAGCCATATCTCTATATTTTTATAATTCAACGTAAGATGTTAGCAGACACAACCGCAGCAAAGACTCCGGAAGAAATAGACCAGCACGACCACAGCGAAACCGAGGAACACGACGGTCGCCACGATGTTGGCGATACATTTCAGGCGCGGATACCAGATGTCGTTGCCCCAGCCCACCGACTGGAACATCGACCACACGCCGTGCGTAAGGTGGAACCAGAGGGCGAAGAACCAAACCAGGTAGATCACCACGTAGTACCACTGCGAGAAGGTGTACTGAATCAGCGCAGCGCCGTCCTGCGGCGAGAAGCCGAGCGAATTTTCATGGTGTCCCAGCACCTCGACCAGCTGCATCTTCGACCAGAAGTTGAACAGATGGAGCAACAGACCGCCGAGGATGATCCATCCCAGCGCAAGCATGTTTTTCGATGCCCACTGCACACCCTTTTCCTTCACGGTAACGGCATAACGCTGCGAACCGCGCGCCTTGTAGTTGTTCACGGTCAGCACCAGCGCATAAATGAAGTGGATCAGGATACCGGCGACCAGCACCAGCGTTCCGACCAACGCATACCAGTTGGCACCCAGGAATGCGCAGACCGTGTTGTACGCCTCGGGCGAGAAGATCGCCACGATGTTCATCGACATGTGGAAGAGGATAAAGAGCACGAGGAAACAACCGGTAATGCTCATTACCAACTTCTTGCCAAGAGAAGAATTAGTTAGAAAACAGCCCATAATGTTTGAAAATTTGTTTATTTTTGTTAAAAAATTTGTTTGCGCTTCGGCAAAGATAGTCATTGTTTGCATAATAACAACACAAAACAATTCGAAATTTACGCTTAAAATCAGGCATTTTATGACCAAAACGGAAATCCGGAAACAGATGAAAGGGCTCAATACGGCCCTTTCTTCGGAACAGCGCGAAGAGCTTTCCGCACGTATTTTCAACGAAGCGGAGAGGCTTCCGGCCTTCGCACGCGCCAAAGTGGTGGCCCTTTTCGCTTCGCTCAAAGACGAACCCCTCACCGCCCCGGCACTCGAACGCTGGAGCCGCTCCAAACGGATCGTGCTGCCCCGCGTGGAAGGCGACATAATGCGATTCTACGATTACGATCCCGCCTCGATGAACGATTCCGGCTCGTTCGGCATTTCGGAACCGGAGGCCACTGCGCTGTGCCGCCCCGAGGAGATCGATTTTATCATCGTGCCGGGTGTGGCGTTCACCGCCGCAGGCATGCGCCTGGGACGCGGCAAGGGATTCTACGACAAATACCTGTCGCAGCCGGGTTTCCGGGCTTTCAAGGCAGGCGTGTGCTATCCGCATCAAGTCGTGGAGGAGCTGCCCGCCGATCCGTTCGACGTTCCGGTCGATCACCTTTGCTGCGGACGGTAAAACGAGTGCCGACTTTGGTCCCACAGTCAAATCCGACCGTTCCCACGTGTTCTCCGAACCGAAGACGTACCCCTTCGGGATTCCGCCATCGAAAACCGGCAAACACCGGTTACGGCAAAGAATCGTAAAAAGAGAAAACACCGCATCAAAGAAGCCTGCATCTACCGATGCAGGCTTCTTAACTAATATCAATTATTATCGGTAAAGATACTCCGGGATGCGGTGGCTGCGCCGCCCGATCGGAACGCCGATACCGAGCGTCACGTTCATCGAAGTCGAAGTGACGGGCAGGAACTGCGGCGTATGGCTGCAAATCAACATATCGGTCGCCAGGAAGAAGTTGATCCAACTGGGGCAGGCATTGATCGCCACACCGAGGGCGTGCCCCTGACCGTTGAGAAACGAATAACTGGTAGTCAGCGTAAACCAGGGAATCGGGTGGAAGTTCACCGAGGCGGTCAGGTTGTGGAACGTCTTCACATCCCAGACACGTACGTTGTAAAGCAGACCCAGGCCGATCTTGTGACGCCAAACCTCGTACTCGGCCCCCAGATTGATCGAGGTACGCAGCATCTCGGTCTTGCCCTTGGAGGCCTGCACCCGGTCGAACTCCAGCTCGCCGAAATCGAACTCCGGATCGTGAACCTCACCGTCGATGATCTCCACGCCGGTAAAAGATTGGGATTTGGTCATCTGCCCACGCTTCAGGTATTTCTTTCCCCACGAAATGAAACCCAGGTCGTTCACGGCGAAAGAGAGCTGCAAATCGGGAATCACGTCGTACGTCACACCCAGATCGACGGCAAAACCGTAACCCGCAGGCCCTTTGTAGGAAGAGACGTCGAAATCGTTGAACGAATAATATTCCGACCCGTCGGGACGCTGCATGGAGCTCATCTCAAGGCCCGACATTTCGAACGAACCGTCCGCGTCGATATTCCAACTATTCTCCTGCAATTTTATATCGAGCCGGTCGATCGACGTCCGCGCACGGCCCGCGCCGACGAGAAACTTACCCCGAGCACCGAGATAAATCTGATCCGTCAGCGGAAAAGAGTAACTGAAAGCGGCCTCGAGATAAGCCTGTGTCGAGGCTTTGATATCGTTGATAACGGCCTCGTTCCGTCCGTTCTTGAGAAAGTCGAACAACGAATAGGGCATATTGGCCTCCGCCTCCACACGCATATTCAGATCGAACGACCAGAATGTCTTATGATCCTTGCGGAATGCACCGAAACCGACGATATTGATCCGGGCATCGGTTCCGAGCATATTTTTCGAGCGCAGATTTCCCAACGCCTCGGCCGCAGAAACATTCTTGTCGAACAGCGTTACCAAACTTCCGTTCACCGGATAAAAAATATCGCTGACGGAGAGGTTACCGGAAACGTTGACCTGCACACCGCCCAATACGGGAATATTCACATAGCCGCGCAGCGGAGCGAAAGCCGGGTTAAGCTGGCTGCGGAAAGTCGAACCCTCCATAAAGTAGGCACTCGGCGTCTGTGCCACGGCCGTACATGCGACAAATGCCGCAATCAAAGTATATATGATCTTTTTCATATGAGGAATCCGGATTAAAGGTTCAGATTAAGACCGCCGCGTTTCTTCAAATGCAGCATCATACGAATCGACTGGCTGTCGCTGAATCCGATACGCGGATAATATTTCTGCGGCATAAAATCGACATTCAGTTCAAAGAAAGAGAACAAGCTCCGGATATCATTCTCGTAAAGCCGTACGGAAGCGATGTCATTCTCTTCGTCGGGTTCGACCAGGAAAGGCGCGATAGCCACGTTCGTTTCGGAAAAATCCGCTGCTACTTCGAAGCTCACCGGCAGACTGCTCCGCACCTCGCCGTACAGATCGAGCGTATTGACCGGATCGACGGTACCCTCGGGATCGAGGTTGTCGGCAAGCATATCGATCAAATCATCGTCGACATCCAACGTCGCATTATAAGTAATCGTATTGATTTTAATCTGGGAAAGAAATTCCCGCGCCAACTCGCCCATCGTATCGCGCAACGCTTCGCCAGCCTCGTTGTCCTCGCCGAAAAACTTCTTGAATTCCGCCTTGAAAAGCTCCTCGCTATCGGCCGGAATCAACGCCGTAAAACGCTCGCGGTAACCTTCGTTGGACCAAATCAGATCGACCACTTCGTCCATTTTTTTCGATCCGGGAACGAGCATCTCGTCGATAAGAGCCTCCAGCATTCCGTCCAGATAAGTTCCATCACTCGAAAGACGGACGATATCGACCCACTCCGCATTGCCCGGGAGCGTCGTCGGCAACCAGATATCGACCTCGTCGAAAATAGCGCGGATATCCGCACTGCCGTCCTGCAACTCGTCCATTCCGACCGTGATCTGCGCCAACGGCATATCCATTCGCTCTGGTCGTTGCCGATGGTTACATCGCCGGATTCGATCTTGTTCAGATCATACGCCTTGTCGCAACCGACGCAGAGCGAAAAAATACATAACAGGGATAAAAAATTTTTTCATAGGCAGATTTTGCTCAATAAAACGGCCCAAAGGTATAATGTTTTCGACAAATAATCAAAATATAAATACTTTTCAACCACGAACATCTGTTCAATCGACGACTTCTGCCGAAAAACTCCGGCTCATTCTCCGATTCAGCGCACGGCAGAGGTCTTTGT
>OKWF01000098.1_pt1 | contig 11490 bp, 12 predicted proteins | sample 1607031 | NCBI WGS metagenome assembly OKWF01 (sample SAMN04414079, study PRJEB24778) | human gut metagenome | material: faecal | host: Homo sapiens | reverse complement strand
CCCTTCACATTTCGCAAATACGGGGAGGACGGTTCCGCTATTGCCCAATTCGTATATGTTCCAACCGTTGGAGAAATAGATGTCTTTGTAGAAATAATTGATTCCCAAGCCGACACCGGCGAATAGATACGGATTTATCCGCACGCCGTGTACCGTTTCGAATACGATGCGGGGAAATAGATCTTGCATTCCTTCGCTTACGGCCGAACCGTATGCGAAGGCAACTTCTCCCTGGTAACGAGGTAATTTGCCGAATTGTTGTTTGTCGGCAGCCGATCGCCGGGAGGAATCGAAATGCGAGATGACCTCTTTCGAGCCGTTTTGATAGGTGATGGTGAAGACATCCTCTGCGGGAATCGTATAGATCGGGCCGTCCGGATTGTCCCATCTTTGGTATTCGATTTCCGTGTCGGTTATTTTCAGCACTTTAGCTTGGATCTCCGTCGCATCTTTTTTCTGGATGATGTCTTGTGCGCAGACAGTTTGTCCGAGGAGTATTGAAGCAATTATGAAAATCAGGCGTTTCATAGGAAATTTTCTTTTGAGTTGAATAATGAATGGTGTTGTTTGACAGGTATATAAAAAACGCAGGCTAAACTTTTTATTTGCTTTCTGAGGTCTTCGCAATACCTTGTCTGACAAATAAGAGTAAAGCCCACGTTGAACGTGAGCGTTTACACTTTACTCTTGTCAGACTTTTTGAAAGTTGCGAAGTTTCAGAAAGCAAGAAATAAAGCTAACGCTTTTTATATGTATTGTCATACCCGTATCCTATCGGACGGCATGACATATTGTACTGAAGAATAGAAGTGCTGTTATTTTTCATAGGCAAAATGGTTTTATGTTCCGATTACAAATATAGTAAACCGATTGAGCATTATGCGATTTTTACGGCTTATTTTTATTTATCGTTTCGGTTTATTCATTGCTTTGTTGCCGGGCGTTCGACCGGGCTTCGATGCTTCCTGTCTAAAAATCCTCTTCGGATTTCCTCGTTATTCCGATTGCAGATGGCGTTTTATCGACAGACGTAGGAGTTTGCATCTCGGAATCCGAGCAGCAGCTCTTGCGCTGCCATGCGTTTCTTGCCGGATAATTGCAGCGAGAGGACGTCGATCCAACCGTCCGCACATCGGATCCGCAGGTATTTGCGGTTGTCGGTATCGATCGTGCCGCATGGAGCTTCCGGACCACCGGTTTCGAAGTGCGCTTCGAAAATCTTGGCCGAATTCGCTTCCTGTTCCTCTCGCAGCAGCCGGGTCCAGGCTGCCGGATAGGGCGACAGCCCGCGAATGAAGTCGATGATGTGTTTTCCGGATTGAGTCCAGTCGATCAGGCAGTCGTTTTTGAAGATTTTGGGCGCCGGCCGCAGCGATGTGTCCTCGTCGGACTGTACGACGGGGGTGATCTCTCCGGCAGCGATCCGTTCAACGGTCTGCACGACCAGATCGGCTCCGACGGTCATTAGCCTATCATAAAGAGTTCCTACGTTATCTTCCGGCTGAATCGGCATTTCCACTTGGCCTAAAATAGCTCCCTTGTCGATTTCGTGGTTCAATAGGAAAGTGGTGACGCCCGTTTTGGATTCTCCGTTGATGATCGCCCAGTTGATCGGTGCCGCACCCCTGTATTGCGGCAGCAGCGACGCATGCAGGTTGAAGGTGCCGAGTCGGGGCATCGCCCAGACGACCTCCGGCAGCATCCGGAAGGCAATTACGATTCCCAGGTCAGGCCGCAACTCCTCCATCGCACTGACGAAGGCCGGATCGCGCAGTTTTTCGGGTTGCAGGATCGGAAGTCCGAGTTCCCGGGCCGCGATTTTCACGTCGCTTTCGTGCAGCTTCTGTCCGCGTCCCGCCGGTTTGTCGGGGGTTGTGACGACCCCGACGACGTTGTAGCCGCTGCGCACCAGTGCACGCAGCGACGGCACGGCGAATTCGGGCGTACCCATGAAGACGATTCGCAAATCCTTGGCGTTCATTTTCGTTGAAATATTGCTGTCCGGAAATTCGCTTCCGCTGTCCGGCGGTTCCATTCGCGGTTCTGCCATCCGTTCCGTTCATGCCTTGCGGACAAGAATTTCGGGCGCGGCAAAACCGAGAAAATCCCTTCGGACGATTCCCCGGTAATGTCTGTGTATTTTAATGCTTGCAGAGGTTCAGTTTGTGGTGCATGCGCTCCTGTTTGGTTTCGAGGTAGCGTTCGTTGTACTTGTTGGGGGCTATGACGATCGGTACGATTTCGTCGATCTTCAGTCCGTAACCCTCCAACCCTACTCTCTTGAGCGGATTGTTGGTCATCAGACGCATGTGTTTGATTCCCATTTCGCGGATGATGCTGGCGCCCACGCCGTAGTCGCGCTCATCGACGCCGAAGCCCAGGCGCACGTTGGCATCCACCGTGTCCAGCCCTTCGTCCTGGAGTTTGTAGGCTGCGATCTTGTTGAAGAGTCCGATGCCGCGTCCTTCCTGGCTGAGATAAACGACGGCGCCTTTGCCCTCCTTCTCGATCATGCGCATCGCTTCGTGGAGCTGTGCGCCGCAGTCGCAGCGGCACGATCCCAGAATGTCGCCCGTGGCGCACGAGGAGTGCACGCGGAGCAGTACCGGCTCGTCTTCGGTCCATTCGCCCTTGGTCAGTACCATGTGTTCCAGCCCGTTGCTCTTCTGACGGAACACGGTGATTTTGAACATGCCGTATTCGGTCGGCATTTCGGCCGTTTCACCCCGCTCGACGATCGACTCGTTGCGCAGGCGGTAGGCGATCAGGTCGGCGATCGAAATGATCTTCAGGCCGTATTTCTCCGCTACTTCGAGCAGTTGCGGCAGGCGGGCCATCGAACCGTCTTCGTTCATGATCTCTATCAGTGCTCCGGCGGGTTGCAGCCCGGCCAGTCGAGCCAGGTCCACGGCGGCTTCGGTATGTCCCGGACGGCGCAGAACGCCTTTCTGACGGGCCCGGAGCGGGTTGATGTGTCCCGGACGCCCCAGGTCGGAGGGTTTGGTATTCGGGTCGGCCAGTGCCCGCAGGGTCGCCGCACGGTCGTGGATCGAAACGCCCGTGGTGCAGCCTTCGCCCAGCAGATCGACCGTCACGGTGAACGGCGTGCCGAGCAGCGAGGTGTTGTTCGGCTCCATCATGTTGAGTTCGAGCTGCGCGCAACGCTCTTCGGAAAGCGGGGCGCACAACACGCCGCGACCGTTCTTGAGCATGAAATTGACGATTTCGGGCGTCACCTTCTCGGCAGCTATGATGAAGTCGCCTTCGTTTTCCCGGTCTTCGTCATCGACGACGATGACGATTTTTCCCTGGCGGAAATCTTCGATGGTCTTCCTCTATCGTTATTCAGTCTTTTTTCGTTTTTATGGTCTATGTTTATTTTTTTGTTTTTATGAGCGAAACGTGTGAATATCCCGGAGATCTTCTCCTTGATTTTCTTGAATTTTACGACGTACCAGTCCACGTCGAGCAGTCCCGAGTCGTTCGTAGCCTTGTACGTGAGGTAGATGGCGACTGGCGCCAATACGAAAGCTGAAAGCCACATCCCGTAGAATGCTTCCCAAGTGCCCTCTTTAGCCATCTTCTCTCCCGAAATGCTGATGATGTAATAGATGACGAAGAAGATGACCGAGATTACGATCGGCATACCCAGTCCGCCTTTGCGGACGATGGCGCCCAACGGCGCTCCGATCAGGAAAAAGATCATGATGGTCACGGGAAGCGCTACCTTGCGGTGCCATTCGACTTTGCTGCGATAGAGCTGGTTGAGCGCATTTTTGGCCTGCGATTCGTCGAACGAGAACATGGAGCGGGAGTTGCGTGCGGCTGAAACGGCCTGGTTCCAAATTCGGTCCTTGGAACGCAGGTCGAGGGTCGCCAGGGAGTCGATGGTGTCTATCGGCCTGAAATTCCGTTTTTCCACGGCCACCGAGTCGTTCCGATCGGTTATGACGGTCGTATCCCGCACGAAAATACGCTCTTTGAGGAGGGGGTCGTAGGATCGTGTCGTCGCCGAATTGACCTGTTGCGTCAGCGTGTCGATTTCGTATTGCAGTTCGGTGATGTTTTTGGTCTGGGCATTGTTGAACAGATCGGCATCCGTGCGCTGCATTTCGAATCCCGAAATGGAGATATTGGCTTTCTGAAGCTCGAATTTATTGCGCTGAAGGGAGCTTTTGTTGTACCACTGGCTTGCATTTCGGGTCTGTTCGTAGCGTTCGCCGTTGAAGAGCGTGATCTCCAGAAAGCGCTTGTCGTCCGAGAGCCGGATGTAGCCCGAATCGGCGACAGTCGTGGTCATATTGCCCGATGCGTTGCGGTTGTCGTAGATCAGCACGTCGGTCAGCAGCCCGCTCTCCGGATTTTGGTGCCCGACGCGGATGCTCATGCCGTCGATGCCATTGAAGAAGAGCCCGTCCTGAAATTCGAGGGTCTGGTTCATCTGGCGAATGTCGTAGATCGTGCGGAAAAACTTTTTGTTGGCGTATGGCACCAGGTCGTTGATGATGAAGAAACTGCCGATGGAGATTAGCCCCACGACCACGAGCAGCGGCTTCATGATTTTGGGCAGGGACATCCCCGCCGACTTCATAGCCAGCAGCTCGTAGTTCTCTCCCAGGTTACCCATAGTCATGATCGCCGCGAGCAGCATCGACAGCGGCAGGGCCATCGGGATCATGTTGATCGTGGCATAGCAGAGCAGTTCGATGATCGTACCGGGGTCGAGTCCTTTGCCGACCAGCTCGTCGATGTAGCGCCACAGCACATTCATCATCAGCACGAACATGATGATGAAGAACGTCAGCACCATGGGTCCCAGATAGGACTTGAGAACGAGTTTATAGATGGTTTTCATCGGCGCGGCGGCGTTTTTTTTTGACGAGCAAAGTTAGCAGTTTTACTAAAATAAGCGTAACGGTCAGGGTAAATATTATGGCCGCACCGGGCGAAACTTCGAAATTGTAGCTCAGGGCGAGTCCCGCGAGGTTCCCCGCTACGGCGACGGCTGCGGCGGCCGGTGCGAGCGTGCGGAAGGATTTCGTGAACGTATTGACGATCGTCACGGGGATGGTCAGCAGCGAGATCAGCAGCACGATGCCCATGATGCGGATCGAGAGTACGATCGTGACGGCGATGAGCGCCGACATGACATAGGAGATCAGCCGGGTCGGGATTCCCTGGCTGCGGGCGAAGTCGCGGTCGAAGGCGACGTACATGACCGGACGCAGCCAGAGGAGCGTGCCGACAGTTACCACGAGCGTCAGAACGGCGAGCGCCTGGACATCGGTGCGGGTGACCGTTACGATGCTGCCGAACAGGAAATTCGAGAGGTCGCCCGATGTGTAGCCCGGGCGCAGGCTCATGAACACGTACGCCGATAGCCATACCTACCGACCAGATGATGCCGATGGCCGAATCCTCCCCGGATACGGCCCCCGGTCGTTGGCCCATTCGATCCCCAGTGCCGAGAGGACGGCGAAGACCATCGCGCCCAGAATCGGATTGATTCCGAGGTAGAAAGCGATGCCCAGTCCGCCGAACGAGGAGTGCGTGATGCCGCCGCTGAGGAAGACCAGCCGCCGGCAGACGACGTAAGTGCCGATGATTCCGCACGTAATGCCCGACAGGATGCACGCCCAAAAAGCGTGATTGAGGTAGCTGTATCGGACAAGGTCGTTGAAAAACTCCATGGTGCGGTAATCATTAGTTTGCAAATTTACGGATTTTTTACAAAAAAATAGAACCGGGAGCCGTTTTATATCGCAGCATCCGTATTTTGTTCCGTCCGATTTGCGGGGCCCGTGCTTTGTTGCCGCAGAGAGCGGTATCGGTCGGAAGACAGGCTGTGCATACACCGGAATTCGTATGCTTTTTGGTGAAAGACATTAAAAAATCGAATATTCGGTGCGTCATATCATTTTTTTTCGTATATTTGAATACGAATGCTTGTTCATAGGTTCTTCGGCATTCGCAAAACCAATCTTTAATCTCTTAAATTTTTACATTTATGCGTACATCTTTATTTCTCGGTTTGACCGGATTGGCATTGCTGGCAGCGTGCGGACTGTCGGGGTGCAGTGATGACGGTGTCGAAAACAAAGACCCACAACTCCCCCCCCCACAGTTGATGTCAGCGTAGATGAAGTAAATCGTACAACGGCTTCATTTACAATCAATACGAACAATGCCTCCGACTATGTCTATGCCGTATTGCCGGCCACAGAAACGATCGCCGATGCGGAGGCGCTCTTCGAAAGAGGACCTGTCCGTTATTTCGAAGGAGAGAAAACAGTAAAGGTCGATCTGAACGATCTTGCCGGCGACACGGAATACAATCTTTATGTTGCGGTACGCAACATCAATCCTTTAGTTTACAGCGATCTCGCTTCCGAGGTGATCGACACGCATGTTCCCTATACCGAGATGATTACGCTCGAAAGTGTCGGACTTACCTCTTTCTCCTACCATATCATGAAGCCCGAAGGGTGGCCAAGTACAAGCACGTCTGTCTTTCGAAGTCCGACTACGATTACATCGTAAGTTTAATCGGGAGCAGCTTGCATGCGTATGTAAGTGCTTTCGGTGCGGAAGCGACCGAGGATCAAACCTATAATTTCGATACCACTTTCTTCGATATCGTCGATTTTCGTCAGGATATCTATTCCGACATGGAGTTTATCATCATTGCCGGTGAAGTGGACGAGAATGGCCAGGTCGCAGAGTCGGCTGTGAAGTCGCTCCTCTTCAAAACCAAGAAAGCCGGTGTCGCGCCTTACGACTTCGATGTTTCCGTAGATAACATCGGCTCGATGACGGCCGATATCACCATCGAGCCGGAGGAGGGAATCGAGCGTTTCCGCTATTTGGTTGCTTCTCGGGCAGATTTCGATTATACCGCTTTCGAGGGAGAGGCTTCCGTACGTCGCATGATTATCGGTGAATGGGATGATCTTTCGAATGAGAGTACGAAAGTTATCACCATTAACGCGACGGGACTCAAGCCCAATACCGAATATCAGGTGGGTATCGTGGGCTTCGACAAGGAGCTGCGCGAAAAGGTGTTGCTTTACGACTCACGACAGGAGAGCCTACAGGTCCTAAACCTACTCTGGCTGTCGGAACACATACCGTCGAAACCCCGTGGAACAAGGCTGCCTTCAAGGTCAATGCGACCTATGCGGCAACGATGACGGCCGGTGTTTTCCCGAAGGGCTCCATCGACGAAGTGCTCGGCCGTCCCGGTAATGAGAATCTTACGGCCGGCGAGGTCATTTACAACAACGGTACGCAGCTTACCGAACAGGAGGTGGCCTCGGCCATGAGCGAAGAGGGGCTTGTCATCGAGAGTGGGGAGCTTCTGCCCAATACCGAGTACGAGTTCGGCGTTTATGCGGCCAATGCAGAAGGTGTGGGCGTTTTCGAAATAGTGGAGTTCACTACCCTTACCGCCGCAGCAAGGCGGGGAGCTGCGTGCGAAGCTGCCCGGCAGATACACTGCGACGACCAAAGACAGCAACGGTGATCCGGTCACTTTCTCCGTTACCATGCTACGGGTGTGAACGAAGCTACCGAGAAAGCCTATTCCGATCTGAACCGTCTGGTCGTTCTGGCTTCGCGCCGTGCGGAGTGGATTATGCCAGCCCCGAAGAGCTGCTCGCCAACGGCTGGGCAGCGACCGAAGAGGAGGCCAATGCGAATTACGGGCCGAAGTGGTTCATCGAGTTCACCAGCGACGAAACGATTTCGACGAGTCTGCCTGTGAACAACGAACTGGATTACACGATGTTGAATTTCGATGGTAAGCAATACTATTTCCACGCTTTCGCCAAACGTCCGACTAGCGACCGCTATACGGATGCGGTACGCAGCTTCCCTGTCGAGGTGTCGGATGATCTGACAGTGACGATCAAGAAGTTGGTCGAAGAAACCGATTACGGTACCTTTACCTACTATCCCGGTGTGTTGTCGGGTACGAGTCAGTGGTGGGGCGACATGGTGTTCGCAGCGTCGGAAGAGATCGTGCTGAAGCGCGATGCCGATCAGGGGCCCGAGCCTGCTGCCGTGAAGAGCGTGCGACATCTCTCCATGCCCGAGCGCGTGACCGTAAACCTCGGAGCGTCACCTGCAGTGGACAACCGTCGAGCTGTGGCTGAACGATTGATGCGTTAATCCTAAAAAACTTGTGTTATGAAGAATTTATTCGGATGGATGCTGGTCGTACTGCTGGTGCTGACGGCCGGCGTGTCGTGCAGCGACGATGAAGAGCTTCTTGCGGGCAATGGAATCGCCGATGCAGCCTGGAGTGCCGAAAACCAGGTCGAGATCGAAGGCGGGGTGCTTAATTACACGTTTGCCGCCGCAGGCGATTGGACTGCCCGGAGTTCGGCTGACTGGTGCGAAGTGCAAACCGGTTCGGGTATGGCGGGCGAATCGTTGCTGCGTCTGAAAGTTGCCAAAAATACCCGGGCCGAAGCTCGTTCCGCGACGATTACCGTCAGTGTGTGGGGATATGCTTCGCCGGTTTCGTTCGTGGTGAAGCAGGGCAAAGGATTAATTGAGCAGGGGACGGAAAATACCGCAGCGTGAACGAATGGGTTGCCGAGTACATGAAGAGCCGTTATCTCTGGAATCGTGCCATCGAGAATGTTTCGCTCGATTACAGTCTTTGTTATGACTTCTTTTTCTTCTCGATTCTCGACGGTGTAGCCGCTCAGGACGAGGTGAACCGCGAAGACGGTCATTGGCAGGGGCAGAAACGTATGTATTACTATTCGCGTTTGGAAAGCGATGCGCCTCTGTCGCGTACTCCCGGCGAGGCGTATGTCGGTTCGGGTATCTATCTGTTGGATGCGACCCGACTCGGGGACGATTATATCGGAATTGTGGTCATGGTCGTCATCCCCGGAACGCCGGCTGCGGAAGCCGGTCTCGTGCGCGGCGACTTCATCACGGCGGTCAATGGCGAGGAGGTGACCGAAAGCAACTATCAGAGTTTGGGCAGGGCCGTGTACGACGGTGCGGTCGATGTTACGGTGAACAGTGTCTCGTGGACCGACAACGGGACTACTCCTGTGCTTACCCCGAAAGGGAATGTGCAACTCGGAAGTGCGACCTTCACCAGTCCGGCTATCTATATGGATAAAGTGGTCGAAATCGAAGAGTCGGACAAGAAGGCCGGTTATCTGCTCTATATGGGCTTCGATGTCGATTACGATGAGGAGTTGATAGCCGCTTTCGACCGTTTCCGTGCACAGAATGTCACCGACCTGATCCTCGATCTGCGTTACAACAACGGTGGCGATGTGCTTTCGAGTACTGTGCTCGGTACGCTTATCGCAGGTGAGGCGTACAAGGGACAGCTCTATGCTCATATGACGTTCAACGAGGACCGCACGGAGGCCGGAGAGAGTGGCGACTACAAGATCGGCGTCAAGGAGACGTTCGAAAGCGTGTACGAACCGATCGAAAGAGCCTTGCAACATGCTTTGGGCTTGAAGAAAATCTATGTCCTGGTGAGCGAAACGACTGCTTCGGCGAGCGAATGGTCATCAACGGTCTGCGCGGCCTTGATATTGAGGTCAATCTTATCGGGATGCCCACTAACGGTAAGAACGTAGGTATGGAAGGTGTGGTCCGCTCGTTTCACAATTACGATTTCCTGCTTTTCCCCGTTTCGTTCTATATTGAAAATGCCAAGGGCTTCCGGGATTACTCGGATGGCTTCACACCCGATGTCCAAATCGATGATTCGGCGATTTATCCGGGTGAATTCGGTACGATGATGGATCAGCTCGGATACCTTGCCCTGCAGTGGATCAAGACCGATAACAAACCGCAGTTGCCGTCCGCCATGCACACGCGCGGCAGTTGCCGGTCGATGAGATCTTTCGGCGATCTGTGGGAAAACCGGCCCGTACAGCCTGTGGGCGGAGCCGTGATGCAACCCGTGAGAGAGGAGTAGATCGCCCTGTTTTGATGTATGTCGCAGGGGTGCCCGTTGCAGGGCGCCCCTGCTCTTTTATCCGGACGTGTGTGTGATTTTTGCCGATAAAATGGTCGGATTCGCATAGTTTTTCGTACTTTCGCTCAAATTTACAGCAGAAATATGCAGCGACGCAGAGTCAATTTTCACACCTTGGGCTGCAAGCTCAACTTTTCGGAGAGCTCTACCCTCGCCCGTGAATTCGAAGCGGGCGGCTTCATCCGGGTCGGGGTTTCGGAAGCGGCGGATATTTCGGTCATCAACAGTTGTTCGGTGACCGAACATGCCGACAAGAAATGCCGCAACCTGATCCGTAAAATCCATCGGCGCAATCCGGCGGCGATCATTGTCGTCACCGGTTGCTACGCCCAGCTCAAACCGCAGGAAATCGCCTCGATCGAAGGGGTCGATCTGGTGCTGAGCAACAACGACAAGGGCGAACTTTTCAGGCGTGTAGCGGCTCTTGCGGGCAAGGGACCCGCACAGTTCACCAGTTGCGATGTGGAGGAACTGACCAATTTCTTCGCCGCCTTTTCGAGCGGCGACCGTACCCGCGCGTTCCTGAAAGTGCAGGACGGCTGCGACTATAAGTGCGCCTACTGTACGATCCACTATGCGCGGGGCGCCAGCCGCAATATGCCGATCGCCGATCTGGTGAAGGAAGCCGAACAAATCGCCGCTGCGGGACAGCGGGAGATCGTCATCACGGGGATCAATACGGGCGATTTCGGACGCACGACGGGTGAGCGGTTCATCGATCTGCTGCGGGCCCTGAACGAGGTCGAAGGCATCGAACGCTACCGTATATCTTCGATAGAGCCGAATCTTTTAACGGATGAGATAATAGCGTTTTGCGCTTCGTCACCTAAATTCCAGCATCACTTTCATATCCCGCTTCAGAGCGGCTCGGACAGTGTGCTTGCACGGATGCGCCGTCGCTATACGACCGCAAAATTCGCCGAGCGGATCGAGGCTGTGCGGCGCCTGATGCCGGACGCCTTTATCGGGATCGACGTGATCGTCGGTTTTCCCGGTGAGACGGAGGCCGATTTCCGTACGACCTACGAGTTCCTGGAGCGCCTCGCACCGGCCTATCTGCATATTTTCCCCTTCTCGGAGCGTTCCGGCACGCCGGCCGTCGATTTTCCGGACAAGGTACAGCCTTCGGTGGCTACACGGCGTGTGGAGGAGCTGGAAAAGCTCTGCCGCCGGCTGCACGGCGAATTCTGCGCCCGGGCCGAAGGTACGACGGACGAGGTGTTGTTCGAGAGCACGATGCGGGGCGGGATGATGTTCGGCTATACGGGCAACTACCGTCGGGTCAAGGTCCTCTACGATCGGAGCCGGATCAACACGATTTGCCGGGTGCGGCTGGGGCGTATGGACGATGCGAACGATCTCGAAGGCGAAATCGTGGATAATTAGCGATTTCTTCGTATATTTGTATCAGGCGAAGGTTCGGGTGAATTTCGTCTCAGCATTCCGGCCGGATGCGCTGCCTCCGGCCT
>OKWF01000097.1_pt1 | contig 11503 bp, 9 predicted proteins | sample 1607031 | NCBI WGS metagenome assembly OKWF01 (sample SAMN04414079, study PRJEB24778) | human gut metagenome | material: faecal | host: Homo sapiens | reverse complement strand
TATTGGATAGCTCCAATGAAGCATTGATTATTTCAGAATGTTCAGTTTTGATGTATTACCATATTTATCTAATTCTTTAATAATTGATTTCAGTTTTAAACAACTGAATCAGAATTTGTTGTTCACGAGTTAAGGCTTCAGTATATACTTTATAAAACTCTTTTGTTAAGTTAAAATATTGTATCACTTCCACCAGCTTTTCGGATAATAGTATCTATAAATTTAGATGTTCCATAAGAATTACCAAAAGCAGAATCATATTGATTAACTCCACTTTCATCAATTCTACCTAATTGGATTCCATAATAAGTTTCACTATCACCTAAACCAATTCGTTCAATTAATAGTTTCTTACCATTTACATCTAAATTAACATCAACATTACCATCTTTATAAGTAACTTCAAACTCTTGACCTTCGTGTAAAGTTCTTAAAGCATCAAATAATTCAGTAGTCTTGAATTTAACACCATAACTGTAATATTGTTTTTAATAACACGAGTTTTAGGATTATAATATTCAGGACTTGTGATAATCTTATAAACTTCAGGTGTAAGACGACGTAAACCTTTGAAACCATTAGTTTCAAATTCACGTTGAATATGAGTTTTAAAGAAATCACTTAAAAACTTACTACGAAGATTTAAGTTACTATCAAGATAAGCACCGTCTGTTGTTTGAATAGGATTAGCAATTCGTTTATTAATAATATCAAACAAACGTTTTAAGAGCATCAAGTTGTTCTTGTGGAACACCATTCTTACTCATTTGTTGATATATTGTATTAACATTTACATCATTTTTGAAATATTTAAGTGCATACCAAATAGGTTCATAATATTTAATAACATCATTACGACCATCTGTTTGCTGATATATAGAATCAAGAATATCTTCGTAAGTATAAACGTGATTATCAGTAAATATCTGACGACCATCAAGTTTTACAATAGTATTTTCAATAGCATCAAGAGCATTACGCATTGAATCACTAATGTAATAACGATAGTCATTAGTATTAAATTCATCTCTCGATTCAGTATCATCTATAAAGTCAGAAACACTGTTAGCAAGTACATCAAGACTATTAAGAATAGATACATCATCGTTTAATTCAGTACCACTTTCAAAATTATAATATCTCGAAAGAATAGAATAAGCCATTCGAGCATTTCTTAATAAATCAAGAACATTACTTTGACGAACAGCAGTAATAACATCTACTCCAGTGAGATTCAAAGCATCAACATCAGATACCAAATAAGGTTGAATTGATTGAGCTAATGTATGAAGTCTTGTACGAGCAGGAAGATTAGGAACAGCACCATATTCTAAAAACTCTTTTGCTAAATTATTTACGGCAGTAGCAAATTCCATAATTTTAGAAGTTTGACTACCAAAGCCATCATCATTTACAAGAGCATCATGTAATGGACTATCTTCATCTTGTCTAATAGCACGAATTTTACTAATAAATCTATTCATCACACTATTAATATATGCGATATTAGTTTTGTAAAATTCAGTTGTACTTTTAGCTACTTCATTAATAATACTATTTTTGAATAGTGTTATCTTATGATAGAAATCTGAATATCTAACAGTATCAAAATTACTATTAAGATTCTCAAATTTAATTTGAGTAAGACCTTCGATTTGTGCTCGAATTACATTATGGTCTACATTAATATTCTTAAGAGTTAATTTACCATCCGTGATAGTATAATTATTATTAAGAACATTAGCAACGTTAGCAATATAATCAGCAATAGCTTCACGCATCTTAGCGTTTTCTTCTTCACGATAACCAACTATATCACCACCATAAAGATTCCAAATCCAATCTTTGAAAAGATTAGATTTAAGATTGTTTGCAATACGAATATTACTATCTGATAATAACTGTTTTACACGATTAGCTTTTTCTAAATTCTCATTACTAATTTCAGTAGGTTGATATTCATTTATCCAACCAATAAAATTACCAATAATAGTAGTTCGTAACGTATTAAGTTCAGTATTATCAATAGGTGATAATAATGCTTTATAAGTATCACTATTAGAATTAGATAATTCTTTATACAGATTTATAATAGTATCTAAATAATGATTCTCAAATTTATTTGCTGAAAGTTTATCTTGAATACTATAAAGTGTTTTATAAATAGCATCAAATTTAGTTTGAACTTCACTTCGAATTTCAGTAATATCCATACCTGCAAGTTCTTTTGCAGAATATGTATCTTCTTTACCAGTCGCATCATCTTTTATAGTAACCATTACAGCACTAAAATCGGTTTCGTCGTCGGTTACGACCTCGATTCTTTGCACGGTTTTGGGCGATTCTGCGACATTAAATTTTGAGCCTACCGAATATACCTTATTTTTAATATCGACGGTATTTGGGGCCTCGCTGTCATCGAGAGAGTACGAAATTCCGTTACTGTCTGTCAGCACCTCGGTAGTAACATTTTCGGGTTCTTGACTTGCTTCTTGATTAGTAATTTCAGTAGTTTCCTCTACTTTATCTTTAGCTTTTTCAATTTCTTCTTGTTTATCATAAACTTCTTTAAGTAACTTACTTCGTTCAGCCATAATCTCATCTCGATTATTAACATTTTCTTCGAGAGCCATTACAGCCATACTTAGTTGAGTTCGAGCCTCTTCAAGAGATTTATATGTTTGATTATTGTTATTACGAGTTTCACGCAAAACGTTTTGCAGCTTCATTATATTCAGCTACATTGTTATTTTCACGTTCACTCTGTTCTGTAATATCACTATTAATTCTATTAAGTCTTGCATCGTAATCAGCTAAATCATTTTCAAATAATTCAATCTTCCTACGAGTATCAGCAATCTCTCCATTATGAATAGCAAGTTCTTGCTCATATTGGAGTTTACCAACTTCTAATTCTGCAATAGCCTGACGAGCATTTGCAATTTGTTGTTGCAGACTTAAAATAGATTTCTTACTATTTTTAATTTCAAGAAGATAAGGTTTACGAGCTTTACGATTAGGTTGTTTTGTACTAATAGCACCTTGATTAGCAATATAAGTATTTAATTCATCAATTTGAGATTGTAAACCATTGATTGTATCTTCAATAGTTTTAATCTTATTTACTAATCGAGTGCGTTTACCTTTAAGTGTACTAATCGCTTTATTACGAGTTTTATCTTCAAGCTGAGTTTTATAATCTTCAATAACTTTTGCAGTTCTTCACGTTCTTGTTCAAGAACAATCTTTTCTACATTTAAGCTATGGAGTTTACTATCAATAGCTTTAAGAGCTTCATCCCGTTGCTTACGAAGATTAGATGCTTCAATATCGAAAGTTTGAATATCAGTATCAACAATAGCTAACTGACGACGGTAATAATCAAGTAAATAATCATCAGTTGATGCCTGAACTTTAAGAACATTGTCGAAAGGATTACCCCAACTTAAACCCATATTACGAGCATGAATATCTCGCATAATAGTAAATTCTCTACGAAGAGCATCTACGACAGGTCGTTTGTTAGCACCATAAACTTCTTCAAGTTGAGCATCTGATAATTTACTTAATTCATCAAAATATTCAACAGCATAATTGAATCCATTAGCAGAACCAATTCTACCCATAATACCAACCAGTAAACTTGAAGCAGGGTCAGTAATAGTTCTGTTAACTTTCGGAGTACCATCATTATTCATAACTTGATTACCAGCTTCATCTAAAACTGGTGTTTCAGTTACTTTAATATTCATATCACCGTCAAAATCAGCAATAGCTGCGGCGGTATCTTGAATACCATTTATAATGTTAGTAGCTCGCTTATTTTCAGCTTCTTGCTGAGCTTTACCATTAAGTATCCGTGTAATACCACTACGTCCAGCAGACATTACACCACCACCGATAGCACCCCAAATAAAACTATCCCATGAAGAAGCTTGTTCAACAAGTCTTCCCATACGAGTTAACGGAGTTAAATCAGCAGTTTCATCTTCAATTCCAAGTTCTTTTTTTGCAGCAATGACACCTTCATTAAGTGCCATATCAACTCGCATCTCTTCAAGACCTCAGATAAAGCAACAGAAAAGAAATCTTTTGTTTTATGAAGTCCAATACTTGGAATGAGTTTGCGATTAAGTTTAGATGTTTCACTATCTAAAACAAAAGTCTTACCTTGTTGTGCAAGACCTTTTATATTACTTCTTAAACCTTTTTCAATAGAAATACTATTAACTGGAGCTTCTTTAATACCACGAAGCATACTATTGAGTTCAATAGCGTTAAATAATACTCCATAAGCCCAAGCATCATTGTAACTTTCAGAAGCATAAATAGATGCAAACTTACGAGCATCATCTTCACTGAAACCTAAATCGAGAGCATATTGATATTGTTCATCATAACCACGAACAATTTCTTCCATACTATCGAGATGTGCTCCATATAAAGTACCAATTATTTGTTGAGTATAAGGATTTTGTAATGCACGACCAGCTTTATTCAATGTAGAACCTAAACGGCCAACACCGTTAATCATGGTTCCTAATTTACCAACAGCTTGTAAAGCTCGCATTTGTCCAATAACAGGAAGCATAGATGCAGCAGCAGAACCTACGGTAGGAAACATACTTGCCCACCAAGTAGCATCACCCATACCACCAGCAAAACCACCTTTTTGAGCTTGTTCTGTTTGATAAATAGGCATAGCTTTACGGCCCCAATTCTCAATATCTTTACCTATTCTCTGCCATTCAGAACCAAGACCTTCGTTGATAGCTTTGTCCCATTTATATTTGGCATTATCATCCCATATTTGACTAATAGCACGATATGTAGTAGGAAAGAAATTAAGAATATTACCAATACCAGTAATAGTACCACCGAGAATAGTAGTTCCTAATTGACCAATAGCATTTTTAGTTAAATACCAACCACTTTGATTTTGTGCTCTATTTTCATTAAGAACACTTAAATCAAGATTAGGATTAACTTGACCTCGACCTAATATATCTTCGTATTCAGAAATATTAAATTTTCTAATTGCTGATAGTTTTGCACCATGAGCACGTTCAGGCTCCGGCATACTATACGGTAAAATAGGAGTAGCTCCTACTCCTTGAATTTGTGTTTCAGAAGGAATAAGAGCTTTTGAACCTGTAATAGGAATCTTAATATCTGTTAAATTTGGCATAGTTTAATATCCTATATTAGCATTGTTTATTTTATTTATTTGAATAGCTTCAGCGGCTTCTTGCATATCAAGAATAATTCCATACTGAGTTAAAATATATTCTGTGATAGGCTTTAATGCTTCATTTATACTTTCATAATATTCAATATTATTAGGAGTCATGCCTTTAATTGTATAAAGACTATTAGGAATTATGTTATATCCAAACTCTCCATAATGAACAGAACCATCAGGATATTTCAATCCACTAATATCTTTTATATAATAACCTTGTGTTGTTCTACCAATTCAACTTTACGACTATTCCGTCAATACTATTGTAGAAAGGTTCGTGAATATTCAAATCATATTCAACTTTACCTAAATCATCAACAGTTCTTTGTAGGTCTGCGATATTTGCAACAGCAGGACTATTGTTAGCACCAGTGGTATCGAAATCAATAAATCCCGAAGCGTATTGAGATTCAATCATTCCAGCACTACGTTGTAAACCTTCACCACCAATTTTAGCATAAGGTTTAATATTACGGTAATTATCAAGAATTTGACGAGCAATAGTAGATGGGTCTACTTGTTCAGAGAAAATAATATTACCACGAGCAGCACCGGTTTCATCGAAAAGAGTAATCGCATATTCATTACGGCCTTCACGAGCTGCAATTCCATTAGCAATTGGACTAACCTCAGTCTTATAAATATCATAATCAAGACCAAGTTCTTTACCCGAAAGAGGTTTAGAATTTTTAGTAGCATTACTCTGACGAGTTACACTTGTACCTTTTGAATTAATAGTAGTCGAAGTAGGGAACGCATCAAAGTTCATGTACTTAGCTAATTGCATTCCGGTAAGACCAATACCTTCTCCAGATGGAGTTTGAATAACACTAATATTACCAGCACCTTTTTTCCAATTTACCATAGCAGCTGCCATGTAATTTTGTTGGAATCTTGAAGGATTAGCAATAATCTCACGAGTTGCTGTAAATTCAAGAGGTGCATCAGCAATAGCTTTACGATAACGATTTGAAACATTATCTGCTGCATTAGCCAGTGTAGATTCAAATTCCTCTCTTGTCATAATATTATCTCGACTTATAGCAATATCGCCATCAGCAGTTTTATAATAAAAACCACCATCTGGTGTTACGGGAATACTACCAGTTTTTTCATTTCTATTATAATTATTATTTATAAAATCAAGATATGCTTCATAACTTGAAATACGATTATCAAGAATTAATTTAGCTTGAGGGTCAGCTACTTTGTACCAACCTAATAAACCAGATAATTTATCTCGATGTTCTTTCCAAGTATCAAATACAGAATTAAGCTGAATTTCGTCAGAACGAAGTTTAGCTTGAAGATTATTATAATTACGTTGAGCAGTCTGAACTTGTAAAAGCTTACCTTTAAGATTAGCTGCTGTTTCTTCGTCAAGACCTGCTGAATCAACCAATCTTTCAGCAGTAGAAATATTAAGTGTTTTAACAATATTACCATCTCCCGGATTAAGACCTAAAATTCCAAGTTCATCAGATGTAAATATCTGATTCATAGAATTTGAAAGTTTAGTCATTTGGTCAGTAATTTCATTACGACGATTAATGTTTTCTGCAACACTATCACCAGTAACTTCAAAACCACTTAATGTATCAAGATACGGAGCATATTGTTGAAGAGTTTCAAGTTCTTTTTGCTTACCTTTTGCACGAGCTTTAACATAAGCTGTATAACCGGGATTAGCAATTAAATCAACCGTAGTTTTAATATCTTGATAAGAATATAAACCTGCGGCAGTACCAGCTAAACTTTGAATATTATTGTTAATAAATTGACCAGACAAAACACTTTGTGTAAAAGCGGTTCTATCGAGATTCTCAATATCATCAGTAGCTCCAAGTACACCCTTAGCGTAACTTTCAAACATTTTATCTACATAATTCTGTAAACCAGCTTGAATAAGTTCAGGTGGAACTTGAGCTTTGTTCTGTAATATATCAAGAACATTAACTCCATATTCCTTATTAACAGTATCTAACAAAGTTTTAACTTCAGCAGGTAATTTAGAATTAACAGTAAACTTACCGTCTTTTGTAGGAGCACCAAGTTCATTTATGTTAATACCTAATCCATTAAGAGCAAACATTGTAGGATTGCCAGCAAATAAAGTAGCATAATCTCCTAATTCGTAATCTCTTAAATGTCCACCAGCAGAACTATCATCTTTTACAAATCGAGTAAGAGCGTCTTGATTCTGCCAAACAGTAGTAAGATAATTAGTATAATCAGGATTAGATTTGAGTAATGACATAGCATAACTCATAATCTCTTGTTCTGTAATACCTTCTCTTTCACTACCAGTTTTAACAAAGTGACTTGCTAACTTTTCACCATCAAAACCTGTTGCAACATCTAATCCATACTGACGTATCATATCAGGATTAGTAACAAGATTTTCAAATGATACTTTATCAGCTTTGGCTTTTGAAAGAATATCAAATACGTCTTTTTGATATTTATTTACATCGAATTTTTTACCGATTTGAACTCCGTTAAAACCACCGCTTACAACAGTATTAGTTTCTGCATCATAAATAATATCAGAAGATTGTAAACGACTACGAAGAAGAAAAGCATTTTGATTTTGAGTATCCCAATCACTCTTTTTCAAATCTTCTATATATTGCTGTTCTAAAGCATAATCAGCTTGAACAGCTTTAAGACCTTCATTGGTCAGAATATTCTCAGTTTGCTTATAAATATAATCATCTGCTGCAAACCAATTTATCTTGTTCCTTAAATTCATTAGCACCTTCAACAATCTTAGCTCTTTCAGAATCAAGAACTTTTTGTCCACGAGAAGTTGCTTTAATTTGACTTAAAGGATTAGCAATTCTGTTAATATATGCTTCACGATTTTGGTAATACTTTTGATTTAAAGCATTTCCAACAGCAGCATATACACTTCCATAATCTTGTAATTGTGGAGTTTTTAATGTATTAGTATCGTATCGACCTATTGCAATTTCTGCCATAATTTTATAATGATTAGTTTGTAAATTAGTTGTAACTCGTATGGCTCCGCCTGCTGGGCTTCGCCCAGCGGCTCCGCTCCCCGGTGGGGCAGGAGGTTGCACGCCCACTTGTCGCGCGTGTTTGTACCACTATTTGTATCATTACAAATATACAAAAAATCGTGAATATCGGACTATCCTATAAAAGAATAATCCGATATATCACGCACTACATTAAGCTCTTTTACGTCTTGCAAGACCACCGCAAGCAAAACCACTTCTCATGTGATTAGTTACTCCACGAGGCCATAACTTTTCATATAAGCGGGCACTTGCGTAATTATTAACTGCTCCGGCAAGACCTTCAATTCCTTGTAACATTCCTTGTAATCCTTGCGTTCTGACTGCCATTAACTGTTGATTCAAGCCGACAGCTTTATTATATTCATTAATAGCGTCTTGATACATAATTTGATTATTAGCATTTCGAGCATTAACTCGTTCTTGCCTATTCAAATCATATCTTTGACGTTGATAATCTTTCTTAGCTCCATATAATTTGTTTCGAGCAAGTTGAGCATTAATTGCAAGATTTGCTACACTATTTCGAGCTGTTTGAACATTGCTTGTATTATCAGTAATATATCGAGCAGCTCTACGTTCTTGTGTACCAAGTTCTTGTAATTCCTCACTAATATCATAATCTGTACTATATTGGACAGCATCTACTTTATTACCTTTCGGAACATGAAGTGTAGATTCAAATTCAATAGCCTTTCGATTAGCACGAGTATTAAGAGCGTTACCTACAATTCCAAACAGTGAACTTGCAAGATTCATACCAAGTCCAAATTCATTAAATCCGAACTTAAATGTAGAACCACCGTCAGCACTTGCAGTAGTTTGAATTGGAGGTAAAGTAGTAAGTTTAGGAGCTGAAACTCCTGTAAGACTATAAGGTGAAGCATATCCACCAAAAGGTCTTTTCTTTCTTACCATTCCACCACAACGCATAACCGGAGCATTATTACGAAGTCCTAAAGCAGTAGCATAAAGTTCTTGAGCTTCAAATAAATCTTCTGTTTTAGCATCAATAGCTTCAGATTCACCACGAGCTTTATTCATTCTATAAACTAACTTTTCAATATTACGAACATTTGTTCCAGTTTGTAATTTGTTAGTTTTACTCTTATCTAATGCAGACAAAGATAATGTAACTCCATCAGCAAGTTGAATAACTTGAGCTTCTTTTTTACCTTTCATATCAGTAAGTTTCTTTGCGTAATCAGCGAAAGTACGATTTGTTCCGAGAACTTTAATCGTATCACTGAATACTTGACCACCTTCAGGAGTTTCACGAACAACTTCACCAGCATACATTCGACCATTTTTAGCGCCGCCGCCTTCAATTTCCGAATCACCATATATGATTCCAGTTTCACCAGTAGCAGGATTATATTGTTCATGAGTTTGACCATAAGCAACAACACTATTAGATGAATTAGGAACTACTTGACCGCCGGTGTTTAACTTTCTACGACCAACCATTCCACCTAATTTAGCATAAAATCCTGTACCTTCGGAGTAATTGCCAAGATTACTTTGTCGAATAGTTGCAACATCATTTTCAACTTTATCTTGCATATTACCCAAAGTCTGCTGACGTTCCATTTCAGCTTGTTCAGCTAAAAGTTCTTGACGACGACGTTCTTCTTGACGCTTTTTCTTACGCCCAGTAAACAGACCAACAATGCCACCAATTAATGCGCCGATACCAGCACCGATAGGGCCAAGCCAAGAACCAGCAGCTGCACCAGTAGCAAGCGCCGCGGTTCCACCAACAGCAGCTCCAATTCCTAATCCAGTTCCAGCTCCACTTAAAGCGCTACCACCTACGATACCTTCGCCATCAGCACTATATTTAGATTCATCAATATCACTGGCTTGAACTCGCGTACCCCATTGAACACTACCGGGGTCATTAATACTTGTTCCACCCCAATAAAATTTCCTACGAGGAGTTCCAACAAGTCCACCGAATTTAGCAGTAATACCACGAGAAGTTAAAACTTCATTATTGATTTTGTTCTGCATATTTGCATAGATAAGTTTATCATTAGCAATCAACTTATCTACATAGTTCTTAACTGGGATTCCAGTATCATCATTTGTCCCACCATGATAAAGCATATCAATTATACCATTGCCGAAAAATCTATTACCAGAATCACGAGCCATTCCTAAATAATCAGCAGTAGCATCGTGTGTAGAACGAATACCACCGAAATTATATTTTTACGATTAGTTTTACTCATATCTTCAACATAGTTATCAGGATTATCATCAGTATTAAAATTAGAAAATAATTTATTTCTAATCATATCATAATCATTAGAACTATTAGTTTTAAATATTTCTAATTCAGATTTATCTCTTCTTTTATTACCAGTAGTATATTCTTTAATAATACTATCTGTATTACGTTCATTAGCACCTTTTAACAATTTCTTATATTGTCTAAAACCAGTTCGACCTACTCGATATGCAAGATTAGACATAAGATTAACAATAGGCTGAGGTAAAGTATTGAAATCATCAATACCATATTTCTCAGAATAAATATCACGAACATCATTGTAGGCTTTCGCCATACGACGATTCAATTCAGCATCAATTTGTTTTCTTGTTGCTTTACCTTTTGCTTTAACAGATTTAGTAAAATCAGAAGTATCATTTAACTTAAAACCGGGACCAATAGTTTTAGCACCACCTTCATATGAAGCATAAGGATAATAATATTTACCATCTTTTGAACGTGAACGAACAGTTTTAAGTTATTATTTTCTTTAACACGAACAAATTCTTTATCACCAGTCAATTCGTTATCCCAAATATGTTGAGAATACTCATTAATATAACGAGTAACTTGACGAAGACTATCAGGATTAACTTTACGATTAGACATACCATTAAAAGTTTGAGTAACACGACAAGTGGGCGTGCAACCTCTGCCCCACCGGGGAGCGAGGCCGAAGGCCGACGCACAAGTGTTACAAATTATCTTTGATTATTACGATTATCAAGAATCCATTCAGGATTAACATCAATAAGTTCCCAAAGTCTGTTATTATCACTATTATTAAACTTCATTATACAATAAACATATTGACAAATGAATTTTATTAATATCATACCATTTTAGCTTTTACGTTTTTAGTGCAGATTCATCTACAAACTAAAATCAGTAATCATAAAAGGTATTTGTTTTGTGTATATCATTAACATTATTAAATCTCCAAAG
>OKWF01000094.1_pt1 | contig 11879 bp, 14 predicted proteins | sample 1607031 | NCBI WGS metagenome assembly OKWF01 (sample SAMN04414079, study PRJEB24778) | human gut metagenome | material: faecal | host: Homo sapiens | reverse complement strand
CTGCGGGCAGGGATTCGCAAATCTTTGACCGCCAGCTTGCCAAAATCAACGGGCCAAAATGGCCCGTTGAAGGGAGTCAAGGGGGAACGCCTTGCCCAGTGATATGATGCTGTGCGTCATATCCTACTGGGTATTATCTGGCGCAAAACGGCGGCAGATTCAGCAGCTTCGCTGCTGCGTTCTCCCTGCCAAGATGTTGAAACGGAGGGATGTCTATCTGAAGTTAACACGACACAATGGACGAGCCGGAGCACACGGCACCTATAACCCAAAGCACAATGACCGCAGTTTTAACCTTGCTAACAGTGAGCACATCGACCCGGAACGAGCCAAGGGCAACATCTACTGGGACTGCTTCCACGGTTTCCGCTCGGCTCTTGCTCCACCCCGACCCGGATCGATCTGGCGGGCGACCTTCTCAGATGTGGAACGGCAATTCTATGAGAGCCGCTATTCCAACTTTGTGGAAAGCCAGAACGAGCGCAACGCCAAGATCCGGCACACGGAACGCAACCGCTCCATTCCTGACCTGCTGTCCAGCCGCAAAACCTGCCCGGAAGAGACGATTTACCAACTGGGAACGCTAGATGAACACGCTTCGGCGGAGGATCTGCTGAACATCGTCACCGAGTTCATCGAGGAGTTCAAGGCTAAATTCGGCGACCATGTTCATGTGCTGGACTGGGCGTTGCATCTGGATGAAAGCACGCCCCACATCCACGAGCGCCATGTGTTCGACTGTGAGAACAAGTACGGCGAGGTTGCTCCTCAGCAGGAAAAGGCACTGGAAGCGTCGGGCTTCGACCTGCCCAACCCGGACAAGTCCCTCAGCCGCAGGAATAACCGCAAAATCACCTTTGATGCCACCTGCCGGAAAATGCTGTTTGAAATCGCCAAGCGGCATGGGCTGGATCTTGAAGAAGAAGCGGAGTACGGCAACTGCAAATATCTGGAAAAGCAGGACTTTATCCTTGCCAAGCAGAAGGAGCAGCTTACCACCCAGCAGAACAAGCTGGACGAACTGACCCTGAAAGTTTCGGATATGGAGACCCTGCTGGAAGATGTTTCGGCAGCAGCCTATGACAAGGCGGTGGAGGTCGTAACGGACGTGGTGCGCACCGAGACCCGCAAGGAAGATATGCGGATGATCGAGGAAACGAAGAAGTGGGTGCTGTCCTCGGAACGCAAGGCTCCGCAGGCCACGAGAGAGTATGCAGCCCACCGTTTGGACGGCGTGCTGGACAAGTTTCTCAAGACCATGCAGACCACTACTGCACGTCTGCAAGAGAAGCTGCTGAAAACGGAAGCCCGGCAGAAGGGCAAGGAACAGGTCAAGGAGAAAGCACGGAATTCCGTTCTGCAACTACTGAACCGCTTGCAGGCAGAACAGGCGCAGCGGAATCCATCTGCACTTTCAACTGCGGAAAAGTCAGAAAATCGTTTTCAATAATAGTACGAGGTGATGTTTATTGAACAAAGAAGTCAACGAAGAACGCGCTCCCCAAACCGTTACCGATGTGAAAGAAATGCTGACCAAGCACTCCAATGGCGAAATTCAGCGGACGATTCAGAACTGTATCACGATTTTGCAGAACGACCATGTGCTTGCCGATGCCATCCGGCTAAACCTGTTGAGCGAGCGCATCGACATCGTAAAGCCTGTGGGCTGGCCTCGCTCCGGCAAGACCCTGAACGACACCGACATGAAGTATATCCTGCGGCGGATGGAGAGTACGGTATTTCCAGCGAAAAGAAGATCGAATCTGCTATCAGCATTGTTGCCAACGAGAACCGCTATCATCCCATCCGGGACTACCTGAACGGCCTTGTCTGGGACGGGAAAGAGCGTATCCGCTACTGCCTGCGTCACTTTCTGGGAGCCGACACAGACAACTTCACTTACCATTCCCTGCGGCTGTTCCTGCTGGGAGCCATCCACCGGGCTTTCTGCCCCGGCTGTAAGTTTGAGGTCATGCTCTGTCTGGTTGGTGGTCAGGGAGCCGGGAAATCCACCTTCTTCCGGCTGCTGGCCGTAAAAGACGAGTGGTTTTCCGATGATTTGCGGAAGCTGGACGATGATAACGTGTACCGCAAGCTGCAAGGTCACTGGATAATTGAAATGTCGGAAATGATGGCAACCGCCAATGCCAAGAGCATTGAGGAAATCAAGTCCTTTCTAAGCCGCCAGAAAGAGGTTTACAAAATTCCCTATGAAACTCACCCGGCAGACCGCCCCCGTCAATGCGTGTTCGGCGGCACTTCCAACGCCCTTGACTTTCTCCCCCTTGACCGTTCCGGCAACCGCCGATTTATCCCGGTCATGGTGTACCCGGAGCAAGCCGAGGTTCACATTTTGGAGGACGAAGCCGCTTCCAGAGCCTATATCAGCCAGATGTGGGCGGAAGCAATGGAGATTTACCGAAGCGGCAGGTTCAAGCTGGCTTTCAGCCCCGCCATGCAGCGGTATCTCAAAGAACACCAGCGGGATTTTATGCCGGAGGACACCAAAGCCGGGATGATACAGGCGTATCTTGATAAGTACACCGGGAGCATGGTCTGCTCCAAGCAGCTCTACAAGGAAGCCTTAAACCATGCCTTTGACGAGCCGAAGCAATGGGAAATCCGGGAAATCAACGAGATTATGAACCAGTGCATTGACCGCTGGCGGTACTTCCCGAACCCAAGAATGTTTTCCGAATATGGCAGACAAAAGGGCTGGGAGCGTGAAAACCCGGCAACGGACTCCGGCAACCCGTCTGAAAAAACGATGGACGGTTTTGTGGAGGTCACAGAACAGATGGAGCTTCCATTCTGAAAATGACCACCCGTTGCACCCCCTGTTGCTATCCCGTTGCCGAGCCGGTTGCCGGGGAAAACCCCTTATTTCCGGGCTTTTCTCCCTTATAACAACCAAAACAACAGAAAAATAAAAGAAAAGTATAAATAGTAACCATCGCCAGATTGAGATTGTTTGCAAGGTCTTTTGAAGCCCGTTGCCGGACTTCGTTGCCGACACCCTCTGTCTGGCTATTTTCATGTATGGAGGATAACTGCCTATGGCAAAAAACAAAACAGAGATTCATGTGACCACTGTATTTGACGGGGAGCTGGATGCAACCGATGTGTTCGTCAGCCTGATTTCCCAGAAATACGGAAAGACAAATACGAAAGAATGTCTTGCTAAAAAGAAAGATATGAGCTATAATGAAGATGAGGTTCAAAAGAGCCAGATACCGTCTGGATTGTGTGGGTAAATGGCTATGATGAACGAAATGGAATACAGAACAATCGGTTCGGCACTTGCCGGGGGCTATCGTGCGGCGGTCTATTGCAGGCTGTCAAAGGACGATGACCTGCAAGGCGAAAGTGCCAGTATCGCAAACCAGCGTGATATGCTGGAAAAATACTGCGAAAAGCAGGGATGGGAGGTTGTGGCAGTCTATCAGGACGATGGTTTCACAGGTCTTAATATGGAGCGTCCTGATTTACAGAGAATGTTGAGAGCCATTGAGCGCAGGCAAATCAACCTTGTCATCACGAAAGACCTCAGCCGACTGGGGCGGAACTATCTGCAAACCGGGCATTTGATTGAGGACTTTTTCCCAAGAAACGGTGTCCGCTATATCGCCATGAATGACGGTATCGACACCCTGCGGGATAACAACGATATTGCCCCGTTCAAGAATATCCTGAACGAGATGTACAGCAAGGATATTTCCAAGAAAGTCCATTCCTCTTATCTTCTGAAAGCGCAGAAAGGACAGTTTACCGGGTGTCTTGCCCCGTTTGGGTATCGGAAAGACCCGGAGGACAAAAACCATCTGCTCATTGACGAGGAAACCGCCCCGATTGTGCGGCTGATTTTCGGATATGCCCTAAACGGTCATGGTCCGAACTATATCCGCAGACGGCTGGAGGAAGAAAAAATCCCCTGCCCCACATGGTGGAACCGGGAACGGGGGCTTCGCAATACCCGCACCAAATGGGAAAAGAAAGACCCAGAAAAAGGACGGTATATGTGGGACTTCTCCGTTATCAAAGACCTTTTGATGAATCCCGTCTACACCGGGGCGATTGCTTCCCAGAAAAAGGACTACCGTTTCAAAATCGGCACGATTGGGGAAAAGAAGCCGGAGGACTGGATTGTGGTGGAGGGGCAGCATGAACCGCTGATTGACCGCATGAGCTTTGACATTGTGCAGAATAAGCTGAAATCCCGCCAGCGTCCGGGGCAGACCAATGAAATCAGCCTGTTTGCCGGACTGATAAAATGCGGCGAGTGTGGGAAGTCGCTGACGGTACGCTACACAAACGCAAAACATCCTCAGCAGATTTATTCCTGCAAGACCTACAATGCCTTTGGAAAGAACCACTGCACCCAGCATCGGATTGACTATGACACCCTTTACAGCCATGTGCTGCGGAAAATCCGGGAATGTGCCAGAGCTGCCCTGATGGACGGGGAAGCGGTTGCCGACCGCCTGACCAATACCTGTGAAGCCGAGCAGCGGGAACAGCGGGAAGCAATGGAACGCTCCCTTACAAGGGACGAGGAACGGATTGAGGTTCTGGACAAAATGGTCATGCGGCTTTATGAGGATATGATTGCAGGGCGTATCAGTGAGCAGAATTTCAACACCATGCTGGAAAAGACACAGACCGAGCAGACGGAGCTTAAAGCAAAGGTGTCCGAGGGCAGAAAGCGGCTGTCTGATGAAGTCCAGCTTGCCAATGACGCAAAACAATGGGTGGAAGCCATTCAGGAATATGCCAACATCACAGAGCTGGACGCAGCCACCCTTAACCGCTTAATCAAAGAAATCGTCGTGCATGAGCGCATTGACGAAGATAAAACAAGACACATTTCTATCGAAATTCATTTTAATCTCAAACCCATCCCGGAGGTGGAACAGGTCACTGCCTGACCTGTCCCGCCGGGACGGTTCTCTTAAAAACACCATATAGATTTTTTGTACGCCGCCGCCCGCCATCGAGCAGAGTTTTACACCTAATTGGGGATAAAACAGCTCATGGCTGGCGGCGGTGTGGTGCTGATCGGCACGACCCTCATCCCCCTGCTCTCCGGTTTGTTCGGCTAATCCACGGCAAGCCCAGCTTAACCGAAGGGTGGTGAAATATTGGGCAGCATTTTAGAAAAGATCGAACAAGCTCTCAAGGATATGCTGATCGGATGGATCGAGAGCAACCTGACCAATATGTTCACCGATGTCAACGAGAAGGTAGGAACGATTGCCGCCGAGGTCGGGCAAACACCGTCCGGCTGGAACGGCGGCGTGTACCAGATGATCCGGGGACTATCCGAAAAACGTGATAGTCCCCATCGCTGGTATCATCATCACCTTCGTTTTGTGCTACGAGCTGATTTCCATGATCACCGAGAAAAACAACCTTCACGACATGGACACTTGGATGTTCTTCAAGTGGTTTTTCAAGGCGGCTGTGGCGATCTATCTCGTGACACACACGTTTGACATCGTGATGGCAGTATTCGACATCGGGCAGAACGTGGTTTCCGGTGCAGCAGGAGTAATCCACGGCAACACCAGCATTGACATTGACGCGACGATTGCGCAGATGCGTACCGGCATGGAGAACATGGGTGTCGGAGAACTGCTCGGACTGTCGATAGAAACGCTTCTGATCAGCCTGTGCCTCAAAATCATGGCGATCCTCATTACGGTTATTCTCTACGGGCGCATGATTGAGATTTACTGCACCGTGAGCATTGCGCCTATTCCCATCGCAACCATGAGCAACCGCGAATGGGGCAGCATCGGCACGAACTATCTGAAAGGCTTGTTCGCTCTGGCATTTCAGGGCTTTCTCATCATGGTCTGCGTCGGCATCTATGCGGTGCTGATCAACGGCATGATTATCGCAGACAACATTCACTCGGCTCTGTTCTCTGTGGCAGCGTACACGGTCATTCTGTGCTTCTCGCTGTTCAAGACCGGAAGCCTCGCAAAATCCATTTTCCATGCGCACTAAGGAGGTCGGCAGCATGAAGAAGTACAGCATCATCTACGCCGATCCCCCTTGGGCGTATCGGACTTACTCCAAGAAGGGACAGGGACGGTCGGCGGAAAGCCACTACCCGACAATGTGCATTGAGGACATCAAGGCGCTTCCGGTCGGTGAGCTTGCCGCGAAGGACTGCGCCCTGTTCCTTTGGATCACATTCCCGTGCCTCTGTGAAGCACTCGAAGTGCTGACGGCATGGGGCTTTTCTTATAAGACCGTGGCTTTTGTATGGGTGAAGCAAAACCGCAGGAACGATGATCTCTTCACCGGCATGGGGTATTGGACAAGGGCAAACGCCGAAATCTGCATCCTTGCTACGAAGGGACATCCGAAGCGTGTTGACGCCGGTGTGCGTCAGGTCATCCTCAGCCACATCGAAGAGCATTCCAAAAAGCCGGATGAAGCGCGGGAGCGCATTGTTCGGCTCATGGGAGACCTTCCCCGCGTAGAGCTTTTTGCCCGTCAGTCTCCCGAAGGCTGGGATGTTTGGGGCAACGAGGTCGAATGCACAGCGCATCTTCCGACGGAGGAAACACCATGCTGCGGCTAAGACCCATTTCTCTTCGTGACGCCAACGAGTACGTCCGGCAGCATCACCGGCATCACAAGCCGGTTGCCGGTCACAAGTTTTCCATCGGCTGTGAAGCAGACGGTGAACTGGTCGGTGTAATCATCGCCGGGCGTCCCGTCAGCCGGTATCTGGATGACGGCTTCACATTGGAGGTTACAAGGCTATGCACCAACGGGGCGAAGAACGCTTGCAGCTTTCTCTACGGTGCGGCGGCAAGAGCTGCTGCGGCTATGGGCTATAAGCGCATCATCACCTACACGCTGGAAAGCGAAAACGGTGCAAGCTTCGGGCTTCCGGCTGGATTTGTCAAGGCAAAGCGGGTGGGCTTCGCTGGACGGGCAAGCGTCAACCAAAGGAGGATCAATATCCCGCACAAATGAAGCTGCGCTATGAAAAGCAGCTTAGAAAGGAGGAAACAGTCAATGGCATTTGTTCCGGTCCCGAAGGATCTTAACCGCGTCAAAACGAAGGTCATGTTCAACCTGACCAAGCGGCAGCTTATTTGCTTTTCCATCGCTGCGGCAGTCGGCGTCCCGATCTTCTTTCTGGCGAAGGCGCATCTCGACTTGTCTACGGCGGCAATGCTGATGGTGGTGATCATGCTCCCGTTCATCTTCTTCGCGCTTTACGAGAAGGACGGTCAGCCCGCCGAAAAGTATCTGTACCACATCGTACAGTCCATGTTCATCCGGGACAAGGTGCGTCCCTATCGCACAAACAATCTCTACGCTGAAATTCAGCAGAAAATCAAAGAACAGGAGGAATTGCAGCTTGAACAACAGCACAGCAAAGGCAAAGCCTAAGATGACCGTCAAAAACGGCGTCGTTTACGGCGATGCCCTTTCCGCTCAGGAAAAGAAGCGGATCGTCATGCAGAAGAAAAAGGACAGGAAGGCAAAGAAAGTCCGCAAGTCCGCCCAGCAGACCATCCCCTATGTGGAGATGTGCCGTGACGGTATCTGCAAGGTGAACAGCCGCCTCTACACGAAGTCCATCGCCTTTGAGGACATCAACTACCAGCTTGCGCAGAACGAGGACAAAACTGCCATCTTTGAGAACTGGTGCGACTTTCTGAACTACTTTGATAGCTCGATTTTCGTCCAGCTCTCCTTCATCAATCAGAAGGCAAGCCTCAATGAGTTCCGCAAGCGCATCAACATTCCGGCACAGGAGGACGCCTTCAACGACATCCGCTCCGAGTATTCCGGTATGCTGCAAAACCAGCTCACCAAGGGCAACAACGGGCTGATCAAGAAGAAGTACATCACCTTCGGCATTGAGGCGGACTCCCTCCGCACGGCAAAGCCGAAGCTCGAACGCATTGAAACCGATATTCTCAACAACTTCAAAACCCTCGGTGTGAAAACCGAGCCGCTGTCCGGCTACGAACGGCTGAAAGTGCTTCATGATGTGTTCAATATGGACAGCAATGAGCCGTTCCGCTTTTCCTTCGATATGGTTGCCCGGACGGGGCTTTCCAGCAAGGACTTCATCGCTCCCACTTCCTTTGACTTCCGTGAAGGCAAGTGCTTCAAGATGGGCAGAACCATCGGCGCGGTGAGCTTCCTGCAAATCCTCGCGCCGGAACTCAATGACCGTATGCTTGCCGACTTCCTTGAGATGGACAGCAACATCACGGTCAATTTTCATATCCGGACGATTGACCAGGCGAAGGCAATCAAGAGCATCAAGATGAAGATCACGACCTCGACAAGATGAAGATTGAAGAGCAGAAAAAGGCAGTCCGCTCCGGCTACGATATGGACATCATCCCGTCCGACCTCGCCACCTTCGGCGGTGAGGCAAAGCGTCTGTTGCAGGATCTCCAGACCCGCAATGAGAGACTGTTCCTTGTGACTATCCTCATCATGAGCACAGCAACCAACCGCCAGAAGCTCGAAAACGCGGTGTTCCAGACCGCCGCCATTGCCCAAAAGTATAACTGTGCGCTCAAGCGTCTTGACTTCCAGCAGGAAGAAGGGCTGATGTCCTCTCTGCCTATCGGCGTCAATCAGGTGGAGATCGAACGCGGACTGACCACTTCCAGCACGGCGGTTTTCGTGCCGTTCACCACGCAGGAGCTTTTTCAGGGCGGCGAAGCTCTCTACTACGGGCTGAACGCGCTGTCCAACAACATGATCATGGTTGACCGCAAGCAGCTCAAAAACCCCAACGGGCTGATCTTGGGTACACCCGGTTCCGGTAAGTCCTTCTCCGCCAAGCGTGAAATGACGAACGCCTTCCTCATCACGGAGGATGACATCATCGTCTGCGACCCCGAAGCCGAGTATTTTCCCCTTGTGCAGAAGCTCGGCGGTCAGGTCATCCGCATCTCGCCGGTCAGCACGGATTACATCAATCCGCTGGACATCAACACGAACTACTCCGAAGAGGAAAACCCGCTGACGCTGAAATCCGACTTCATTCTCTCCATGTGTGAGCTGATTGTCGGCGGCAAGGACGGCTTGCAGCCGGTTGAGAAGACCATCATTGACCGCAGCGTCCGCATGGTCTATCAGGAGTTTCTTGCAGACCCCAAGCCGGAGAAAATGCCGATCCTCGAAGACCTCTACAACATTCTGAGAAATCAGAAGGAGCCGGAGGCACAGCGCATTGCAACTGCCCTTGAAATCTATGTTCACGGCTCTCTGAACGTCTTCAATCACAGAACGAATGTGGATGTCAACAACCGCTTCGTCTGCTATGACATCCGCGAACTCGGCAAGCAGCTCAAGAAGCTCGGTATGCTGATTGTGCAGGATCAGGTGTGGAACAGAGTTACCATCAACCGCGCCCAGCACAAGGCAACGCGCTACTACATGGACGAGTTCCATCTGCTCTTGAAGGAGGAACAGACCGCCGCGTACAGCGTGGAAATCTGGAAGCGTTTCAGAAAATGGGGCGGCATCCCGACCGGAATCACGCAGAACGTCAAGGATCTTCTTGCCTCCCGCGAGGTGGAGAACATTTTTGAAAACTCGGATTTTGTCTACCTTCTGAATCAGGCATCCGGCGACCGGCAGATTCTCTCGAAGGCGCTGAACATCTCGCCCAGCCAGCAGAACTACATCACCAATTCCAATGCCGGTGAGGGGCTGATCTTCTACGGCTCGACCATCGTTCCCTTCAAGGACGATTTCCCGAAGGACACCCAGCTCTACCGTATCATGACCACCCGTTTAGAAGAAACCGTACAGAACTAAGGAGGATTTTTGAATATGAACAACAAGATGATTACCATTCCCTACGCGGATGCTATCGAATACGGAGAGAACACCTCCGCGCTGTTTAAGACTCTGTGGGAGTTGACCGATCTGATCCGACTGGAAAGTGACCTCAAGAAGCATCATCGCGCCTACCTCCATGTGAGGGAGGACATCGACGAAAAGGTCAAGGAGGCGCGTCAGATTATGACCAAGGTATCTGTGGATATGATCGGTTTCTACTTCAAGGTTGATGTTCCCAAGTGCAGCAACAGCGATGAGAATACCCCTTTCGTAGACGCGGCGGATGATGAAGCCGTATCTATCCCCAAGGACAAGTATGAGCTGATGATCGACGATCTGCTCACGATGTCCGAAATCATTCAGTGCGTCGCAGATATGCGCACGCAGGATGTGAAGGCAATCCGCGAGTTCGGCAAGTTCGTCCCTGCTTTCGCTGCCTTTGAGAAGAACCGCCTGAGCCTCTATCGTGAGGCGGCGAAGGAAGCCGAGGAAATCTTCGACCGTTGGGCGGACGAGATTGACGATCTCGACGAGGACTACGAGCCGGACGAGTATTACTCCGACTGATATGCGCTCAAATCCGAAGAAAGGAGCTGGTTTTTATAGAGCTTGACATCATTCATACCGGCGATTGCCTTGAAATCCTGAAAGCCCTGCCCGATGACAGCGTTCATTGCTGTGTGACGTCCCCTCCGTATTACGCGCTCCGTGATTACGGCATGGAGGCTCAGATCGGCAGAGAGACAACGCCGAAGGAATATATCTCGCGCCTGACGGAAGTGTTTACCGAAGTCAGGCGCGTTTTGCGTCCGGATGGAACGCTCTGGCTGAACATCTCGGACACCTACGCCGGGAAAGGCAATCAGGGCGATTTCGTTGACCCGAAGAACCCCAACGGCAGAAACGGTCAGGCTGTGGCTCTCAACAACAAGGTTGAGGGCTGCAAGCCGAAGGACATGATCGGCATTCCGTGGATGCTGGCTTTTGCCCTCCGCGATACCGGCTGGTATCTGCGCAACGACATCATCTGGATGAAGGATAACCCCATGCCGGAGAGCGTGAAAGACCGCTGCGCCCGCTGCTATGAGCATATTTTCCTGTTCTCAAAGTCCAAGAAGTATTTCTTCGACTACAAGGCAATCTCCGAGCCGATTGCCCCTGCAACGGCAGAACGCCTCAAGCGCGGCATGAAGGGCGGCAACAAATACGGCAAGCCCGTTCCCGGTCAGCCTCAGCCGCAGTCCATCAACCGCCCCCGTGAGCATGGCGAGATCAAGGACGCAGACATCAATCCGCTCCGCAACAAGCGCGATGTCTGGAAGATCAACACCGTCCCCTTCAAGGGCGGTCACTATGCCGCCTACCCTCCGAAGCTGGTTGAAACCTGTCTTCTCGCCGGTTGTCCAGAAGGCGGCATTGTGCTTGACCCGTTCATGGGAAGCGGCACAACCGGCATGGTTGCCTCACAGATGGGGCGTCATTTCGTCGGCATCGAGCTGAACCCTGAATACACCGAGCTTGCCTACAAGCGGATTGGAGGTGAAATCTGATGTCCAAGGAACCGGAACTCAAAGCCCGTGACAAGGTGGTCGTGCGGATGACGCGGGAGGGCGCGGTTGAGGAAAACCTGACGGCTGGCACCGAGCAGAGAGTGTCAAAACGGCTGGAAGAAGCAGAGCTGGTGAAGCCCGCTGAGACAGCCGAGCCTTCCGAAGCTCTTTCGCCGGAGGAACAGGAAAAGGTGCAGATGCGCCGTCAGCAGCGTCAGTTTCAGGCGGAACACGCCGAGGATAATGACACACAGCCGCCCTCGGAAACGTCCGTCACAGAAGAGAAAAGGGCAGAAAATCCACCCCAAGAATGTACCCGAACCGCTGCCCTCATCGGAAACGCCGTTCAAGCCTCCTGTTTTGGAGCAGCACGGTGTTTCTTCTCATACCGGCACAGTGATTGCCGAAACGGTTGTCACCCACAAGCTGCGCAAGACCTCTGCGGTTGAAGCCGTTGATGCAGATGCCGTTCTCACTCAAGCGGCGGAG
>OKWF01000093.1_pt1 | contig 11906 bp, 10 predicted proteins | sample 1607031 | NCBI WGS metagenome assembly OKWF01 (sample SAMN04414079, study PRJEB24778) | human gut metagenome | material: faecal | host: Homo sapiens | reverse complement strand
CGCGAATAACGCAGACACCTTTCGTTTTCTTCGGACATCCAGCCATACACCACAGAGCAGCATTGCAAAGACGGCATATTCCGTCGCATGTGCCAATTTTCGGATCGGATGATCGACCTTCGCTGCAAACGCAAGCTGTGCTTCCTCCGACCAGTTCTTAAAATCCGGATGTACAATGCGTCCAAACTCCATACCGACCGTATAACTGTCCTCCGTCGATTCCTCGCCATTTCTGGCAGAGAAACAGAAGATCATAATCGCGAACAGTACCGACAATACAAGAAACACAATCTGCCGTTTCGACAGCTCCCCGACTGCGTCTGTTTATCCTTAGATATGCTTCTTGATTGCATCTGCCAGTGCCTTCAAGGATTCTGATTCTGTCTCGCCCTGCTTCCATGTCACCTGTACGTCATCCCCTGCGTGACGTGGAATCACATGCATATGGAAATGATGCACAGTCTGTCCAGCTACTTCGCCATTGTTCTGCACGATATTCAGGCCCTCGCAGCCAGTCTCTTCCTGTACCGCTTTCGCAACGTGGGTTGCAAGCGAAAATACCTTGCCTGCAGTCTCCTCATCAAGCTGGTAGATATTATCGTAGTGCTCCTTCGTCAGAATCAGCGCATGTCCCTGATTGGCTGGTGCCAGATCCAGAATTACACGGCACTCTGGTGTCTCATATACCGTTGCAGATGGAATCTTCTCCATTTGCGATCTTGCAGAAAATACAATCATCTTTTTTCATCTTTACTTACTCCTTTTTATTTTAACTACTTATACTTTACCATTTCTGATAAAGCATGGCATCGTTTTGCTCTTAGACCTGGTATCCACGTTTTTTCGTAGTTTACACCCTGTATACTCTCGTTCAGGGTTCCTTTCCCATAGGTAAGTCCAGCGTACACCTGATGTACATTCTGCATCACAGCGCCCTCGTTGTCAAGTTCGTGTAAATGTACAAATCCGACACGTAAATCATCGACCATCTGCACACATCGATCCAGTTCATCCGGCTGTCTGCGTACTTCCGAGCGCACAAGCTTCCCATAGATAAATCGCAAAATGGCAACCACATTTCTTCCAAGCGGATCTTCCTTCGAGAAACATTCAATCAGCTCCTGCATCGCACGCCGCGCCTGCCCAATCGTTTGCAGGTATGTGGTCATATTCTCCGCTTCGTACGCTGCCATCGCATCCATGCCGTATGTATGAAATATATCACATAGCACCAGAATCAGACCGCTGTGGTTCTCCTGACTGATGCGTCGTGTAAATTCCTGTTTTTGTTCCTGTGTCATGGTGGTTTCCTCATATTCCTGTCTTATACATATTATCCCAATCCGGTCTGCGCCGCCTACTGCAGCAGCTGTAACAGCGATTCCGGTCTGTCGTTCGCCTTCTGCATCATGGAGATTGCCGCCTGCGACAAAACCTCCTGCTGCGTATATTCTGTCATCTCCTCAGCCATATCCGTATCCATGATCCGCGAATAAGCCTCCGTGATACTCTCACTTTGCACTTCGAGATTCGAATGCACATCATCCAGCCGGTTCTCATACGCACCCAGCTTCGAACGTGCAGCCGAAACTTTCTTCACTGCCTCATCAATGATATCAACTGCCTGACTTGCATATTCATGTGTGTACATGATCAACTCATCCACGCCAAGTGATTTTGCATTCAGCTCTGGAATGTCGATGGCTAACTGCTCACCCTCGTTGGAACCTGTCTGTATTACCATCGTTCCAGCCGACAGCACTTCGATCTCTGCTGTTACAGCTCCACCATTTTCGGCAACAGCGCCCGGATCTGCTTCAATCGTCATAGAGAAGCCGCTTCGGTCTGTGACTTCAATCTTATTTCCATTTGTCTTCAAAGTTGCAGTCGTAGAAAATCCATCTTCTGTGATGTTCAAAGCTGCCTGACAATCCTTGCCCTGCATCATCGTGCCATCTGTCACTCCAAACACCGCTGCCAGCTCCGGATTTCCCACAGAGATGCTGATTTTCTCACTGCTGCCATATCCCTTTGTGCGGAACACCACCGGTGCTCCACTGTCAAAGCTCTCCTCTGTCGTTCCGTCATTCGACGCAAAGACATCAATATTGATCTTGGCAAGGCTGGTCTGGATCTTTCCATATACATCCTCCATCGTCATGCCTTCCTCGATCTCGATTGCAAATCCATTTACCTTCAAAGTTCCTGCCTGCTCTTTTGTGATCACGGCTGTAGAATAGGTAAATCCTGTCGTCATAGATGCCTGCTCTGCATCGGCTGTGACATTGATCGAATAAACACCCGTGCTTACCTCTGATGAAATGTATGTTGCTTTCACACCATTGACGCTGGACAGAGAACGTCTCGTCAGATCCCCATTCAGCAGTGTCTGTCCGTTAAATGCGGTCGTATCGGAAATCTGTGTCAGCTCAGCCGCCAGGGAATCAATCTCCTCCTGAATCGCATCACGATCGACCTCATCATTGACATCGTTTGCCGCCTGCACAGCCAGTTCCCGCATACGTCCTAAAATGCTGTGCATCTCCTCCATGCCGCCCTCTGCGGACTGGATCACAGAGATACCATCGTTAGAATTCAAAGCCGCGCGGTCAAGTCCCCGGATCTGTGCACTCATCTTCTTTGAAATCGCAAGTCCTGCCGCATCATCTGCCGGGCTTGTAATCTTATAACCAGAAGAAAGTCTGGACATCGACTTTGCAACTTTATTATTTATTTTACCGAAATTCGTCGTGGCATTCATCGCCAGCGCATTATAATTAATTCTCATGGTCTGCCTCCTTAAACTCGTTCGTTATGCTTCAGCTATCCAAATGTCTGCTTCTTATCCGGCATCATGTCCGCGGCACATTATACGTCCGCATCCGGTTTTACTATGTTATATATTCGGTAAGTTTCGCCATAGCCTTAACGAAGAATATTGCCGCCCGACACAGTTTTTGTGTGTCCGCTCCCCCGTTCGTTCCACGCGCCGCTGTACGGCTTTCTCCAAGCGCAACTGCCGCATCCGCATATTCACTTCCGGCAAGCAGTTCCCGGAACGCATCCGTCTGTCCAGCAAGCCATGTATTCGCCTCCGAGGAACCGCCAAGAATCTCACCCGTGCATGTTCCCGCTTCGTCCATCCGGATCTGCGCCTGCAGCATACCATGCACCCCTGCCGCCATCCGGATCGTGATGCCGCGGGCTTCTACTCCGCCCGTCTGCATCGTCAGATTCACTACCTTCATACCTGACTCTGTCTCAACCGGGAGCTGATACTGCCTTCTGCCCGCCATGGCTCCCAATATTCGGAATCCTGCCTGCACGACCTTCATGCCCTGCAGCTGATCTGATGTTATATTTCCTTCTTCTGCCTGATCATACATCTGCTCTACCATCTGTTGCCGGATATCCGCATACATCTGCGCCAGATCTGCGTCTGCTTCGATCTGTTTCAGCAGCATCTCCGATTCAAACGGCAACGCAATCTCCTCTCCTGTGAGGGACTTCGCCATAGCATCCGTCTCTGCGTCAACTGCATCCTCCTTCGTATGGTCCTGCCATCCAATCTGCTTCCATACCTGTGATGCAAATGTATAGAAATTCATGGACGCCTGATGATTGACAGCTTCTGCTTCCGGTCCTACCGACATTCCCTGCAGTATATAATCCGCCGCTTCCAGATTCTGTGCGCTCTCTTCAATATCATTTGCCTGCAGAAGCTGTTCTGCCTGTGCAAGCATCGGAGAATCAGAGATTTTCTCCCATGGGTTTTTATATTCTTCCTGCGCAGCCATCGGTTCATTTCGGCTCATATATTCATCTTTCTCTCCCATGCGGAGCTGTCCGGTCCAGTTACCATCCGCACCAACCCGTCCCGCATATGCACGCGCGATCTGATCATCCATCTTCTCCCCACGTGTCTGCAGATCCGCAAGCATACCGAACGAATCATCGACCACAGCCTCCATCCCGGCGGCCTTCCGGCTTCGCATCGCAGTAATCAGATTACGCACGGTAAGCCGGCTGTTGTTCGCGAACAGATACCCGGCTTCCCGGTCGCCGGATTTCTCTAACTGCTTAAATACCCGGTACACCCCGATATATCCTGCGCGTTCCTCGCTGCTGATCTGTCCACGCTTCTCTACATCACGCAGATACGTTGCAAAATCGTCTGTCTCCTTCACACCTGCTTTGTAATTTTTGTCCCGCAGTGTCTGATTGAGTTCATCGACTGTCATATCAAGCGGGTTGATACCATCCCGGATCATAGACAGCACCGCATTCGGATGGCATGCGGCAAGCATATCATTGACCGCTCTGTCATACTCTATGATCTGTGCGATATTTTCCTCCGTGATTTCCATGCGGTTATACCCGAGAATCTGTACCGCTCGTGTATGTTCCTCATCCACCGGCAGCTCCATATCTGTCAGTATATCTTCGATATTTGAAAATGCTTTGCGGATACTATCTCCCATATCCGCACGCGGGGCTGTACCAAGTGCCTCATATCCGCGCTCCATCGCTGCGAAATCAACGGAACGCCGGATCGTCTGTGTCGATATATCTGCCACCCCATCCGGCACATTGTTATCGGACATCCGGCGTTGCATATCACCCGCCTGTCCACCGATCTGGTGTTCTTCCTGTACAGCTTCGCAAATCCATGTACCGTCACCGACTGCAGCGCGTCCGTACCCGCCAACACGCCAAGCCTTGTTGCCGGTGCCGTGCCAATCGTCTGCAGATCTGCCTGCATCTGCTGATAGATTGCCTTGTTTTCTTCGGTTGGCGCAACACCCTGCTTCGCAAACATCTCCTGCGTAAGCTGTGCCTCTGCATTTCGCAGCTTCGCCACCACCTGCGCCAGTTCACGAGTATCAATATTGATATCCACGGAGAGCATCCGTACCGCAACACTCTGTGTCATGGAGAGCCGGATCTCCTCTAACTGCCGCAGTGCCGTTACCTCCCGCAGCGTCTGATTCTGTATGTCGGAACCTGCGCTCCGGCCATCCTGTAACTGTGTACCCTTATCCGCGGTTTCGTCGTATGCTCCCACCGGCTGTCCACCGGTCTGTCCATCCCGTACCCCATCATAATGCGTCGCCACCAGCGCAGCGATTGTAAGCGGCCGCTCTGTACGTACTGCCTGTGCCACATCCTCTGCGGTAATCGAAGCTGCATCCTGTCTGAGCTTTGCCGCTCTCGTCTCAAGCTCCTGTGTCTGCCGCTTCTCTGCCTGCTGTGCCGTCGGCAGTTCACCGATATCCTTCCCGATCTGCGCCTGCATCTGCATATAAGCCCGCACGGAATCCGTCGTGACCGGAATATCATTTGCCAGAACGCAGATTTGCCCCGGCCCATACTTGTTTCATCCACGACAAATCCAGCCTGCATGATCACATGTGCGAGCTGCGCCTGCAAGCCGGAATCTGCATTTCCATCTTCACCCGAAGCATACACCGATTGTCCAGCGCTCTGCTGCGGCCTGGATATTGTCTGTTGTGCAGCCTGTTTCGCCGCATATGCGGTGTCTCCTCCCAATTCATCCACCGCGGCAATCTCTCTTTGTCCACTGTAATGCGCCTTGTAGAGTGTCTCCTGCGTGAGTGGCTGCCGATTCTTCAACAGGTACAGAATGTCCTTGTTCCCCACCTGCAGCTTCACATCTGTCCCGGCTATCTGCGCCCCGCTACTTGTAAAAACCAGATTCGAGGCGTCTCCCTCCTCGATCTGCGCCTGCGCGAGCACATTTACAAGCGCGTCCTTACGCGCATCTGCACGCATGGAAGTAACCAGCCCTTCTATGTCCGAAAGCGATGCCGAAGCGACATCCACGCCCATCATACGAAGCTTCTTTATCTCCTCCGGAAGTAAGGGAAGCGCGCAATCTCCCGTGCATCTGCACGCGCCTGTTCTTCGTCGCTTGTCTCTTCCTGCTGTTCCTGCTTCGCCTTCTCCTGCATGTCCTTGCGGTACTCATTGAAATTATCCATGACCGTCTGCGCATTCGTGTCGACCGAAGAATTCCTGTCGTACTGCACCTGCCCGACCTTCTCGAAGGCATCGAGCTGATCGACCGAAGCAGTCTTCATCTTTGTTCCACTGTAAGCATTTGCACTGTCACTATACGCTTTGATGGCATCCTGTGAATTTTTGATATTGATATTCTGCATAAAATGCTCCTTGCATCATTAATTTGTATGATATTATTCCTATCTTGCATCGTTCCGGTTGCCCGAACTGGTTCTCTGTCTTTTATATCGGCACAGTCCGCCCAATCATTAAGAAGCTGCATGGTGTCTGAAGCACAATGTCCAAGACGCAATGCCTGAAGCACAATGTCTGAAACGCAATGTCCAAGACGCAATGCTTGGTGTTTGCATGAAGATTAAATGCAAAAAGCATGGACGGCTCATTATGAACCAACCATGCTTTTTCATTACTATCTCATGCGCATCTGTCACTGCTTACCGGTACAAGCACATGTATAATATTTCATCATTTAATTGAAAAATGGTGTCCCGGGTGCTACCGTCCCATCATAGATCAGACCGGTTTCCGGCAACTTCCCTGCGTTACTATCAACCCGCATATTTGCGACCTGTTCTTTGGATAGTTTCATGTCAGCCGGAAGCTTATCATATGAATCTGAATACCACCAGTTTCTTCCGTAATACGACTTCACTGCATACCAGCCACCTCGTTGCGCATCATATTCATACAGGACATCCTGTGTGACGGTTTTGCCGGATGCATTTGTAAATGTTTTATTCCGGACAAGAATATCCGAAGTCGGATGCTGTGCATAAGTTGCCTTCAGGTCAATACGGTTATTCTTATTGACATATCTTCCGTCCACCCATACATCCTCCATATGGTGGACGCCGCTTCCAACACCTGTATATGCACTCACATACGTATATGCCGTTCCATATCCCCAGCCCTCAGCAGCAACCTTCAGCCAATTGCCTGCGCCAATCTTTTTCTCAAATTCATCTCCGGACAACTGATTCCGATATGTCTGTAACTCATCGGTCGATTGTTTCTCATATTGATGAATTTTCCTTTCCAGTTTATCGAGGGACGAAGAAAATGCGTAATCATTCGCTCCACCGTCAAAGGTAAATAAACTTTCAATATATTTGGACATAACCGGATCCGTATTTCCGTTTCCGGCACCACCATATGATTTCGTTGTTCCGTTCCATGTTACATCGACCAGATAATGCGCCGAGCCTGACGAAACCGTACAATCCGGCTGCAACGCTTTCGCTACATTCGCCATAACGCCCGGAACTCCTACGGATGACAACACCATCGGATGAAGGTATTCCAGGAACATCATCTCATCCGCCGACTGCCACATCGAATAGTGTTCATTCAAAGACAATTCCGGGTATGGAGATGTTGCCAGCAGCGGATACGGGCGATTCGGATCCGGCTTCGATGTGTCAACGATGTTTTTCGGATAGACAGAAAGCCGCCCCAACGCTGAGTTCACACTTTGCAGATTGTCGAACAAGCCTTTTGATTTATCCGTGTAATTGTTAATCAGATAATCGGTCAGACTCTCCACCGATTTGCAGGAAACCTGAACCGGTGTATCCGTATAAACCGGCATTGTTGAATACGACACATTTCCCGAATAAGTGACTTTATAGGCACGATCAGCCTGCTGCAATGTATATGCTCCGCCATCGGAACCCGATTCAGACATCTCGAATATATATCCGCCCTTCACACGTCCGGTTTCTTTATTCTCGTATTTGACATCGAAAAATCTCCGGGTCGTCGGGATAAGATAAGCTCCTTTTCCGGCCTTATACTTACTGTTTTTATCCTCAAAACGAACATAGGAAACATCCGGATTATTCGTCTTCACATAGAAATACTCATTGAAAGGCTCCAGCAGAGGAACGATTTCATATGAATATCTGGTAACATCGTTCTTGTTTGCTCCGGTTGAGCCCGTTGAACCCGATGTTCCGTTTGAACCGGTGCTTCCGTTCGATACTGGATTTTCCGGCAAAGCAATTTCAGGCCGGTTCACAAAACCCGTTCCAACTGTAGATACGATACCTGCAACATTTTCCCGGAGCCGCCCCGTTCTTTTGAACAAGAACGATCTGGATTGCCTCTAACCTTTTTGCATATCCGGCCGTTCCAGCAGCTGCTCCATTTCTTGTCCATCCAAGCCAGCCATACGACTGTGCATGTACGCGGTAATAAACATCATAGTGATTGGCAAGTTCTCCAGTAAGGTAAATCTGGATTGCCTCCAGCCGTTTTGCCTGCCCGCTTGTTCCGGACATCTCGCCATTCATTCTCCAGCGGGACTCCCAGCCATAGCTTTGTACATGTGTGCGATACACAATATTTCCCGTATATTGTTGATTGGTAAGTTTTATCTCTATACCTTCCAGGCGTTTTGCACGTCCGCTTGTACCTGCCATCACTCCGTTGTTCTTCCATCCCTGCCAGCCATAGCTTTGTACATGCGTACGATATGTAATGTTGGTCGTCTCCCGACCTCCGACATTCACATCAGAGGCGCCATTGAGCGATACGTAGTTTCTCCCATACCTGCTTACGATACCATTGACATTATTCTGAACCGTTGTTCCCCTTGCGACAACAACAATCTGAATTGCCTCCAACCGCTTAGCAAGCCCTGCTGTTCCGGCTGCCTGTCCATTTTTTGCCCAGGCAAGCCAGCCATATGACTGTGCATGCACACGATAATAAATATCGTAATTCTGTGCATTTGCACCGGTTAACTCAATTTTAATCGCTTCCAGACGCTTTGCTTCGCCCTGTGTTCCGCTCATCTCACCATTCGAAACCCACGGGAGCCAGCCATATGTCTGGCAATGTGTTGTATAACGGACCCCCAGATTATCTCCGGAGACTGTGATCCGGATTCCTTCCAGCCGTTTTGCTTTTCCGCTTGTTCCGGAGGCTTCTCCATCACGCTTCCATGCAGATTCCCAACCAAATGTCTGAACGTGTGATTTGTATTGTACCGAAACCCCTGCGGCTTCCACATTTTGAACCGGGACATATGCAAATACAGACAGCACCATCACGATTGAAAGCACAAGTGCCCATACTCTTCTCTTATTCATAAATAACCCTCCCTTGTCACCACACGCTTACGCGGTATAGATCTTCTCCGTCACCGTATGAGATTCACCCGGTGCAAGCTCCTTGTAACCAGATTCCTCTGCTGGGATTGGCTGGTTTGGTGCATCGATGATCCATGTGCAAGGCTCTGGACAGAAGTATCCTTTGTCTCCATGATCGTTCCATACAACCCAGAATTTGAAGTCCTTACATACTTCATAGCAGATACGCTTGCCTGTTGCAGCATCCGTTGCCACTGCGCCATAGAATGGCTTGCCATCCAGACTTCCTTCCTCTGCAAAGAATACGTCATTGTCAATATCATGCAGCACTGGAACCTGTGAACCAGTCAGATACTGTCTGTCGTGATTTGTCTGTACGAGCATGTCACCTGTCGGAATGCAGGACTTTGAAAGCTCCCACTTCTCGCCAACCGGGATATACAGACGCATATCCAGACCATTTCCATCCTTTGTGAAAGGTCCGTTAATCGTTGTATGGTTGCACATACCATATGGCATCTGCTTGTCAGATGTATTTGTCATTGTAAATGCATACTCCAGACCGTCATCGGACAAAGTAAATGTGAACTCTGCCTTGAAGCTGACTGGGTATGTCTCGAAAAATTCATCGTTCTTGTCATATATGTACTCTGTCTTTGCGATTGCCTTCTTGCCGTCCACGGCTGCACTCACAAGTGTATGCTCACGCTTATGCAGGAAACCATGAATATGGTTGCCAAGCGGATCATTCAATGGAAAATGATAGGTTGCATCGCTTACCTTCAGCACGCCATTTGCAAGGCGGTTTGGAAGATACAGGGTCGGAAGTCCATACACCTCCGGGCTCTTCTTCAGATCCTCAACAGAAAGGGATTCGTCATAACGGAAAATCTCAATGTCATTTTCAACATCCTGCATACGGATGACATTACTGCCTAAAAAAGGTGCCACGATTGCTTTGTACTTTCCTGCTGTCAGTGCAACTGCCTCTTTCCCTTTATAATCAATAATCTCTGCGGAATAACTCATTGTTTTTTCCTCCTTTTCAAGACTGCACCTTTCGTGCAGTTTCACTCAAAAATTTTCATTTCAAATCACATAAAATAATAGCACATCGACCATACTATGTCTAGGAAAAAAGAACACAAGACATGCTTTTGCGTATGATATGGATAGGCACGCATGCAACCGATTATTCACAAGTCTTTTCGAGTTTTACCATCCATTTCTCCCCCTTGCTAAGATACCACCCGCGCGGTTGCTATTTTTATAAAAAGGGACCGATTTGTTTCGGTCCCTGTAATTTATTATCTGTACTTTTATAATTTGAATTTGATCTGCACTGGCTCCTTCAACGACTGTCCGCCTCTCGACTTCACATTTTTTTGTGATCGTCAGGAAATAGTATTCGTTCGTCGAATACGGCTCCAGCGGTTCCACCTCGATAATCTCATTTTTTCGTATCATAACGGATATAGGATCGCAGCTTCTGGTTCTGCGAATTCGTCACATACATCGTATCCTTGTTCACCGTATGCGGGTCCAGCGGAATATTGAACCGCACGCGCCACACAAAATTCCCCGTCTTAAAACGCAGATCCTGCTTGACCTTGTTCGCAAGCTGTGGTGGAATATCTTCTATATCAATCAAATTTTTTGCCATTTGCAACTCCCTCTGTCGTAATCCAATGCCGCATTTCCAGCATCCATCTTCTGTACTCACTCATGTTTTAGTTTATCACAAAGCGCATGCGCGAACAAGAATTTTGCCGCTGTCTGTCAGAATTTTGTACACGCATTTTTCTTTACATCACAGATTTGTAACACTACAATAAAATTGTTACGAATTTGTTATCGTACATTTCAATATATCGTCACATTTTCCATATATTTGAATAGCGTATGCCATATATGGGAACACTGACTGCAAGTACATATTCCGTAGGAGAGCAAATCATGAAACATAAATTTCAGTTTTCCTACAAAAGACAAAAAATTACTGACATTTACTTTGGTGGGAAGCAGTCTGCTCGTCTGTCTGATGAGTCAGGCACGCGAATTTCCATCGATCAAATTACCGCAAAAAGAATACAGACTAACCGGAACATCCCTGCAAAGTGTAAAGGAAATCGTTCCTTATTATGATTCCTGCAACACAGTCTACGATGATTCCCTCTATCAGGGCGAGATCGTCGTCACACAGGAAGGCACCGCTGGCAAGCAGGAAACAACTGCTTTGATCACCTATTTAAATGGACACGCTGTGTCCGAGGAGATCATCGATTCCCGCGTCATCACGCCCGCGATTGCCCGCGAGGTACATGTCGGAACAAAGGAGCGACCGGACTTTCTGATTCCGGTCGATGATTACGTCATCACTTCTTACGTCGGTCCGCGCTGGGGCAGAACGCACAACGGAATCGACCTCGCGGTCAATGTCGGCACGCCTGTCAAGAGCAGCACCGCCGGAACCGTCATACAATCCGGTTGGAACGGCGGCTACGGCATCAGTGTCTATGTGGACTGCGGCGATGGCATGGTCATCCGTTACGGACATCTGTCTGAAACTTCTGTCGAAGTCGGACAGACCGTCGCACAAGGCGATCTGCTCGGACTCTCCGGCAACACCGGAAACAGCACCGGACCACATCTGCATTTTGAAATGCGGGTGAATGATGAGGTTGTTGATCCATTGGAATACGTGAAGCTACAATAAAATAGCTGGGGGTATTTGATTGGAATAATTTAATTTTTACATTTGGGTTGGGGGCG
>OKWF01000092.1_pt1 | contig 12021 bp, 14 predicted proteins | sample 1607031 | NCBI WGS metagenome assembly OKWF01 (sample SAMN04414079, study PRJEB24778) | human gut metagenome | material: faecal | host: Homo sapiens | reverse complement strand
GTCCGAATCAGTTTTCTGCCCGGACTTTCTCAGCTCAATCATAAATTCAATTCCGCTTTCACAATCTCCTCTGCCTTGTGTCTTGCAAGCGTTCATCTGCCGCACCCATTCCATTTGGTTTTCAGCTTTCAGTTGCTCGGTCACGCCGTTTTGCTCTGCCAGTGACCGCACGATCAGCTCCATGCGGTTTCGTGCCGCTTCGTCAATCTTAGCGCAATACTGTCTTACGTACACCCAGCTATGGGAACAGCGCTCTTTTTATGTTACGCTTCCGTCTGTGCAGGTTCCTCCGGCGTCTCCGGCGCGGTCCTCCGCCGGCAGGCTCCGGCGCGGACACAGGCTCCTCTGCCGCAGGTACGTCCGCGGCGGGGATCACCGGCAGTGCAGGCTCCGCCGTCTCCTGGCGGGCCGTCTCCTGGCGGGCCCTCTCCCGGGCGGCGGCCTCGGCAGCCGCGGCCTCCGCCGCCAGCCGCTCCATCAGGCGTAGGCCGCGTCGTAATCGTTGGGAATTTCGCCGTCGAGAATGGCGTTCTTGATCACCTCCTTGATGTCGCCGATGGCACGGCAGGGACCGATGCCGTAGGTCTGCATGATGATCTCGCCCGTGATCGGCGGCTGGAAGTTGCGGATGCGGTCGCGCTCCTCCAGGTCCTTCATCTTACGGCGCACCAACTCGAAATTCTGCAGGTAGCGTTTCACTTTGGCGTCGATGCCGGATGTAATATCCGCCTCGCAGAGGGTCATCAGCTTCTCCACATCGTCCCCGGCCTCGAACAACAGCCGCCGCACCGCAGAATCGGTCACCATATCTTCCGAAAGGATAATGGGACGCAGATGCAGAAAAACCATCTTCCGCACGAACTTCATATGCTCGTTCAGCGGCAGCTTCAATTGCCGGAAAATCCCCGGCACCATCTTCGAACCGACCACTTCGTGCGAATGGAACGTCCAACCCACCTGAGGATCGTAAGCCTTCGTCAGCGGCTTGCCGATGTCGTGCAGGATCGCCGCCCAACGCAGCCAGAGATCGTCGCTCACGGCCGCCACGTTGTCGAGGACCTTGAGCGTATGGTAGAAATTGTCCTTATGGGCGTGTTGTCCCCGCCGTTCGATGCCTTTCAGACGCTGCATCTCGGGGAAAATCAGCTCCAGCAGCCCCGTCCGCTCCAGCAGGTCGAACCTACGGACGGAACGGGCGAGAGAACGATCTTATTGAGTTCTACGGCGATGCGCTCCCGCGAAACGATGCCGATACGCTCCCTGTTGCGGACGATCGCCTCGAAAGTTTCGGGGAAGAGCCGGAAATTCAGTTGCGAAGCGAAGCGCACGGCCCGCATCATCCGCAGCGGATCGTCCGAAAAGGTGACATCCGGGTCGCACGGCGTGCGGATGATTCCCTCGTGCAGATCCCGCATCCCGTCGAAAGGATCGACCAGGCGGCCGAAATCCTCCTCCGCGAGCGACCAGGCCATCGCATTGATGGTAAAGTCGCGGCGCCGCTGGTCGTCTTCGAGCGTCCCCGCCTCGACCTGCGGCTTGCGCGAATCGCGCACGTAAGACTCCTTGCGGGCTCCCACGAACTCGACTTCGACACCCCTGGTTCGGAGCGCCGCCGTGCCGAAAGTCTTATAGACGGACACCTTGGTCCGCAGTTCCCGGCCCAGCTCCTCGGCCAGCCCGATACCGCTGCCCACGACCACGACGTCGATGTCGGTAGAAGGCCGCCCGAGGTAGAAATCGCGGACATACCCTCCGACGACGAAGGCCGGAACGTCCTGCCGGGCGGCAATCGCGGAGATCTGCCGGAAAACCGGCAGGGACAGAGGAGCTGTGGAATCGTTTTTTTTCACGGAATAAAATCAGAATTTTAACAACATTACGACCTACCCTCCGCATCCGTTTCGATACGGAACGGACGGAACTGCCCCGCGACGGCCCGTCGAAGAGCGAGCCATCCGCCGGGAAAGCGGCTTCGGAGCGAATGCCGGGCGAATTTTCAGAACGCCAGTTCACGGCGGTAAAGCCGCACGGTATTTTCGAGCCCGTAATAGAGAGCGTCGCAGATCAGCGCGTGCCCGATCGAAACCTCGTCCGTCCAGGGAATCCGCTCGACGAAATAGCACAGATTCTCCAGATTGAGGTCGTGGCCCGCATTGAGCCCCAGACCGCAACGGCGAGCCTCCTCAGCTGCCCGGACATAAGGCTCGATCGCCCGTTCGCGCCCGGCGGCGAATCCCGGGCATAGGCCTCGGTGTACAGCTCCACCCGGTCGGCTCCGCACTCCTTCGCCCCCGCAACCATCTCGGCGACGGGATCGACGAAAATCGAAACCCGGATTCCCCTGGCCTGAAATTCAGCGGTCACCTCCCGCAGAAAATCGCGGTACTTCACCGTATTCCATCCGGCATTGGAGGTGATGGCGTTCTCGGCATCGGGCACGAGCGTCACTTGCGCCGGACGCACTTCGAGTACCAGTCGCGGAACGAAGGGATCGGATTACCCTCGATATTGAACTCGGTCGTCAGCACTTTCTTCAGGTCGCGCACGTCCGAATAACGGATATGGCGGGCGTCGGGACGGGGATGCACCGTAATCCCCTGCGCTCCGAAGCGCTCGCAGTCCAGTGCCGCACGTACCACGTCGGGAAGATTGCCGCCGCGCGAATTGCGCACCACGGCGATCTTATTGATGTTCACACTCAGTTTTGTCATAAAAAACTCTATTTACCCAAAAACGACAGGCAATCCGTCAAACTTTACCCGCAAATCCGCACGGTTGCCCGCTCCTTTCGCTATCTTCGCACGCAGTGGATGCACCGTGATAATCTTCGGGTACAAATTCTCACAATTGCCCGGCTTTCACTATCTTTGTAGAAAACAGGATGCGCCTCGGAAAACTGGGAACAAGTTCCCGTTTTCTCCCGGCTTTCACTATCTTTGCCGCTGGATAGAAGGCAACTGGGCAATCTTTGCGTGCAAGCTCGCACGATTGCTCTCACCTTCACTATCTTTGCGGGAGGTAAAGTTTAATTATTTTCCAGACACGGACGGATGAAAATCATACTTTTTTTTTTTTTTTCCCGGCGGCACTCTCTTCCGTTCCCTTATATCGGGCCAGCAGGTCGTTTCCCGTCGTGCAGCGCCTGCTTGCTTGAGGTTGCCCTTGCGGGCGATCTCTGCCAGGTACGCCGCCGGGTCCACGTCCCGCTGCGTGCCGTCCGCGCTGAGCTGCCGGACGCCGAATGCAGTGTCTCCCGTCTTTGCCCGCCGTGCCGAGCCTTTGCCCGGCCTGCACCGTATCGCCGGCCTTCACGGCCATATCGCCGAGGTGCATGTAGGTACACTGTACCCGGCTGCCGTCCGCGCGGGCGTACTCCACCGTGACGGAGTTTCCGCCGACGGCGACGACCTTGCCGCCGCACTCCGTGGCCAGCGCCGCGTCGTCCTTGCAGCGGATGTCTATCCCCTTGTGCATCTGCTGCTTCGTCCCGTTTTCCGGGTCCGGCCGCATCCCGAAGGGCGAAGCGACGAACAGGAACTCCTCCCGTTCGACCGGGAAAGCGTACTCCGCCGCGGTCTCCGCTTCCCGGAGCGGGCTCTCTTCCACGCCGAAGCGCTTGCCCTGCGCCTCCATCTCCCGCATGACCTGCCGGTCATAGCGTTGCAGCCCGTTCTGCTCGATGATCCGTTGCAGGCTGTCGGCATACCGTCCGCCCGTGGCATAGCCCGCCTGTTCGAGGCCCTGCGTCCAGCCCTTGTAGTCGTCGGGCGCGAGCGCGAAGTAGCGGGCATAGCGGCCGTTCTCCTTCAGGAAGCGGGAGTGGTGCTCGTAGGATTCGCCCACGCTCTCGTAGCTGCAGAATTTCTCGTTCGGTTTGTCGTCGGTATATAGCCCGTACCGCCCGCCTTGTGCAATCCATTCGGGGGTGGCCTTGATACCGAAATGGTTGTTCTCGGCCAGTGCCAGACGGCTCTGCCCGTTACTGCTCTCCAGTATTCCTTGGGCAAGGATGACGGAGGCAGGAATGCCGTACCGCCGCATCTGTGCCATCGCACATTCTGCATATTGTGCTGCATATTCTTGATTTTTGCTTGCCATATTCTCTACCTCCTGAAAGTCGGGTGTTGTTCGTTCTCGTTTTGCTCGCCGGTTTCCTGTTGTAATCCAGGTGCGGCGCAATCTATTGTAAATGCCCGTAGTGAGAGAATCTGCGTTCTCGTTTCCTCGTCGTCATGCTCAAACGCGAGTATCATTTTGTCAGGGTCATAAGCAAGACGTTCCTTTTGCGGAGGCAGGTTCAATTCGTTGGCTATGGTTTCCGCATCATACATGGAAGCATAATAGCTGCCTTCATGTTTGAAAAGGACAATAGCTTCCGGTAGTTCGTCCTTTATTTCCTTGTATCTGCCGTACAGCGGTTCGGGCAGGTTTTCTATAGGCAGTCCGTTTCTCGGCGAAGCGGATTCCTGGACAACGTCGTCTGTACGTTTGGGCGTTGCCTTTTCGCCTTGCCGTTGCAAATGCTCTTTCTCCTGCTTCTCGCCGGTGTTCTCTTCCTGCGTCTGTCCCTTCCGCAGCACGTCGGCGAAGAGGGTGGCCGCCAGGTGGCGTTTGTAACTGTCGCGGTCTTCCGCCACCCACATCCGTTGCCATTGCTGCGGCGTGACGCTCCGGGGCTGCACCTTCGTTCCGTCAATGGTCGCCGCGCACAGGATGCCGTCCGTCTTGGTCTTGAAGACCGACACCCGCTGTATGCGGTTCAGGTCCGTCTCCCGCGTCCGGCTGCCGAACAGGTCCACCTTCAGGTCGGGCTGCGTTTCGGCCAGCGCGTAATACTTGTGCGCCAGCTCCATCCGCACCTTGTCGATGTTGTCCATCGCCTGCTTGAACGTGGAGAAGAAGCGGTTCACGTCCTCCTTGTCGGGATAGATGCTGTACCCGCTCCTGTTTTCGGGCTTGAGGTAAAGCGCCCAGCGGTTTTTGTCGTCCTGGATCATCTGCACCCGGTCGAAGCCCACCTCGTGGGCCCGCCTGACCGCCTCGTCCACGTTCAGCGTGGAGAGCATCTCCATCGTCCAGTTCTTCATCCGGGCCAGCGCCACCTGTTTCTCGGCGAAGTAGCTGTCGTCGGGCCTGTATCCCAGCGCCCCGTCGGTGTTGTAGAAGCGTACCTGCTCGATGCCCTCTTTTCGCAGGGCCCGGCCGATACGGGCCTTGTTCATGCCCGGTATCTCGTTGTCCACATCCGCCGAGGCCCCGGCCGGCAGGATCACGTCCGCCGTCTTCGAGGCGGGGTCGATGACGATCACGATGGTCTTGTCCTTCCGGCTGGGATGCTGCCGGATCTCGTTGGCCACGAAGTAGTGCTTGGGCATCTGCTCCTTCATCTCCGAGGTCTGCCGCCGGTTGCGCAGGGTGGCGTATTCTATCTTTTCACCCTTTTCCGCCTTGCGGATCACTTCGAGGGCGTTGTTCACGTCGCTTTCCAGCGCGTCCATCAGGTTGGGGTTCTCCTTCAGCTCGCGGCACCAGTAGTCCGCCAGCCCGAGGCTCTCGTCGGAGAGCCGTGCGGGCAGCCCCATTTCCAGCATCTTGATCCCGGAGGCCACCTCCACGACCAGCCGTTCCTGTTTGACGGCATCCTCCGAGGGGGCCACGCCGTTTTTCATCACCATGCCCTCGCGGGCGAGCCGCTGCTGGTGTCCCGTGGCGCTCACTACCTGCCGCAGGGCTTCCTGCACGTAGTCGTTGTAATGTTCGAAATCCCGCTGGCGCGGCATGTAGACCGCATCCCTGTCCGTCTCGTAGTGGGGCATTCCGCTGCCGTCCGAACGCACGGGCACGAGGTTGTCCCGCATCTTCGTCAGGAAGTCGTTGAAGCGGCCGCGCAGCCGCCGCTCGTCGGCTTCCGTGTAGCCCCGCTCCACGATGCTGCCGTCCTGTCTGACCGCCTCCTCGTAGCCCTCTTTGTCCACGTAGGGCAGCGTCGTCTGGTCGATGTTGAACAGCGTGCGGATCTCGCGGTTATGCACGCCCTTATACTGCTTGCGTTCCTCTTCGTCCAGCGTTAGGTAGGCTTCCCGGCCGATCCGCTGCTCCGGGTTGTTGCGGTGGACGTATTCGTTCCAGTTGTAGAACAGGAACGGCACGCCCTGCTCGTGCTCGCGCACCGCTGCGCCACGTGCCTTGGCGTCGCCGAAGAGCGTGAACAGGTTGGTGCGGCATCCGTTCCGGTCCGAGTGCAGAGCATGAACAGTCCGTTGAACGGGCTGACGGCGACGCCTTTCGGGTAAAACTTCGGATAACTTTTGCCCGCCGCGTTGAGCCAGTGCCTCCGGCGTTCGACGCTTCGCGCAGGGCCGCCGAGAGCAGGGCTATTTGCTTCTCCTCGGCGTTCTTCTCGATTTGCGTTTTCTCTTTCATATCCCTTATATCTCTTTCGTTGGCAGAATCACTGTATGCCCCGCGTCCGCACGAGGGTCTCCTGCTGCCCGTTGTCGTAGTTCCGCGAGGCGGCCGCGCGGAGCCGGTCGCTTTGGGCGAGCACGGCGTTGGCCAGCGTGTTCAGCGGCAGCGCCCCCGTGCGGTAGGCGTCCGCCACGGCCGGCGACAGCTGTATGGTGCAGGGCACGCGGTCTATCGTGGCCACGAGCGTGCTGCCTTGCAGCACCGGGTTCGCAATGCGCGGGTCGAGCGGTTCGTCCGCGTAGCGTTTGTATCTTACCTCTCTGTCTGTCGTGGCCGTGCTTCTGTTTCCCTCCGTTCGTCTTTTTTCCAGCGCCTCGTGCCCCGCCTTGTTCAGCAGGTTGGCACCGCCCAGGCCGATCAGCAGCATTTTCAGCAGCGGGTTGCGGATGAACATACCCGCCACGATACTCGCTATCGGCAGCAGGTTGTCCCCCAATCGAAGCGATTGCGTCTTGCCTGTGAACGTCCCCAGCAGGATGTCGGGCAGCATGGCGATCACATAGCCGAGATTGCCGGCTACATCGCCCATGCCGTCCAGCCCCAGCGTGCCGAGCACGCCTTCCCATCCGTTCGCGTTGCCCTGCGCCGGTACGGCCTCCTCTCCGTCGCGCTCTTCCCGCGTCTGCTCCCCGGAAAGGGCCGTTCCTTCCCGAAGCGCGTCGTCTTTTTCCTCCTCTTTCCCTTCTTTCTCTCCTGTCCCTTCTTTCCACACTTCCTCTTTCCCTCCGGTTTCCTGTGCTGCTCTCCGTCCTCCGCGGCTTCGCGTCGGGCTTTGTCCTGCAAGTAGGCTTCCTCCTGCCCGGGGGCGACCACCAGCGGCACGTCCCTGTATCGCTCCGCGCGTTCGCGCTCCTCGGCGCTTCGCATGTCCGGCAAGGGCAGGTACTCCGCGCCCGGCTTCCTCCAGCCCGCGAGGTCGTAGCTTACCACCGGTATCCTGTTTCGCAACCGCCCGTTGGCTTCGGCCACGAGCGCGTTTTTCCGCCGCCTGTATAGCGGCGCCTCCCGGCGGAATCCCTCGAATACGTTGTCGTCGCTGCCGAAGACGCCCTTGCTGATACACAGCTCCGCCGAGAGGGGTTCCGGCCCCTCCGGCCAGAGGCGCGAGGCCACGGCCGATACTGCCGCGTCCATACCGACGAAGCGGGCCAGCGCCGTCCACGACCCTGCGCCGCCCAGCATCACGGCGTCGGCCGAGACGCCCAGCACCTTGGCCGCGCCTTTCTCTATCTTGCTCGGACGGTAGGCCGCCTCGCCGCGCCTTTCGATCTCCTCGGCCAGCGGCGAACGGCTCAGGGTCTGCGTCAGCCCCAGCAGGCTCGATTCGGCCGCCTTGCGGATGATGTATTCGGACGACGACCTGGGCATCCGTTCCTCGACCAGCCGGCCGATCATCAGTTGCTCTACGCGGTAGTCCACGAACGCATAGGCCAGGTCGCAGCCCAGCTCCCGCGACAGTTCGTCGTAGCGCTCGCGGCCCACCTCCTGCACGACGGCCTCGCGCCACCGTTCGGCCATGTAGGCGAGGTCCTGCTGCATCGCCTCCGAGCCGGCGATCTCCGCCTTGCACATTTCGATATAGTCCTCGGTGGTCTTCGAGTTCCATTCGCCCGTCGCCTTGAGCACCTGATACGGGTCGGCCAGCGGCTGCATCGACGAGGCCATCAAGCTGAGGATGCCGCCCGGCGAGGTCGAGTATTCCATCATCTCCTCGCCCTGCTTCTCGGTAAGATAGGTCCGCGTTTTCGACATGACGGGTGCGATGTGGCAGCGGAAATAGCTGTCCATCAGGGCCTCTATCTCCGCGAACCGTTCTCTGTGTCTGATGCCGTCCATAGTGTCTCTATATGTTTATCTGTTTGAGCAGTTGCTCTTTCGTCTGTTCGATAGCGTGACGGTACACCTCCATCTGTTTCGGGAAAAACTCGTCGAGCCAGACATCCTTCTCCACCTTGTCGTGGATGAACCGTATGGCCTGCTCCCGTTCGATCTCCACCGAAGTCTCGCCCTCTTCCCGGTTGTTGAACCACGCTTTTGTCCACCAGCCGCACCCCCGCGCGGTCGGGATAGACGGTGACGATCCTCGGTATGTCGAAGCTCTGGATGTCGATCTCCAGCTCCGCCAGCGGGTCGATTACTCCGCCGGGGATCAGGGCTTCGGCACGAAGTTTTTTTTTTTTTTTACGTCGCCGCCCATTGCCGGGAGGTACACCTCGTGGCGCAGGGCGAGGTAGTTCAGGAAGTCCGCGATCAGCAGGTTCTGCACCTTGCCCACCAGCGGCAGGGCTTTGCGTCCCAGCCCCAGAGGGTTGTACATGCTCGGCATCCGCTCGTAGAAATACTCCTTCATTGCGCCCGTAGTGAAGATGTGGCGCAGCGACTGCTCCGTATGCGCGGGCACCGTGTACGTCCTCCGCCGCAAGTCCTCCATGTAGCAGGGCAGGAAGCGGAGCATCAGCTCCTCGATCTCCCGCCGGTACTGCTCGTAGTCGGTCGCCGGCGCCGGCTCGCAGAATCCGCCCGCTGCCTCCCCTCCGGCCTCCTGCAAGGCCCGGATATTACCGTAGAGCATCGTCAGGAACTCAATCGGGTTCAGCTCCTCGCCCTTGAAGCGGACGCCGACGTGCAGCCGCTCGCCGCTCAGGGCCACCGTCTGTCCCGCCTTTACGCGCTGCCCGAACTGGGCGTAGACGTTCGACAGGTGGCCGTATGTCACCTCGTACTCCCCGTAGCGGATCGTCTGGCAGATGCCGTGCACGGGGTCGCTGCCCACACCCGACACGATGCCGTCGGCCACGGCCGCCAGCATGCGGTACCGCACGGGAAAGTCGATGCCGTGGTGAAAGAACTGCTCACCCGTTTCCGGGTGCGTCTGCTCGCCGTAGCCCAGCGACAGTTCCACGTCCTCTCCCTGCGGGGCCTCGAACGGCATGCAATAGCCGCTGTCGGAGTGCAGTATCATCTCTTCTTCCGTATATTTCATGGCCTTCCGTCCTCCCTCTGTTTTATCTCTTATCTTCTCATCCCTCCGCTCTGCACTTGTTCCTCTGACGGTACGGCTTGCGACGGCGTGCGCATCGTGCGTTCCGCCTCCGGTGTGCGGAATACCCCCGCGTTGTTGCCGATCAGCATCATGGCGAGGAACGCCCCGGCGATCTTGCCCAGCCAGCCGAAGCGTCCGAAGACGAGCAGGGCCGCCGCGATCAGCCCCGCGATGCTCAGTCCCGACACGTTGCCGCGGCCGAGGTTGCGGAAGAAGCCGCCCAGCATCTCCATAAGGCCGCCGCCGGAGGCTTCCCGCAGGAAGTTCGATACGCCGTTCAGCTTCGAGTCTCCGCCGTCCGCGGCGCCGCTTACTGCGGAGACCGTCTCTCCGGCTTTGTTCCTCAGCTCGCGCACGCCGTCGGGTACGCCTGCGATGGCGTTCGTGGCCGATTCTCCGATTACGGCGTCGCTGACGATCCTCGCCACGCTCTTGTCCGAGGTCAGCTTCTCCCAACCCACGTATCCGACCGCAGCCCCTACGGTGGCGGTCTTCACGGCCTGGCCTGCGCCCCGCAAGGTCTGCGAGGGTGCAGCATCGCATGGCCCGCGCTCCTGCCGGCGGCCGTTACCGCCTGGTCGCTCTTTTTCGCGGCCGTGACGATGGCCTTTTTACCGGCTTTCAATATCGCATCCCATCCCATATCTTCGTTTTTTTAAGGTCTTACGTTCTTCCCGATCTGCCGCCAGCGCCTTCGGGCCGCCTCCGCTATGTCGTGCTTGTCGGCCGCGGGGCGTGCGCCTCCGTCTATCTCGTACCAGATGTCGCACATCGTGGTGTACTTCACGGCCTTGGTCAGCCGCTGCAGCGTCCCGTTCATCCCTTGCAGCTTCGGGCGGACGGAGAAGACGATCTCCATGCGCTCGCGCTCGGTCATCTTGTTTTCCGCCAGACAGACCGCCCGGATGTCGTTCACGATCTCCACGCTGCCGAGCAGCAGCTCCCTGTATATCCGGTTGCGCCGCGCGGAGAGGGCGACCGCCAGCGCGTTCGTGGGGCTTCGGCCCAACTGCCGGGTGAAGTCGTCCATGTTGTCCGTCAGCCGCGACACTTCGTGGTAGAAGCCGTAAATCTGCGCCGCGTAGCAGACGATCGAGCGGAACGAGTCCAGGTAGTTGTTCAACTCCCGTTGCAGATCGGTCGTGGCTTCCACCTCTTCCTTCGTCCACAAGTGCCCCGTGGTCTGCATCAGCATGACCTTCTCCTGGTTCTTCAGCTCCTTTTGCGCCTTGTCGGTGTAAGCCGCGATCATCCCGGCCAGCACGGGGTCGTTCTGCGCCCGTGCCTTGCCGGCGCAGACGCATAGCAACAGAATCCATATCGGGATCATTTGCTTCATCATTTCCCGTTTTTATTTCCCTTCGTTTCAACGGATGGCCACGGCCGCCCGGTGCCAGCGCGAGAGGGCCATACGCGCCGCCTCGCCGTTGTCCGGGTCTATCATGCCCGCCGTTATGTCGTTCCACACGTCGCAGAGCGTATAGTAGCGCAGGCTCAGGTAGAGCCGGTGCAGCTTCCGGCTGAACGCCGCGAGCCTGTCGTTCAGCGCCCAGAGGGTCGTGCTGCGCTCCGCGCCCGTGAGCATGTTCTCCTCACCGCCTGCGGCCACCGCGTCACGGAGCAGCGTGAACACCGACACGAGCTCCGTCGCCGTCTCGATGTAGAGGTTGTTCATGTTCATGCTGGCGACAATGCCCTGCGGGTTATCCCTGACCGCCCGGCCCAGCTTCCCCAGCGTGAGGAAGATCCGCACCCCGTCGTTGTAGAGGTGCGTGCAGGCTTTCAGCGACGAGGCGTAGCCGCTGGCCGTCTTGAGGTAGCCGTTGTACTGTCTCTGCCAGTCGTGTATGCGGTTGAACTCGGCCGCTATGCTGTTCTGGAGCAGGGCCGTCTGCGTCTGCCCCTTGATCTGCTTTTCGATCTGCCCGTTTATCGCCTCGTTGCCCTCGGCCAGCGCCACCCATTCCAGCGGGTTGGAGGCTGCGATCTGAGCCCCGGCCTGCTGCGGCAGCAGGCCGGCGAGCGCGGCGAGCAGACAGAGGCTAATGATTCGTGATCTCATAGATTCCCTTTTCCCGTTTGTTCTGTTCCACCCGTTCGCGTATCAGCGGTACGATGTCGTCGCCGCGCCGCATCCCTGTAAGGTCGAGCCTCGGCATGTTGCGGTCCGTCGAGAGGATGCGTACCGTCTTCAGCCCGCAGAGCTGTTGCAGTAGGTTCTGGTATTCCTCGAAGTCCACGATGCGGTACAGCTCCATGTAATCGACCTTGTGCCGCAGAAGCCCGTGTTCGCAGACGAGCTGCTCCGCGTCTATCCGGTAGCGTATGCGGCGCAGGCAGGCGAAGCGGTACAGCAGCGCGAGGAGCAGCGACAGGGCGACGGCCCTCGCCGTACCGCCCAGCGGCATACCCTCCATCCCGCCCGTACACCAGAGCAGCTATGCAGGCCAGTATCAGGGCAGTCCGTCGGATCAGGAACTGCCCGGCGTCGCGGCCGCCGGACCCACGTT
>OKWF01000091.1_pt1 | contig 12120 bp, 12 predicted proteins | sample 1607031 | NCBI WGS metagenome assembly OKWF01 (sample SAMN04414079, study PRJEB24778) | human gut metagenome | material: faecal | host: Homo sapiens | reverse complement strand
CCCCGGCAGCCCCTTGCGATTGACCACGACAGGAAGGACCTGAACGGCAAAATTCGTCAGTGTCGTATCGGACACTTCGGCACCGATCCACTTCTCTTCGCTGATGACGTATTCGCGGCGGCCGCTGACGACCAGTTGATCGCCCGGGCAGATCACCGTCCGGGGTGTCACCTCATCGACAATCTTCCCCTGCTGACAGAGCCGTTGACGAAAATACGCTTTCCGTCGCGCTGCATGACGGTTTCGAATTCGTGGACGGTACGCCCGCCCTCGAACCATTCGTTATCGGCGCTGAAAACCCGGAAAACGATCTCCCGGGCCGCCGGGTCGAAGCCGGCCTTCAGGCTGAGGTCTTCGCCCATCTTCTGCTCCAGATCACGCGCCGACTGCTTCACCTTCGCCACGCCGCCCAGCAACCGGGGTCCGATCGAACTCAGCACCCAGGCGGAACCCGCCGTACCGAAGATGTAAGTCACCGCATAGCAAACAGGCATCGAGCTGAGATCGGTTTCCGCTCCGCCCGGCAGCTCGCGAATCGTATCGGTCGCCACGCCCAGCACGGCCGACATCGTCTGCGACCCGGCCAGCAGCCCCGCAGCCTGCGAAAGCGTATAGCCCATCAGCCAGGAGAAGAGCCATACCGACCCCAAACACAGCAAACAGACCACCACGGCGAAGGCCACCTGAGGCAATCCGTCCTTCTTCAACCCCCGGAAGAACTGCGGGCCGACCGCATACCCCACGGCGAAAAGAAACATCAGGAAGAAAAGGGTTTTGGCCGGTTCGGGAATCTCGATACGAAGCTGCCCGACGACTACGCCCACCAGCAGCACGCTGGTTACCGTTCCGAGCGAAAAGCTGCGGATGCGCAGCTTACCCAGCAAAAACCCCAGCGCAACGGTCAGAAAGACGGCCAGCGCCGGGTTCGCCTGGATGAAGTGCGTGAACTGTACACCTGTAAACATAATTTATCCGGATTTACTTCTTCGTATAGGTTTTACTCTGATTCAAACGGCAAACCGTGTGCCGCAAACGCACAAACGAAGAATCAGCGGGATAAATAACGCTCCGTAAGACGGGAAACGGCGTAATCGCCGAGGATTTCACGCGGAATAACGAGCATTTCGCGCAAGGAGGGCGTCCAGCGCTCCACGACGATCCGGTAGAAAACAGCGTGGATCGCCCGGTGCGAAAGCTGATGCACGGGCATCGTGACGGTCCCAACAAGGCATACCGCCCCGGTATCTTTGAAGAGAGCGCAAAACTCCGGCATCGCGGCCAACACCGTATATTCCACAGGTTCGGGAGTTTCGATGAGCGGAAATTCGTACAACCCCTGCCAAATGTCGCCGGCACCCCGTCGGCGCAACACCAATTCATCGCCGCATTCGACGTGCAGGTAGTTGAATAGCGGGGTTCGACAGCCGTACCGCCCCTGTTTGACGGGACGGACATCGACCGTACGGGCGGCAAAAGCCAGACAACGGTCGCGCAAAGGGCACTCCGTACAGCGGGGCTGTACCGGAAGACAGCAAAGAGCCCCGAAATCCATAATGGCCTGGTTGTAAAGTCCCGGCCGCTGCCGGTCGATCAGCGAATCGGCCAACGCAGCGAACGTCCGCCTTCCGAAAGTCGTATCGATGGGCGTATCGAGGTCGTAAAGGCGGGAAAGCACCCGAAAGACATTGCCGTCGAGTGCGGCACAGGGTTCGTCGTAGGCGATCGAACAGATCGCCGCAGCCGTATAGTCGCCCACGCCGGGCAATGCCCGCACGTCGGCATAATCCGTCGGGAAAACGCCGCCGTGCATCTCCACGATCCGCCGGGCTGCGGCCAGCAGGTTCCGGGCGCGGGAGTAGTAGCCGAGCCCCTGCCAGCACTTGAGAACCAGATCTTCGGGAGCCGAAGCGAGAGCCACGACGTCGGGGAACAGTTCGAGGAAGCGATGATAATAGGACATACCCTGCGCCACGCGGGTCTGTTGCAGGATCACTTCCGAAATCCAGATCCGGTAAGGGTCCCGTGTGCGACGCCAGGGAAGGTCGCGCCCCTCGCGGCCGTACCACTCCAGGAGCCGCGAAGCGACCTCGGGATCGGGAACGTATGTCTGCTGATCGTTTTTCAAAATCCTCCGGGAAAAGACGATTCCCCCGGACAAAAATAGGGATTCAAGGCGATAAAAGCAAACCCGTCAGGTGCCCGTTCCTTCGCTCTTAAACGAAGCCGCCTTGCGGCGCGGGCGCAACAGCCACAGGAAGGGCAGTGCCGAGGCCAACGAAACGAATGTGACGAAAAGGAAATCGTCGGAGATACCGGCCACGTAGCTTTCCGCCGAAGAGAGTCCGCCCTGCGCCGAATGGAACGCCGTACGGCCGGTCAGAATAACGGTAAGCAGGGCGATGCTGACGCTGCCCGAGAGTTGCTTGATGCTGTTGGAGATACCGGCTGCCGAAGCCATATCGCGCTGGCTCAAATTCATGAGCGAGAAATCGTTCAGCGGGGCAAAGGTCAGTCCCATGCCGAAACCGCGCAGATAGAGTACCAACATGATTTGTGCATGCGTAGTATGAAGAGTAAACCGGCTGGCGAAATAGAAACTCAACGTCATGACCAGGATGCCGGTCACGGCGATAAAGAGCGGCTTGATATAGCGGGTCAGGAATCCCGAGCAGGTCGAAAGCACGCCCTGGATCAGGCCGACGGGCAGAAAAACGCTTCCGGCCATAATCGCCGTATAGCCCAGCCCCTTCTGCATGTAAAGCGGCAGCAAATAGGTACCGCCCAGCATGCCGATACCGAAGACCGCCAGCACGGCCATAGAAACGCCGAAATTACGTTCGCCGAGCAGTTTCAGATTCAACAGCGGATTTTCGCACCGCAGTTCCCGGACGATAAAGGCAATGAGTGCCGCAGCCGCAACCGCAAAACATCCGATCACCTCCGGCGAACTCCACCCCTCGGGATTCGAAGGCGAATTGCCTCGTGCCAGTGCGAAGATCAAAAGGGGCATGAAACAGACCACGCACAGGAAACCCGGCCAGTCGAAACTGCCCGCACGGGCACCGCGCCACTCCTTCTGGATAAAAATTGCAAACAGAATGGCCGCCAGTCCTACGGGAACATTGACATCAAAGATCAGGTGCCAGCTGTAATCGTCCACCAGATAACCGCCGATCAGGGGACCGAACGAGATCGAAGCGGCGGCCGCCACCGACCACAACCCCAGGGCCAGTCCCCGCTGTTGCGGAGGAAACTCCCGGGTGACGATCGCCAGGCCGAGCGACTGGATGATGCCGCTGCCGAAGCCTTGCAGGGCACGGGCCGAAATCAGGAACATATCGCTCCCGGCACGGCCGCAGAGCCACGATCCGAAGGTGAAGAGCGCCAACCCCAGAATATACATCCGCTTGTTGCCGATACGGTCGGCGATCCAACCCGCCGAAGGCAGCATGAGCGTCATGGTAATCATATAGGCCGTAATGACCCATTCGGCGGTCGAAATGGGGATGTGAAATACCGACATAATGGTCGGCAGGCCGACGTTCACGACCGTCACGTCCATCACGGCCATGAAAGTCCCGAGCATCACGAAGCTCAAAATCCACCATTTATACCCCCTACTGTTGCGTATGCGTTCTCTCGGATTCCTCATTGCATGTTTATTCAGGAAACAAACGGGACAAAAAAAAAGTGCCATGAGACAGAGTGCTTCGAAATCCGAACCGAACGAAGGACGTATTGCTTTCGATACGGTTTGTGCGGCAAATCTCCCGCTCTTGGCACAATCCGTGAACGGAACGGATAATACCGCCTCGACAAAAACGTTATAATTAAATGAAATATACGCCATGAAAACCATTTTTTTCGGGACACAGCCCTACGACCGCGAATCGTTCGACCGGATCAACGCCGACTACGGGATACGGATCAAATACCACCGCAGCCACCTGAACATCGACAACGTACCCCTGGCACAAGGCGCCGATGCGGTCTGCATCTTCGTCAATGACTCGGCGGATGCCCCAACCGTCAGGGAGCTGGCCCGCATGGGTGTACGGTTGATCGCCCTGCGCTGCGCGGGTTTCAACAATGTCGATCTGAAAGCCGCCGCCGAGCACGGCATCACGGTAGTCCGGGTACCGGCCTATTCGCCCTATGCCGTGGCCGAACACGCCGTGGCACTGATGCTCTCGCTCAACCGCAAGGTACACCGCGCCTACTGGCGTACCCGGGACGGAAATTTCGCCCTGCACGGCTTCCTCGGATTCGACATGCACGGCAAAACGGCCGGCATCGTCGGCACGGGAAAAATCGCCCGTGCCTCATCCGCATCCTGCGGGGATTCGGGATGGAGGTTCTCGGCTACGACCCCTGCCCCGACGAGGCGTTCGCCCGGGAATCGGGTATGACCTACGTTCCGCTGGCCGAACTCTACCGCCGCTCGGACATCATCTCGCTGCACTGTCCCCTCACGGACCGAACCCTCCACATGATCGACGCCGAAGCCATCGGTCAAATGAAAGACGGGGTCATCATCATCAACACGGGACGCGGGCAGCTGATCCGCACGAGCGACCTGATCGAAGGACTCAAGGAGAAAAAGATCGGAGCGGCGGGGCTGGATGTCTATGAGGAAGAGGCGGATTACTTCTATCAGGACACCTCCGACCGGATCATGGACGACGACATGCTGGCACGCCTGCTCTCCTTCAACAACGTGATCCTCACCTCCCACCAGGGATTCTTCACCCGCGAGGCGCTGGACAACATCGCCCGCACGACCCTCGAAAACATCCAGGCATTCTCACGCGGAGAGTGTCTCAACGAAGTGAAATACAAATAAAAACAGATCATACCATGAAAAAAATCGTACTGCTGCGGCACGGCGAAAGCGCGTGGAACCGCGAAAACCGCTTCACGGGATGGACGGACGTCGATCTCACGGACAAAGGCGTCGAAGAGGCCCTCAAAGCCGGAGAATTGCTCAAAGCCGAAAGATTCCGTTTCGGCAAAGCCTACACCTCCTACCTGAAAAGGGCCGTCCGGACCCTGAACTGTGTTCTCGACCGGCTCGACCAGGAATGGATCCCCGTCGAGAAAAACTGGCGCCTCAACGAAAAACATTACGGCGTACTGCAAGGGCTCAACAAGAGCGAAACGGCGGCCCGCTTCGGCGAAGAGCAGGTGCACATCTGGCGGCGCAGCTACGACGTCGCACCCGATCCGCTGGCCGAAGACGATCCCCGCAATCCGCGCTTCGATCCCCGCTACGCCGGGATCCCGGACGAGGAGCTGCCCCGCACCGAATCGCTCAAGCAAACCATCGAACGGGCGCTGCCCTACTGGCAATGCGTGATTTTCCCCGAACTGTCCGTTCACGACGCAATCCTGGTGGTAGCGCACGGCAACAGCCTGCGGGGTATCATCAAACACCTGAAAGGCATCTCCGACGCGGCGATCTCGGAACTCAACCTCCCGACGGCCGTGCCATACGTCTTCGAATTCGACGACAAGTTACGTCTGGTGAAAGATTACTTTCTGGGCGATCCCGAACAGATCCGCAAGCTGATGGAAGCCGTAGCCAATCAGGGCAAAAAATAGCGCCGGGAATACCGGAGAAAGATAAAAAAAGAGAGCGAAGATTAGCCTTCGCTCTCTTTCAATTTCGGGAGCTGTCCACCACCTGCCCGGCAGCGTGTCGGACCGATCCAAACGTACCGGCTCGCCGATTCGCGGCAGCACGATCCCCGCCTCGGGATTCTCCGCCGCGAGTGCAGCCGCATTGTTCAGCGGCTCGTCCCAGGGATGCCGCGCCAGAGCGTATTTGGAATTGTGCACCGGAAAAACCCGCCGGGCGCGAGGTCCTCTACGGCCCGCTTCAGATCGGCCGGAAGCATGTGGATATAGCGCCAATCCTCGCTGTACTGGCCGTCTTCGAGCACGGCGACATCCAGATTCGGAAACTCGCGTGCGACGTCGGCGAAATGGGTATCGTACCCGCCGTCGCCGCCGAGGAAAATCCGCTGCGACGGAGTTTCGACGACGAACGAAGCCCACAGCGTCCGGTTCGCCCGAAACGTACGTCCGGAAAAGTGCCTCGCGGGACGGCAATATACCGTAAAACCGCCGCCGAGCGCAACCTGTTCGCCCCAGTCAAGCTCCGTGATCCGCTGCGGATCGAAACTCCAATATTCGAAATACTCGCCCACACCCAGCGGGCAGACGACGCGGCCCGTGCGGTCGCGCAGCTTCGTTACCGTGCCGTAGTCGAGATGGTCCCAATGGTCGTGTGTGATGACCAGCAGGTCGATCCCAGGCATATCCTCGGGTTTATAGAGATCGGTCCCCTCGAAAGGTCTGTTGAAAAACGGCAAGGGCGAAGCCGTTTCGAAAACGGGATCGACCAGAATACGCAGCCCGTCTGCCTGAATCAGGTAGGAGGAGTGGCCGAACCAGACCAGCAGGTTCTCTTTCGGATCGAGCGCTTTCAGGTCGGTCTTCACTGCAGGCAGCGCATGATCGGGACGGTTGCGCTCCTGACGCTCGAAAAGGAAGTCGTACATCGTAGCCCACCAGCCCTTTCCCGATGTGAGCTGCGGCGTCGCATGCCGGTTGCGGAAAGCGCCGTCGCGGTAATTGGGCGAACGCCGGATCCGTTCCAGCCGCTCCCCGCGCGGAGCACGCCCGAATTCGGGCCGATTCATAAAAAGGGCGATCGCCGCGACCAGCAGGGCCGCAACTGCAAGGAAAACGATCATACTGCGAATTATTTTACGTTTCATATCGAACAACAAACGTGCATTGCGGAAGTTTCATAGCCCGAACCGTTTCAAAGATAATCCGAAAAACCGGAAATCCGCCGCATCGCAACGGAATAAACCGACATCATGCCGCCGAAAAACCGCAGGATGTCCCTCCGATTTGTATTCCGGGACGGCATCCGTTATCTTTGCAGGCATCCATCGGATTCCGGGACGGCATCCGTTATCTTTGCAGGCATCCATCGGCCCCCTCCCCGCTTTTCCCGGAAAAGCGGAAACCGGCATCCCGCCCCGAAGTCCTGCGCTTCGCCGACCCAATCCGAAACGGCCTACCTTCTCCCGCACCCTCGGCCGGAGCTTATCCACCCCGTCCGAATCCGGTCGTCGCCCCGATTCCAACCTCTTCCACACTTTTTTATTATGGCAAAACTCGAAAGACTCGTCATCCACTGCACGGCCACGCCGCCCGGCCGCGAAGTGAGTGCCGCCGATATCCGCAGGTGGCACACCGCCCCCGTTTCCCAGGGCGGCCGAGGCTGGCGCCAGGTGGGTTATACCGACCTCATCCACCTGGACGGCAGCGTCGAACGGCTCGTCCCCAACAACGAAGACCGCACGGTCGATCCCTGGGAGATCACCAACGGCGCCCGTGGTTACAACGCCACCAGCCGTCACATCGCATACGCCGGAGGAGTCGCCGCCGACGGCACGACCCCCTGCGACACCCGCACTCCGCAGCAGAAAAGCGCCCTCGAACACTACGTCCGGGATTTCGTCGCCCGGTTTCCCGGCGCAGCCGTCGTAGGGCATACGAACTGGCAGCCAAAGCCTGCCCGTCGTTCGACGTGCAGGCATGGCTCCGGGAAACCGGCATTCTCTAACCCCATTCGACACGAACTACCGAAATGAACCCGACACTTATCACCGACCTGCTGACCTATGCCCTGCCGAGCGGCTTCCTGGCCGGAGCCGTCACCTGGCTGGTCAGCCGCCGCAAGCGCCGCAACGACATGCTGGCCGACATGCAGCGCTCGATCGACCTGTTGTGCGAAAAGTACAACGACGTACTGCAGGAGAACGTCACCCTGCGCCGGGAAAAGGCCGACTGGCTGGTCGCCCAACAGGAACTGCTCCGCAAAATCGACAAACTCACCCGCGAAGTCGAAGGGCTCCGCAAAAACTTCAACCGCAAACCCCAAAAAACCGATGAAACCTCCCCGACGAAAAACCGGCCCGTGCTGCTGCCGCTGCTACTCCTGACGGCAGCCGGATGTGCGACGACCCGCACCACGACGCAGACCTCGGACATACAGACCCGAATACATTCGGAACGAAGCGTCGAAAAATCGCAACGCGACAGCCTCGCACGACAACTACGGCAACGGCAACAGGAGTCCGACTCGACATCACGAACCCTGCTGATTGCGACCGAATCCCTGCCGACGGACCGGACCCGGCTGGCGATCCCGCTTAAAGACCTCGACCATCTTCCCCCGGGTGCGGCCTACACCGCCCGCAGCGGACGGGCCGCGATCCGAGCCGAAAAACAGGACGATTCGCTCATCGTCACCGGTATAAGCGACCGAGCGGAACGGCGTACATGGCTGCTGACAAACCAGACTTTCCGGCGGCAGCGGCAATCGGACAGCCTCGCAAGCCATACCGGTCTGCGAAACCTTTCCTCCTTCGCCCGCGATACGACCCTCCTGCGTGAAACACACGCCTCGACGACCCGAAAAAAATCTTCCGGCAATCTGTTTCGCACGCTCTTTACCGGCATCGCACTCGGAATACTCCTGACCGTAGTGTTCCGCAAAACAGGAGTATGGGCGGCCATCCGTCGCTTTCTGAAAAACCTCCTCCCGTAACATCTCCTTCCGACGACCGGAGGCAGCCCTTCTGTATGGGCTGCCTCCGGTCGTTCCGCTTGCACTCCATCCGTCGAACGAAGTGAAAACCGAAAATCCTTTGACACGGACGATTATCGAAAAAACACTCTTTCCGGCTCGAAACACGGCTACAACTCCGTTCAAGGGCGATGAATCGAACTATTCATTCCATTTGTCCACTATCCTATTTGTAGAATTATCGAACGGATTCCTCCTGAATATTTGTACTTTATATCCCTTTTCCCTATTTTTCGGCCAAATTATAAAAAACCGTAACCATGACAATTCCAGTAAAATTTTCTACTGTTCCTCCGCTCGCTTCCGACAAGGAAGAAGATTATACTTTCTCGCAAACGGATAAGTGCAGCCTTTTCCTCTGCCAGGGCGGTGAACTCGACATCATTCTGGAAGATAAAACATACCATATCCGTCAAGGCGACATATATATCTCTCCGCTTCTCATGTCCATTCAGATAAAACATCGAAGCAAGGATTTGAAAGGAGTCGTGCTTACGGTCGATATAGATTACATCCTGACCAATACGAAAAAGACATTCGATCCGACCTGGAGTTTTTTCATCTATGAAAACCCCTGCCTGTCGTTGTCGAAAGAACAATACATGTATATCGACCAACTGATCGATGCACTGCGGAGGCGAATTGCGACAATGAGCTCTGCAGCCACCAATACACAACAAAAGATCATCAACCGCGAATTGGTGACCGCGATGGGCGAGGTACTCTGCTACGAGATACTGAGTATCTATTTTGCACGCCATCCCCAGCAACCGCAGCACAAAGATCGGAAAAACCATGTACTTCAGAATTTCATGGTTTCACTCTACCAGAATCACCGCACGGAACGGGAGGTAACCTACTACGCCCAGGAACAATATCTGACACCCCGCTATTTTTCGGCGATCATCAAAGAGAAATCGGGCATCTCGGCCCTGCAGTGGATCATTCGCATGGTCATTGCCGACGCCAAACAGATGCTTCGTTCCTCAGACTTAAGTATCAAGGAGATAGCTTCCGAACTGAACTTCTCGACCCAATCCTTCTTCGGCAAATATTTCAAGCAGTATGTCGGGATTTCTCCGACCGAATACCGAAACGGGAAATTGGTCGGCCAAAGCCAACAGTCGGTTTTAGAGCGATAATTCCCGAAAGAGAATGAAACAGACGCCGTTATCTGCCGGAAAATAAAAGGCTTTTGGCTTCGGTCCCTCAAAATATTTCCCCGGATCCAATTATATCCTGCCTGTCGGTGACAAGCAGGAGTTTTTTCTTTTATTGCCAAAAATCTTTCCATTGCCTTGTCAAACAGGAACAACGGACTCTCCATTTCCTCAAAAATTCTCTGAACTTATCCGTATCCCGCCTGATAATATATTTGGAATCACGCAGGAGCATCAACTCTTCTCCCGAATAATAAACCATCTTTTTATGAAGAAGGAAATAGAATTCGAACCAGCGCTTCGACAGGTAATTTCGCAAACTTTTATTGATACTCCCGCACCTCGAAAAGACGAGATACAAGGATCATTCGTCCGGACCTCAATACACTGAAAAAACGCAGAGGACAACCTTTCGATTGTCCTCTGCGTTTCAGAGCGGAAAACGAGACTCGAACTCGCGACCCCAACCTTGGCAAGGTTGTGCTCTACCAACTGAGCTATTTCCGCAAATTGCAAATAATCAGTTATTTACAAGCGTTAAAATAGCTGTTTTATACCTTAAAAATCGGTCTGTAACACACTCTGTATCACATTTTCTTGCTTGCAAATTGTTTGTAATTTGCAGATTCTTAATTTGTTAGGTAAAATTTCATTCCTTGTGCTACATAAAGCATTTAACACGTGTCATTCATAAGCAATTATGTTATTAGTTGATAGAGAATTAAGCGTATTCATTTATTGGATTTCTCTGCAACCGACCCCAACCTCGGTTCAGAAAAAAAGAGGAAATTTCTTTCCTCTCTCCTTTTAAGAATGTTGTGTTGCTTTTGTTTTATCTGCAATTTGTAATAGTTTTTCTGAAATATATTCAGGAGTAACCATTAAAAGCAATGAGGTCGCTATATCTGATTTTCGAATATCAATATCGTTTTTAGCAAGGTCGTTTTTGGAATAACTTTTTGATAATATCTGTTGTTTATTGATAAATACAGTGTTAATATTCAAGATTTGGCCTTTTTCAAAAGGAGGAGTATTATATGCAATATTAGACATACAAAGTCCGTGGACAAATTCAGACATATAGCCAGATATGAATTGAGATACACTATTTTTAATTCCTGCTTGTTGATATAATTCCAGCCATGAAAATCTATTTCCCTTTATCGTATTATTTAACTTTTTGTATTTCCAATTACGCCTTTGGATGATATTTTCCATATCAACATTACATAATGGATTATTTCTAATCTTTTTCAATAATTGATCTTTTGCCTTTAGATCACTCTGCATAGTTGTTTCAATTTGTTGGGCCAGTTGATCTATTTCAGTTTGTTCAATATAATTGAGATCAAAAGTCAAGGATGGAAATTTGCGTAGTTCCTTTATTTCTATTTTCAACCCCATCTAAAACATACAAGTAATGTCTTAATTCTCTTTCTTCTATCGTTTTAGAGTTAATATGGATGAAATGTAATATAGTATAGTTATCGACAATCATTCGACTAAGTGTAACCAAAGATGAAACATCTATCCTATCTTCACATAGTAGATGAATTGACTGCCAAGAATCCAACATTTTCCTAATAGCGAATAATATGTAGCTATTCAGATCACTTATATACGGAGACTTATATATCTTTTGCAATTCATTAGAGATATAATCTAATTCGCAATAGGCAAGTTCAAATAAACCCTCATCATCTATCCCCATTTTACCCATGAGGTCTTTATATACTAATCCCATATTTCTTAATTATATCTATATAAACTGCTCTAAATATTTCTCGTTAAAACCCGTGAGTGGAAATTTGAATACGTTCTGTTTGCCCTCCTTTGTCGTATAGTCGAATATGACCGTATCGCTCTTTATATGGGCTTCAAAAAGATTGAGCATACAATTGGACTTGGGAATATCTACCATGTTGGGCAATACAATGGCGAGACAACCCTCCTCTACGGCTTTTGGATTTAGCAGATAGGAGAATCCTGCCATATAACGACCTCGTTTTTGAAAACAGATGGTCATATCTTTTGCAGGGTCGATGTCGAGTTCAAAGATATAGTGAAACTCTCGCGGTGTAGGGTCATCAGTTCTACGTCCTACGAACAGACAGACGCCGTAAATAATTATCATAAGATACCCCTTTGGAGACATACGATATTTGAACATCGTCGATAGTTCTCTGTGCCCGTTTTTCAATTTAATACTTTGGTGTTTTTCTTTTCATTTTAGCTAAAAATTTATGTTGTGATTAAATCTTTGATAATGATGTAAATATACAAAAAAATTTA
>OKWF01000090.1_pt1 | contig 12203 bp, 17 predicted proteins | sample 1607031 | NCBI WGS metagenome assembly OKWF01 (sample SAMN04414079, study PRJEB24778) | human gut metagenome | material: faecal | host: Homo sapiens | reverse complement strand
GTTCGTCCGGCGGCGAAAGGTTGGGCATCACCACGTTGCACCGGCCAAAATACCCCGCATCCGGCCGTCGCCCGAGAGGGTGGCGAGCGCGGTGGTCGAAGGGATCAGTGCTGCGGGACGCATCAGCCGCAGAATCGACAGCAGGGTGGAGCGTTCGTTCGACGCTTCCGGCCGGTTCGTGGCCGAAGGGGGTGTCGCGGTGCGGGATGAAAGGTCCGATACCGATCATCTGGGGTTCGAACTCCCGGATGAAAAGCAGATCCCGGACCAGATCGTCCACCGTTTGTCCCGGGCTGCCGACCATGATGCCCGTACCGGTCTGGTAGCCGATCTTTTTTGAGGGTGTGCAGGCATTCGATGCGGTGATCGAGGGACATCCGGACGGGATGGAGCCAACGATAGTGATCGGGAGTGATCGTTTCATGCCGCAGCAGGTAACGGTTCGCGCCCGCTTCGAACAACGCCCGGTAGGAGGCTTCTGTCCGTTCCCCCAGCGAGAGGGTGATGGCGCAGTCGGGCCAGCGGCGACGCATCTCCCGGATCAATCCGGTCAGCAGTTCGTCGTTCAGAGCCGGGTCTTCTCCGCTCTGAAGTACGAATGTCCGGAATCCCAGCCGGTAGCCCTCTTCGCAGCAGGCCAGTACGGTTTCCGGGGTCAGACGGTAGCGTTCTGCCAGACGATTGCTGCGTCGAATGCCGCAGTAGCGGCAGTCGTTGCGGCAGTAATTGCTGATTTCGATCAGCCCCCGAACGAAACTCCGTTTCCGAAATGCACACGGGCGACCTCGCGGGCCGCCCTGTGCAGGTATTCTCTCTCTTCGGGGGACGCATCGGTCAGCAGAAGGCGCAACTCTTCCGGGGAAAGGGTGCGGTTGCGTTTCAACTGATCGACGAGCTCTTTCATAGCCCCGTCGGATTTAGCGTTTAGCCAGCTCCTTCGCGAATTGCCGTTTACCGGCATCGTGCAGGTTGTGGGTGCTGGGACCCGTGATACATCCGCCTTCGCAGGCCATGACCTCGATGAACTTGGCCGGGGCTTTGCCCGATTTGGCATAGGCGCGGAGCAGGGATACGTTTTTCTTGTTCAGGTTGGAGACCTGGATGCCTTCGACCTGCGGCCGGTTGTTGTCCGCCAGGAAGAGCTGTACGGCGCCCATCACGCCTCCGGCCTGTGCGAAGCCGTGGGCGGCCCGGGTCGAAACGAACGGAATGGGGAACGGATCGGTGGTTGCGACTTCGATACCCAGGCCGTCGAAAATGGAGTTGATCTCCTCGAAGGTCATCACGAAATCGACGCATTCGTCGCGGCGTGCCTCCTTGCGTTTGGCTACGCACGGGCCGATGAAGACCACTTGCGCGTCGGGGTGTTTCTCCTTGGCGATCCGCGCGGCGTAATACATCGGCGATCCGGTGCTCGAAATGAAGGGCTTCATCTCGGGGATATGCTTGTTGGCCAGTTCGACCCACGAAGGACAGCAGGAGGTGGTCATGAACGCCTGTCCCTCCTCAATTTTCTCTTCGAGTTCCGCACCTTCATTGCGGATGGTTTCCATGGCGCCCTGCGCTACTTCGATCACGTCCTCGAAACCGAGGCCTTAATCGCGCCATATACTTTTTCCGTGGGGGCGTTGTATTGTCCGAGAATGGCCGGAGCGACGACGGCGACCATCTTTTCTCCTTCGCGCAGACGCTGCAGCACGTCGAACACCTGCGAAATTTCGAAGATCGCTCCGAACGGACAACTGTTGATGCACTTGCCGCAGTAGATGCATTTGCTCTCATCGATATGCTCCACGCCGCGTTCGTCCTTGGTAATCGCCTTTACGGGGCAGGCCTCTTCGCACGGTACGGGCATATAGACGATGGCATGGTAGGGGCAGTTGCTGTGGCAGATGCCGCAACTGATGCAGAGATCGTGGTTGATGACCGCTTTGCCGGCACGATTGAATTCGATGGCGTTTTTTCGGGCAGTTGGTGGCACAGGCCCGGGCCACGCAACCTTTGCAGAGGTTGGTGATCTCGTAGTTGGTCTGCACGCACGACGAGCAGGCTTCGTCGATTACGCAGAGAATATTGTCTTTCTGCTGCTGCCCTTTGCGCTCCAGGGCTTTGCGGGCATATTCGGACAGCGGGGTGAGTTCGTCGGTTTCGTCGGACATGTCGAAACCCATCAGCGGGAAAGATTTGTATTTCCACACGGCGCGCTCCTTGTGTACGCAGCAGCGACCCAAAACCCGTGAGGTACGGGGACTCAATTCGATCGGCAAGCGGTCGATTCGCTCGACGAGCTGGTTGTCTTTCCACAATTTGATGAGATTGGTCAGCAACTTGTGTCTGACAATCATTACGTTATTGGTAAGAGGCATGTCGGAATAATAGAATGTTAAACGAAATTTCCGTCGCAAAGATAGGTTATTACCCGTATGTTCACAAACAAATAAGTATAAAAAAGAGAGTAAATATTATTTTCGGATAATTTTGATTTTCAAATTTTATATAATATATTGCAATACACATGAACGGCATTTATGTTTTGACCATCTAATCCTAAATATTATGCTTATGAAAAAATTATTACTATTTTTATTGGTGGTATCTTGTTAATCGGCACTTATGGTTGTGCTAATTATGAAGAAGATTTGTTGGACGAAATTTCGCCGAAACAAATGTTAGCTACTGTTACGACCGAAATTGAGTTGGCGGATGCGGTGTATCATAGAGACACAGTCTTGGATCCGGCCGCAGAATGATCCGTACAGGCTTGAGAACTTTCAGCAGGCGTACGACAATATAGTATCGGGTGAATCGAAAATTGTCAGGGCATCTGATGAGTTTGCAGCAAGCGCGCGGAGTGTGCGAAAAGAATTCTCAGCAACTGCCAAAACGCAGTTGAAACTGAAAGCTACCCACTATGCCTTGAAAATTTTTCCAAAAACGGAAGAGGAACAACGAAGCCTTGAACTGGACGAGCAGATCAAGATCGCGTATACGCCTTTCAATTATACGTCATTACCTGATGAGGTGACCCAGAGTCTTTGTGTTTTCGAAATCCCGGACACAGTTTTGCGAGGAAGATGAGGAGAGGCGTTATTCTGTGACTTACGAGGGCGGTATGATTAAGGATGGACCAGTGGAGCCTGTGACAATTATATTGCCTGTATTATATGCCGTTTGGCCTGTCGAAAAAACGTTCCCTGTTGAAATGGATTTTGAAATCCTTTATGAAGTTTTCCTCCCTAAATATATTACTCTTGGTGAGAATGGATTGAGTGCGGAGGCAATACAAATTTTGGAGCAAGAAGCCATTGCTTTGGCTTTAGATGAAGAGAGACATTTACCAGGTGGATTCCCGCGCGGAAAAGTACTATGTTACGATACTCATTTAAAGCGTTATGTGCCGTTGGAGAATCTGAAAATCCGTTTTACACTGGGTTCGAATATTGAGGAGGTTTATACAGACAAAACTGGATATTATGCTATCAACAATAAATTGATCGACAACCAGGCAACGGTAAGTTTTGTTTTTCAGCACGAAAAATGGACGATTGTCAAGGGTTCTGAGGAAGGAGGACGGATAGAGGAAATAAAGGGAATTTATGGAGAATTAAGAAGTGGTAAAGATTTGAACTTTAATATTAACTCTTCTTCGGCTCCGGATCCCCGCTACGAAATTCATCGTGCAGTCAATTTTTATCATTATGGCGAACACGATTTTATAATTTCTACTTTTGTTAATAACAGAATATCAATAGTTGCATTAGCCGTTGATCCTGGTGGGTGGCAAGGCCGATTTAATTATTGGCCGACTTCTGTGGGGAGAATGCCTTTTATACAAGTTGGCAATTGTAACAGGAATAATCATCCGAGACTAATAGGAACCACTTTGCATGAATTGGGACATTATTGTCAATTTCATTTGCGTGGCGGCACATTCAGTGCGTACGATGGTACTTGGAATATATTGCTCGAAAGTTATGCTTCTTATGCCGGATGCATATGGGAGAAGCATATTATTAAATCAGGGTTGGAAAAAAAACATCTCTAAACTCGGATATAACAGGTCAAGCAAGGCAAGAATGGGATTATCAAAATACAACCAATAATTATTATACTCCTTTGTTTGTCGATTTGGTGGATGATTACAACCAGGGTGTTGGCTATCCTTCTCGCTGCTACGATCAAATTAAGATGCCTCAATTCGTGGTGAATTTGTTTGGAGCCTATAGAACCTGGAATGATTTTGAAAGTGCACTTCGTAAGTATACAGGGTCATATTTTACAGAAAATCAAATAAATGAATTTCTTTTTTACGAGCGTAGCTGGCTTCAACGTAACGGTTATATATAAAAATGGGTTTATGAGGAAATTCTTATTTTTTGCGTTGTCGGCGATATTTACCGCAGGGACTCCGGCAGGTTGCAATACCGATTACAATGCAATCAGTTATTTTGTGTGGGTCAACGACAGCGATCATAAGATCACTCTTTTCGTAGAATCCGATTTAGGGTGTGAGTTCAAAAATGAAGTGATACTGCCTGGAGAAAGTTTTACTGCGATGGATAATGGTATGGGTGTTTGCCCCGTTCCTTCAAGTTACATTTGGAAAATGACGATTATTTTCGACGATGGGAGGCTTGGATTCACTTATGGTGTCCGTTATTACCAGGACGACGGTCGGTCGTACCCTCCGAATTACGACGCACATTACGACCCTTCGATCGATGATAATTATGTATTCGAGGATTTGAGGGGTAACGGTCGTCAACCTAAAGAGCGTTGGACTTATGTCTTCACCAATGCCGATTACGATGCGGCGGAGGCGATGGTCCCGTTCGAGTAAATAGTTTGTGGCTCTGAAAAACGAACGCCTCCCGAATCTGAAATTCGGGAGGCGTTCGTTCGATGGCGGCCTGTCTTTTGGCTCTAACGATCCAGCTCTTGGAAGAAGCTCTGGAAATCGGCCATGAAAACGTCCTTGCCCCGCAGTACTTCCCGCTTGGCGAGCAGCTCCGAAAGGCGGATGTAGCCGATCACGTAATTGCCGTCCTCGCCCCGATATTGCTCGGTGATGCGGTCGAAGTGGAGGATTTTCAGTACGTCGGTTTCCGTGTATCGCACATAAACTTTCAGCTCCACGTCGGTCGTGTACTCCGGACGGTCGAGGTAGTGCTGTTTCTTGTATTCGTACCGGTAGTCGTGCTGACGGGCCATGATGTCGCTCAGGATCGACGAGGCGGTAGGCAGGCTGCCGGCGCCCTTGCCGAACATGAACTGGCGGTCGTAGCATTCGCCCCGGATCACCACGCCGTTGTATTCGTCATCGACGCTGTAGATGTATTTGCCGGGGGTGACGAATTCGGGCATGACGGAACATCGTGAACTTCCGGTCGCTGACCTTGACCACTTGGGCGACCAGTTTGATCTTGACCCCTTTTTCGCGGGCGTACCGGATGTCCGAGTCGTGGATGGTCGAGATGCCGTAGGTGAAGATCCGGTCGGGATGGACATACACTCCGAGCGCGTGAACGGTAATGATGACTAATTTGAAGAGCGAGTCGTAGCCTTCGATGTCGAACGAAGGATCGCTCTCGGCCGAATCCCAATGCCTGGGCCTGGGCCAGCGCCGCGTCGTAGGACTCCTGGTGGTCGAACACCCGCGAAAGGATGTAGTTGGACGAACCGTTCAGGATGCCTTTGACTTCGAGCAGCAGGTCGTTGTCGTAGTACTCCTCGAGGTTGCGGATCACGGGGATCGAACCGCACGACGAGGCGTCGTACAGCAGCGCCACGTTGTGTTTCTTTTGCAGGTCTATCAGCTCGGGCAGGTGGCGGGCCAGCATGGCCTTGTTGCCCGAAACGACGGGGATGCCTTTCTGGAGGGCCGCCTTGACGATTTTGTAGGAGGCCGCCGCATCGTCGATCACCTCGACGATCAGGTCGATCTCCGGATTGGAGAGAATCACCTCCGGATCGGTCGTGAAATAGGACGCGTCGATGCTGCGGGGTTTGTTCGACCGCACGCAGATTTTGACGATTTCCGCATGGGCGTTGCGGGATTTGCTGAGTACCTGGAAGATGCCTTGTCCGACTACGCCGAAGCCGAAAAGGCCGATTTTGATCTTATTCATGAGTTGAATGGATGAAAGGGTTGAGGATTCGGTTCAGTTGTTCGTGCTCGACCAGAAACCCGTCGTGTCCGAAGGGGGAATCGATCTGGTGGTAGGTGCTGCGCGGCAGCATCCGGTGCAGCGCCTGCATTTCGGGCACGGTGAAGATGAGGTCGGTCGAAATGCCGACGACCAGACATTCGGCCGTGATTCGTTGCAGCGCCGCCGCCACGCCTCCGCGCTGGTAGCCGACGTCGTGCGTGTCGAAAGCGTTGAGGATCTTATAATAGGAGTAGGCATTGTAACGCCGGCAGAGCTTTTCTCCTTGGTACTGCTGGTAGGTGCAGGCCCGGCGAGAGGAGAAGTCGTCGTTCTCGTCCCGCTGCGAGAGGTCGTAGCCTTCGGGTCCCGGTAGGTGAGCAGCCCGATAGCCCGGGCCGCTGCGAGTCCCTTCATGCCGGCAGTGGCGTAAGGTTCCCCGAGGTCGAATCGGCTTCGATGGCCATGCGCTGCGTTTCGTCGATGGCGATGCTCCAGGGCGACGCTTTGGCGGCCGTGGCGATCAGGACCAGCTTGCCGATCCGCTCGGGTTCCTGGACGGCCCATTCGACCGCCTGAAAGCCGCCGACGGAGCTGCCGACCAAGGTGTGGATGCGGTGGATGCCCAGAATGTCGGCCAGCAGCCGGTGGGCCCGTACCATGTCGCGGATCGTCAGTTCGGGGAAATCCTTGTAATAGGGGCGTCCGGTCGCCGGATTGACGTGCAGCGGCCCGGTCGTGCCGTAGTGCGAGCCGAGGATGTTGGCGCAGATGATGAAATGCTCGGTGGGGTCGAGGAATTTGCCCGCCTCGACCGTGTGCGGCCACCACGAGGCCACGTCCGAATCGGCGGTCAGGGCGTGGCAGACCCAGATGACATTGTCGTGGGCCGCATTCAGTTTCCCGTAGGTGCTGAATGCGATCGTCAGTTCGGGCAGAATGCCTCCCCGCTCCAATTCGAAAGGTTGGTTATGACGGTATATATTCATTGTGTTTACAGTCGTTTTAATGCGTTGCCGATCTCTTCTTTCAGGTCGTCGATGTGTTCGATGCCCAGCGAGAAGCGCAGCATGTTGGGATAAACGCCCGAAGCGACCAGTTCGCGTTCGTTGAGCTGGGAGTGCGTCGTCGAAGCGGGGTGTACCAAGAGGCTCCGGGTGTCGCCCACGTTGGCCAGGTGGCTGATGATCTCCAGGTGGTTGAGCAGCGAGGAGGCTTGTTCGGCCGATCCTTTGACGCGGAAGGTCAGTACGCCGCCGAAACCGTTGGTCAGATACTTCTTGGCCAAATCGTGGAACGGGCTACTCTTCAAACCGGGGTAGTTTACGCTCTCGATCTTGGGGTGCTTCTCGAGCCACTGAGCCATTTCGAGTGCATTGTCCACCGATCGCTGTACGCGCAACGAGAGGGTTTCGAGTCCTTGCAGCAGCAGGAAGGAGTTGAACGGACTCTGGCAGGCACCCGTGTCGCGGAGCACTTCGCACCGTGCCCGTACGGCGAAAGCCTGGTCGCCGCAGTTTTCCCAGAAGTTGAATCCGTGATACCCTTCCGAGGGTTCGCTGATCAAGGGGTAGCGGCCGTTGCCCCAATCGAAGTTGCCGCCGTCGATAGCCACGCCACCCATGCTGTTGCCGTGACCTCCGATCCATTTGGTCGCTGCGTGCAGCACGACATTGGCGCCCCCATTTGATCGGCTGGCAAAGGTAGCCGCCGGCTCCGAACGTATTGTCGGCGATTACCGCGATGCCGTGTTTGCGGCCGATTTCGGCGATCGCTCGAATCGGGGATATTGAGGCCGGGTTGCCGATCGTTTCGATGTAGATGGCCCGCGTACGGTCGTCGATGAGTGCCGAGATGCTCTTTGGGTCGTCCCCTTGTGCGAAACGGACCTCGATGCCGAGTCGGCGGAGCGTGTATTTGAACTGGTTGGTCGTTCCGCCGTAGAGGTAGGAGGTGCTTACGATATTATCGCCTGCCTGGGCGATGTTCGTGATGGCGAGCATTTGGGCGGCCATGCCCGATGCGTTGCAACGGCTCCGGTACCTCCTTCGAGGGCGGCGATGCGCTCTTCGAAAACGGCGGTCGTGGGGTTGTTCAGGCGGGTGTAGATGTACCCCGGTTCCGTGAGGGCGAAAACGGCGGCGCTCTTTTCCGCACTTTCGAAGGTGTAGGCCACCGTCTGGTGGATGGGGACGGCGCACGATCCGGTCGCTGGATCGGCCTGTTGGCCTGCATGTACTTGCAGGGTTTCGAAACGGAGATTCTGTTTTTTCATGGTTTTGAAAGTTGATTTATGTTTTCGGGATTGTTACAAACAAAAAAAATCCGGCTGAACCAGCCGGATTTAAGAGATACACGTACGACGAATCTTACACCCGGCATTTACACCTGCGCATCGACATCATCATACCCATCATCGAAACCGAAAGTCCGACGATCAGCGAGTAAGAATTATTGGATGTAATGCCGTTTTTCATGCGGGTAAAATACGGGTTTGTTATCGTATTGATGTCGCAAATATAGTTATTTTTCGTGAAATGGTGCTGTCGAGAGAAAAATATTTTACAATGCCATTATTTCGATGCAGCATATTTACATCACTGATTATCAGTGACCATTCATTTTAATCGGTACAACCTCTGTTTTGACAAATACACAGAATGTAGGGACAAATGCAAACCGTTGTATTTCATTGCTTTGCATATACGTGTTGTTACCGCTTCTTTTCAGCTCTTTTATGGAATGTCCACTATCAGATACAAGGTGTTGAATGATAGGGCATTTCCGCAGGTATGTTACAGAACGCTTGTTGAATACAAAGGTAGTGGTTTTCTTGGAATTTCTGTGGTTTGCGGTGGAATTTTTATTAGTCTGGTGCAATGAAATATTTGATTCGTTGGAAAAAGTGTAGCGAAACTGAATTATTCGCTTGAAAAAGTGTAGAGTAGTGCTTGTGTACTTTAATTTGTAGTTTTGAATCTTACTATATTATACCTTATCTGATATAATAATGCTGACAATGAAATAAATTATACCCCTTGTGGTATAATGTGAGATATTTATATTAACTTTGTACCCGAAAAGGTATAAAATTAAATGCTTATGAATAATCTCTCTACTACGGTCAAGCTGTTGCGAAAGCAGTATAACCTGACGCAAGAAGAACTTTCGTTGAAGTCGGGGGTAGGATTGCGCTTTGTGCGAGACCTCGAACAGGGAAAGGAAACGCTGCGTCTTGATAAAGTGAATCAGCTCCTTGACTTTTTCAATTATGAAATGGTAGCAACTTCTAAAATTGATAATCAATGAGACAAGCCCATATATTTTACAAAGACCAATTGGCGGGGATTCTGACAGAAAACGATGCAGGATATGAGTTCTGCTATTTGCCGGAATATCTTTCTCTTGAAAAGGCAAAGGCGGTTAGCATGACATTGCCTTTGCAGGAGGAAGCATATACAAGTCCTGTGCTATTCCCATTTTTCGACGGTCTGATTCCTGAAGGATGGTTGTTGGATGTTGCATTGCGGAATACAGACATCAGTATTCTTGACCGGATGGCGTTGTTGCTGACATGCTGCAAAGATTGTATCGGAGCAGTAAGTGTTATTCCTTTGGAAGAAAAGGAGGGAAGCCATGTGTAATTGCTTATATTGTTATCGTCCGCTCTTAAAAGGGGAAAAGGATATGCATACGGCTTGCATAAAGAAGTTCTTCGGAACAACAACATTACCAGTTCTTGATTATACGACAGAGCAACTTGATCAGCTTGCTCTGCAAATCATCCAAGACCAAACATCTTTGACTGGTGTTCAGCCGAAATTATCCTTGCATTTGAATGAGCATGAGGGAAGCAAACGATTGACTATTGTCGGGCTATGGGGCGGTTATATCTGTAAGCCTCAGACCTCGCAATATGAAATGATGCCTGAGGTCGAGGACTTAACCATGCACCTTGCAGAGGTGGCTCGTATTGAGGTAGTTCCTCATACGCTGATGCGGATGGCAGATGATACGCTATGCTATCTTACCCGTCGAATTGACAGGACTTCTGCCGGAGAGAAGATTGCGATGGAAGATATGTGTCAACTGACCGAAAGGCAAACAGAGCATAAATACAAGAGTAGCTATGAACGTATCGGCAAGGCTGTTTTAAAATACTCGTCTTTACCTAAAATGGATGTTACCAATTTCTTTGAGTTGGTGCTTTTCTCTTGGTTGACAGGAAATAACGACATGCACTTGAAAAACTTCTCTTTGTATGAGGTGGCAGATATGATACGTTTGACCCCTGCTTACGATTTGTTAAATGCGGCTATCATCAATCCTAAAGATGACGAAGAGTTGGCATTAACCTTGAATGGTCGGAAGAAAAAGCTTCAAAGAGAAGATTTTATCAGGTCAGCAGCTACGTTGGGTATAGAGAATGTGATTGTAGAACGGCTGATAATAAGTATATCAAACTATTGCCCAAGTTTGAGACTGTCATTCAAAGCTCTTTCCTAAGTGATGAATTAAAAGAAAAGTATGGCGAATTGTTGAAGGAACGGCTTGCGAGGCTTTCACAAAAGCTATAAAATGGTAAAAATACACAATGCTATGGATATATTAAATCTCACCCCAATAACATCATTGTTCATCCTAATTTTAATAGAAAAAGACGATGGACAAAAGAAACAAATTGTGGAGATGCCAACAAATGGCTCGTGTGTTTAAGGCTCGTATGATTCTATATGCCGCTTATGGGCATTGTGTTATCCGTGAGGATGGAAACTATTATGAACATCCTCATTGGTTTGAGTTGGCAAAAGACAAATGAAAACTACAGGTACTCCCTGTAGTTGTTGGATGTGTAGAGGATTTGAATATGACCGCAAGGAGTATAAGAAAGAAACTTTGCGTATTATTCGGGAATCAATGGAGTAGACTAAAAATTAGATAACGGAATCTATTATACATAGGTTCAGTTATCTAATTCTATAATGAGTAGAAGTTTTTGTTTGTATCTCCAAAAGTTAAATCGTGTTATTGAACAGTTGATATTAGTATATAAATCGAATATGTAATTAAAAGATTTTTTAAGCTCTATTTATTATTATTTTGAGTTTGAAAAACTCGTCTTGAATTGTTTGTAAATTCTCTTGAATTTCAACGATTCTTTCTGGACTATATGTGATTTTACCTCTTTTAACTTCAATGTCAGGAGGTGATTTAGACATAACAGATGTGTCAGTAAGTAAAGGTTTTAATCGTTTGTAGTTTGTATCTAAAACTTCTTTAATGTCATCCACTTTTAAATTCAGATTTTTTGAAAGAATCTATTTTCTTAAATAACTTATGGCGTGTTATATTGGATTTTGAATATAAGCTTATCACCTCTGTATAGGTTGTACTATTCAATTTATTTCCAAGTTCGACTAGTGGAGATTCGGTGTTTTCTACCTGAGAAATAAACATCTCTTTTTCTATTCGAACATCTTGTACTTCTTTCTCTAGAACTTTTGATATATAAATTGCACAACCTATGGTTAAAAATAGCGATATTGCATCTATTATAGATATTTCCTTGTTTAAAACAAAATATCCCCAATCAATCAGTTTACCACAACAACATCCAATACTGAATATTATAATATAGATAATTATGTTAATGATTTTGTTCTTTTTCATAGGCATCTTCAATATAATTATCTACTTCTTCTTTATAATCAGGATCTTCGTCTGAAATTATAATAAGTGTTTGTTTGAGAATATTGTAATTTATATGGTCTCTCCTAATTAGACCTCCGAAAGATTCTTCCAAAAAAGATGTACCTAAACCAGCAGTGCCGTCTAAGTCAACAATTAGCTTTACATTCATTTCTATTGCTTTTTTCAGTGCAGGATGTAGAACATTTTGTCTAAATTCTTGACCGGAATAATCTCCTTCTTCAGGATAACGAGCACCCGGAATACGACTGAAATCTGTCGCGATTTTTTATTATAATATCTTTATTCATAATTTATATTTACATTGTTAAAATTCAATTCCCAATGGATAAAATGTTCCAGCAAACG
>OKWF01000089.1_pt1 | contig 12224 bp, 14 predicted proteins | sample 1607031 | NCBI WGS metagenome assembly OKWF01 (sample SAMN04414079, study PRJEB24778) | human gut metagenome | material: faecal | host: Homo sapiens | reverse complement strand
GGCATCTACAACAAAGGTCATGGTGATTGGCGATTATGATATATATATGGATGAACTTCTGGTGTATGCGATTCAGGCAATGGTTACGAACAATGGAACACTGGCATCAGTAAAGGCAAATCCGGATACATACAAGGAACAGACGTTGTCTTTGATTCGTACGACCAAGATTTTGTACGATGTTACCCAGCATAATGATGTAACGTTGGATGATAGTGATATGGAAACAACGAATAATACAATTGATAATTTCCTTGGCTCGATGCCGGATGGACTTCTGGAGAAGTATGGTATCTCAGAGGACGTTGTCCGCAAGGTATTTACAGAACAGACATATGTGTCTAAATTTGAGAATGATATCAAGAATGATATGGGTAAAAAGGTGCAGTCTGATATAGAAGAGAAAGTGAAGGATTACAATTTCACAATCTTTGATTATATTCTGTTCCCGACTGTTGAGACAACGGAAGACGATGTCCCTGCAACAAATACAGATGGAAGCTATAAATACGTGAGTGATGATGCCAAGGAGAAGGCTAAGGAGAATGCGGAGGCACTGCTCGAGGAACTGAAAGCTGGCGGAGATGCAGCTTCACTTGCACAAAAGTATGGCGTATCAAATTACTATTTCGAGAGAACCGGATATGTTGGAAGCTTTACTGACAGCGTGAACAAAGCTGTTGAGAATTTGAAGGCTGGTGAGTGCTCCGGTGTGTTGGAAGAGGAGCTTGGATATGCGGTGATTCATATGCAGACAGATCATGATGAAGAGCTGCTGAAGAACTATGCATATGCGGTTGCGAGTGATACAGTAGACAGCCAGTTCGAGAAATTGGAGACACAATGGTTGAGTAGTATCGAAGTAGACCCGGAGAAGGATATGGAAGGCACTGTGTGGGCAGATTATGATTTGTCTGGGTTGGCACAGTCCCTGGCTGATGGCGGATTGTTAAATGGAGCTTCTTCCACATCCAGTGCCGGATCGAACTAAATATGATTTATTAGTCAAAGATACAAATACGGAACAGTTTGCGACAGACTGTTTCGTATTTTTTTGTAAAAAATAAAGGGAAAATGAGAAAAGTGTGGAATATATTATATAGGTGAGTTTTGACATGAACGAAAGGAAAAAAGATTGACAATTCGAGAAGAATTAGAAAAAAGAGAACATCAAATCTATCGTACATGTGCCTGCTTTGCGGATCGGACAAAAGGACGAGTAAGGCAGGAAGAAAAATGCGATTTGCGTACAGAATTTCAGAGAGACCGGGATCGGATTTTGCATTCCAAATCATTCCGTCGGATGAAACATAAGACGCAGGTTTTTTTGTCTCCGGGCGGAGATCATTACCGAACCAGACTGACACATACGCTGGAAGTTGCGCAGATTGGACGGACGATTGCCAGATCTCTGTTTTTGAATGAGGATCTGGTTGAGGCGATTGCTTTGGGACATGATCTTGGACATACGCCGTTTGGTCATGTTGGAGAACGGGCACTCTCTAAGTATACATCCAAGCCATTCTGTCACAATGAGCAAAGTATTCGGGTGGTGGAGCATCTGGAGAAAAATGGCGCGGGATTGAATCTGACATGGGAAGTACGGGATGGCATTTTGAATCATCGGAGTGCATGCGAACCGGCGACTTTGGAAGGAAAGATTGTCCGTTTGTCAGACAAAATAGCATATGTCAATCATGATATTGATGATGGAATACGTGCGGGGATATTGACAGAGGAGATGTTGCCGGTTGCGTGTACAAACCTTTTGGGGCATAGTACACGTGACCGTATCAATACATTGATTCATACGGTTGTTACAGCGAGCATGATGTGGAAGATGTGGTTTTGCCGAAGGAATATCAGCAGGCGTTTCAGGAACTGCGCAGATTTATGTTTCAGGATCTGTATACCAATCCTGTTGCAAAAAGCGAGGAAGTGAAGGCAGAGCGCCTGATAGGTATGCTGTATGAAGAGTTTATGGAGCATGAAGACTGGTTGCCGGCAGAATATCAGAGATTTATTGAACAGGGAGAACCGAAGGAAACAGTGATCTGTGATTATATAGCAGGAATGACGGATAATTATGCGATTGATATGGCAAAGAAGATATTTATTCCGAAGTCGTGGAGCAAGGAATAACCATAGAGTCGCTCAAAATCCGTTGATAAGAATAGAGGAAGACAGTTGTATTATTCAGAAGATATAATTGAAGAGGTTCGGAGCCGCAATGATATTGTGGATGTGATCGGTGGATATGTGACCTTGAAACGCCGGGGGAATTCCTATATGGCGTGCTGCCCATTTCACCATGAGAAAACACCCTCCTTCCATGTAAACCGGGATAAGCAGATGTATCATTGCTTTGGTTGCGGCGTTGGAGGAAATGTGATCACGTTTGTGATGGAATATGAGAACTTCTCGTTTCCAGAAGCACTCAAGATGCTGGCGGAGCGTGCGGGTGTTGCTTTGCCAGAACAGAATTATTCCAGGGAACAGCGGCAAAGAGAAAATTATAAGATGGTTCTGAAGGAGATGAACCGGACAGCAGCGATTTATTTTAATTATTTACTGACTGCGACCTCGGCCGGTAAGCACGCACTGGAATACTATCATGACCGGGGATTCTCGGACGAGACGATTCAGCGGTTTGGGCTAGGATACGCGAATATTTATGAAAATGATTTGTACCAGTATTTGAAGAAACAGGGGTATACGGATGCACAGATGAAGGATTCCGGATTGGTGCGGATTGATGAACGCCGTGGCGGGCAGGATATGTTCTGGAACCGCGCGATGGTGCCGATAATGGATATCAATGGAAAAGTTGTCGGCTTTGGAGGACGTGTACTGGGGGATGGAACACCAAAGTATATTAACACCAAGGAAACGGCAGTTTTTGATAAGAGTCATACATTGTTTGCAATGAATATTGCCCGCAGATCCAAACGGCGGGGAATCATTTTATGCGAGGGATATATGGACGTCATCGCTATGCATCAGGCGGGCTTTGATAATGCGGCGGCATCTCTTGGTACGGCACTTACAATGGGACATGCAACAATTGTAAAACGATATACCGATGAGGTATATCTGGCGTACGATAGCGATGGCGCGGGTCGCAAGGCGACGATGAAGGCGATTGGCATTATGCGGGAAGTTGGAATATCAACCAGAATTATTGATCTGAAGCCGTATAAGGATCCGGATGAGTTCATACATAATCTTGGAAAAGAAGCATTTGAAGGACGGATTGCTGATGCGGTGACGGGAATTGTATTTGAGATTGACGGCATTGCACAGGGGTATAACCTGAGAGATCCGGAAGAGAAAATCCGTTTTACAAAAGAGGCGGCAAAACGATTATCTGCATTAGATGAACCGGTCGTCCGGCATAGTTATATTGAGGCGGTCGCTGAGAAGTACAAGATAGATGCAGCAGATTTGAAAGCAATGGTGACAAGGTATGGAACGATTGGATTGCAGGCGCAGACAACCAATATGGATGACACTGCGCGTCCAGTGATTGCGACACCGCCACCGGAAGGAAATCGGAATCCAAGGGATGAAGCGGCTGATCGGGAGACGCAACCACAACGGTTGCTGCTCACATGGATGGTTGGAAAGCCAGAGCTGTTTGGACAACTTGAAGGAATTCTGACGGAGGAGGACTTTATTGATGAGGATTACCATACGGTAGCCAAACGGTTGTTTGATCAGTACCGCGATAGCGGAACAGTGAATCCGGCAGCAATCGTAAATCTGTTTGAAGATATAGAAAAACAACGTCTGGTTGCAAAGATTTTGCAGACAGAGCTGGATGTGGAGATCACTGAGGATAGAAAAAGAGCGGGTGATCAATGATTTAGTGAGAAAAGTCAAGATGGCGCGGATTGATTATGAACTTGCGCATATTGCTGACAATCCGGAGAAACTGCCGGAGGTAATTGCTGAAAAGGCAAGACTCACGAAATTGCATATTTCGTTAAAGAATGGATAGAATATAATCACAATGGAAGGATGGAACCTAAAATGGCAAAGAAAGTAACAGATAAGGACACAAAGCAGACAACAAAGGCGACAAACGAGAATATCATGAATTCAGACCAGATGAAAGAGCATCTGGACAATCTTGTCGATATGGCGAAGAAAAATGATAACACATTGATTGACACAGAGATCGTCAACTATTTTGTTGGAAAGCCGGATATTGAGCTTAATACAGATATGATGACAAAAATCTTCGATTATCTCGATGAACACCATGTCGCTGTTTGTCAGAGACAGAGGAGGACGATGAGATCTTAGATGACATGATTCTGGAGGACGCAGAGGACGCAGATATTGACATTGAGAAGATTGATCTCTCTGTACCAGACGGTGTCAGCATCGAAGACCCGGTTCGTATGTATCTGAAGGAGATTGGTAAGGTGCCATTGCTGACGGCGGAGGAAGAGATTGAACTGGCAAAGCGGATGGAGGCCGGTGATGAAAAGGCAAAGCAGAAGCTGGCAGAGGCGAACCTCAGACTGGTTGTCAGCATTGCAAAACGTTATGTTGGTCGTGGTATGCTGTTTCTGGATCTGATTCAGGAAGGTAACCTTGGTTTGATCAAAGCTGTTGAGAAGTTTGATTATGAAAAAGGATATAAGTTCAGTACGTATGCAACATGGTGGATTCGCCAGGCAATCACAAGAGCAATCGCTGATCAGGCAAGAACAATCCGTATTCCAGTGCATATGGTAGAGACAATCAATAAGCTGATTCGCGAGTCCAGACAGCTTCTGCAGGAGCTTGGAAGAGAACCATTGCCGGAGGAGATCGCAGAGCGTATGGGAATCTCTGTAGAGCGTGTACGGGAGATCTTAAAGATCTCACAGGAGCCTGTATCTCTGGAGACGCCAATTGGTGAAGAGGAAGATAGTCATTTAGGCGATTTTATTCAGGATCAGAATGTACCAGTGCCGGCAGAGGCGGCAGCGAGCAACTTACTGCGTGATCAGTTAAATGAGGTGCTTGATACACTGACAGAACGAGAACAGAAGGTATTGCGTTTGCGGTTTGGTATGGATGATGGACGTGCAAGAACGTTGGAGGAAGTTGGTAAGGAATTCCAGGTTACAAGAGAGCGTATCCGTCAGATTGAGGCAAAGGCACTTCGTAGATTAAGACATCCTAGCAAGAGCAGAAAATTGAAGGATTACCTGGATGCCAATGACTAATATGCAGAATCGGGACAAGAAAATACCATTGTCAAACCGTATGCAGTCGATTCTTGCGATGCTTCAGCAGGAAAAGCTGTCCCACGGGAAGATTCCGTGTGTGGCGGATATTGGCTGCGATCATGCGTTTGTATCAATGGCATGTGTAAGAGATGGCTTGGCAGAGCGTGTTATAGCGATGGACGTGCGGAAAGGACCACTCTCCATTGCGCAGACACATATTCAGGAATATGGATTTGCAAAAAGTGTAGAAACGAGATTATCCAATGGGTTTGAAGCTATGGAACCGGGCGAAGCAACATGGGCGGTGCTTGCCGGAATGGGCGGAGAACTCATGAAAACTATTCTGCAAAATGGAAAAGCACATCTGGATGCGGGGATTGGGCTGATTTTACAGCTCAGTCAGAGCCGCAGGCGGTCAGAATCGTATCTGCAGGAAGAGCGGTACATAATCATAGATGAAGATTTTTGCAGGAAGATGGAAGTTTTACACAATAATCAAGGCAATAAAAAACACGGGAACGAAGAAACTGCCACAGATGGATAATGTGGAATTGAAGTATGGTCCGGTGTTGCTTCGGAAGGAAAATCCGGTTTTTCAGGAATATTTGATGGAAGAACAGCATAAAATGCAGGAATTGCAGAATCGTTTATCTCTGCAGGATACAGTATCTTCGAAACGAAGACGGAAAGAGTTGGAAGAGGAGCTTTTGTTGCTTGCGCGCGCGATGACGTGGAATCATGGATGAGATGAGAGGTGATAGAATGCGGTGTGATGAGATTATCCAGTTGTTGGAGAAGAAAGCACCCATCGAGTATGCGATGGATTGGGATCATGTAGGATTGCTGGTAGGCAGGCGGGGCAAAGAAGTTCATAAGCTGATGCTGGTTGTCGATGTTACAGAAGAGATTGTGGATGCTGCGGTCGCGCAGAACGTAGATATGATTGTATCCCATCATCCGATGATTTTTGGCAAAGTAGATCGCGTAAATGATGAGACTGTGCTGGGACGGAAGATTTTGAAGCTGATTGAACATGGGATTGCCTGCTATGCGATGCATACGAATTTCGATACGATCGGCGGTATGGCGAAGGAAGCAGCAGCGATGCTTGGACTTCAGAACATGGAAGTGCTGGAAGAAACGAAAGATGGCGAAGGAATTGGCGAGGTTGGATATCTTCCGGCAGCGACGACTGTAACAGCGCTTGTAGTTTTAATCAAAGAGAAATTTGATTTAAAAAATGTGATATTGTATGGAAATCCAAATGACACAGTGGAAAAATTGCGATCTGCCCTGGCTCTGGCAAGAGTGTGATCAATGAGGCGGTGCAGAAAAAAAGCAGATTGTCTGATTACAGGAGATATCGGACATCATGAAGGGCTGGATGCAAATGAGATGGGGCTTACGATTCTGGATGCGTCCCATTATGGCTTGGAACATATATTTATGCATATCATGTATGAATATCTAAAAGGATATTGTATGGATGTTGAAATTGGAATCGCGGACGTTGGGGTGCCGTTTCGATTTTATAGATGTGCGTGAAAGGAGTGGGTGTTATGGAAAAATCAAGGTTACGATGGACGGAAAAGTGTATGAGGTGGATAAATTTTCTGCAATCACGGAATTTGTACACGCGCATATGCAGGAGAATAAGCAGAAGTATGTGCTTGCATTTTGCAACCGGAAGCTTTGCGAGCTTGGAAAGCTGTTAGACCGAGATGTGGAATTGAAGCTTGTAGAGAAGACTTCTGTAATTGGTATGGACACATATAAGCGAAGCCTGACATTCCTTATGGTGAAAGCATTTTCGGATGTTATGGGAAGCGGTTACAGCGTTAAGGTAATGTATTCGCTTGGCAAGGGGTATTATTGCAGATTGCTGAAGAATTTCCGCGAGGGTGACCGTATGGTATCGGAGGAAGTTCCGGTGACAAAAGATATCTTATTCCGCGTGAAAAATCGTATGAATGAATTGGTTCGTAAGGATATTGCGATCATCAAGGAGTCGGTTTCCACAGAGGAAGCAGTACAGCGGTTTGCAAAACAGGGACGCTTTGATAAGGAACGTTTTATTCCGATACAGACGTGTGTCTAAGGCAAACCTGTACAGTATTGAAGATTATGAGGATTATTTTTATGGATATATGGTACCGTCAACCGGTTATATAACCTGTTATGATCTTGTTCCGTATGATACGGGATTTATGCTGATGGCACCAACACGGGAAGAACCGGAAATCATACCGGAGTTTGAACCACGGGAGAAACTATTCTCTGTATTGAAGACGTCGGATGAGTGGAGCCAGACGCTGGATGTCAGCAATGTTGGACAGCTGAATGAGTGTATTACAAAGGGAGATATCCGGGAACTGATGCTTGTCCATGAGGCATTGCAGGAAAAACAGATTGCACAGATCGCTGATATGATCCGCGCAGGGGAAAAGAAGATTGTTTTAATCGCAGGACCGAGTTCTTCCGGAAAAACGACATTTTCTCATCGATTAAGTGTACAGCTTCGTGCACATGGTCTGCGTCCGTATCCCCTTGCGCTTGATAATTATTTTGTGGATCGGGAGCATACACCGAAGGATGAGAATGGTAATTACGATTTTGAATGCATTGAGGCGATGGATCTTGATCTGTTCCATTCGGATATGAAGAAACTGCTTGCTGGAGAAGAAATTCCAATTCCAACGTTTAATTTCAAACAGGGAAGAAAGGAATATAAAGGCAAAAAACTAAAACTGAATGCAGGAGATGTGTTGGTTGCAGAAGGTATCCATGCACTAAATCCGCTGATGACAGAAGGACTTTCTGATGATAGCAAATTCAAGATTTATATCAGTGCGCTGACGCAGATCAACATTGATGACCATAACCGGATACCTACGACAGATGGAAGATTGATTCGACGAATTGTCCGGGATGCGCGTACACGCGGAAATGATGCGCGCGAGACGATTGCGATGTGGCCATCAGTGCGACGCGGCGAAGAAAAATATATCTTCCCTTATCAGGAGGAAGCAGATGTGATGTTTAACTCTGCACTGATCTACGAGCTGAGTGTGATCAAACAGTATGCGGAGCCACTTTTGTTCTCGGTACCAAAGGATTGCGATGAATATTATGAGGCAAAACGTTTGTTGAAGTTTTTAGATTATTTCCTTGGAATGGAAGTGACGAATATTCCGACGAATTCGATTTTACGGGAATTTGTTGGTGGTGGTTGTTTCGACGTTTAAGCAGAAAGAAATTAAAAGCGTAAGCCAGACGATAAGCCGGGTTATGTCGAGAGTGATTATCTATCTAGGCCTTACGTTACCGTAAGGCTCAAGCAACCTACCTGAAAACACAGCGGGCAACTGTATGGTTTTCTGTTTGGTCTTGCTCCGGATGGGGTTTACAGAGCCTGCCCTGTTACCAGAACAGCGGTGAGCTCTTACCTCGCCTTTCCACCCTTACCTCGTGTCCGAAGACAGAGGCGGTTTATTTCTGTTGCACTTTCCTTGGAGTCACCTCCACCGGACGTTATCCGGCATCCTGCCCTATGGAGCCCGGACTTTCCTCACCTGCCGATGTGGCAGCCGCAATCACTTATCTGACTTACGCAGTGATTAGAGTACCATAACTTGAATATAGATTCAAGCAAAAATAAAATATTAGGAGGATGAAACGATGGAATTATTAGAAGAAGGATTAAAGACAAGAAGAAGTGTGAGACGGTATACGGACGAGCTGATCAGTCATGAACTGTTTGAAGAGATCATTGACACTGCAAAAATGGCTCCGACATGGAAGAATACACAGACGCTTCGCTACATATTGATTCAGAATGAAGAAATTATAAAAGAAAATCTGTGACGATTGTCTGCTTGGATTTGAGCACAACGCAAAGACACTGTCCAAGTGTAAAAATCTGGTTGTGTTGACCCAGGTGAATGGCAGATGCGGGTATGAGAAGGATGGAAGCTTCTCCACAAGCAAGGGTACTGGCTGGGAGATGTTTGATGCAGGTATTGCGGCAATGACATTTAGCCTGGCTGCTTATGATAAGGGTGTTGGAAGTTGCATCATGGGCGTATTTGACGATGCGAAGGTTGCAGAGACAATCGGATTGGAAGAGGGTAAGACGGTTGCAGCCCTGATCCCAATCGGATTTCCGAAATTTACACCGGATGCCACACCGAGAAAAGAGACAGCAGATTTGATCAGTTATATAGATTAGTAGTAATGTGAGTTTTAGATATGATATTAAAGATAGCAGTATGCGATGACAATGATAAGGATATAGAGATCATAAACCGGGAACTCCTGCTGCTGGAAGAAAAAGCAAGGGAAAAGGGATGTACCTATCAGATACAGGCATTTAAAAGCGGAAATGATATCCTGAAGAGCTTTGCGCTTGTGCAGGACATGCATATTTTGTTTCTGGATATTGATATGCCAGGAATCGATGGAATGGAGATTGCGAAAAGGCTGGAGCAGACAGAACGCCGTGTGAAAGTAATCTTTGTGACAAACCATGCAGATATGGTATTTACCGCGATTCATTACAGACCGTTCCGGTTTATCCGGAAGGAGCGCCTTCACATAGAGTTGGAGGAGGCGCTGCTTTGCGCGATTGAAGAGATTCGGGAAGAATCTTTGTATGGAGAGATATTCATAGAAAAAGACGAGGCGGAAATCCGGATCAGTGATATTACATATCTGGAAAGTCAGCGGCATTATGTGATCGTACATTTCCGAAGGAAAGATGACCAGGTGATTCGTGCAAAAATCTCGGATTTTTCAGAACGGCTGGAACGTTATGGCTTTGTTCGCACACATGTCGGGTATATCGTGAATATCCGGGACATCTATTCAATCAATACAAAACGGGTGTTGCTGGATGACCGGACACCAATCCCGGTCAGTCGGAAATATACAGAGCATGTAAGAGAAATGCATGCAAAGTATGTCAGGAGGATGTACCATGCAATTTCTTAAAAGACTGGTTGTCGCGTTGGCGTGCGCTTTGACACTTGGATTGGCGTGCCTGCTGGCACTTCTGATCCAGAATCCGGAGACAGAAGAGCATGAGCATACGTGGATTATCATTTTCTTAGTAGTACTGCTGTTGGCGGGGATCTTGATTGCAAGCTGTCTGTATGCGATTTTCAAATCCCAGCATTATACGGAAGAAAACGAAATTCTGAACAAACAGCTCGACCATGAAGGGACGATGTATTCAAGAACGAGTGAGCTTTATGAGCGAACGAGACGGCTGAACCATGATTTGAAATCTTATCTTCTGATCATTTTAGGCTATCTTGAAAATGCAGAATATGAACAGGCACGTTTGCATCTGGTAGAGATTTTGGATCGGCAGTTAAAGATGAATCTGATTCATTATGAATCGAGTGGAGAAATCAATGCCGTGTTGAACGACAAGTTGAGTTATGCGGAACAGCATGCAATCACGCTTGATATGCATATCAGCGGAGAAGTGCCACGGGAGGATAGCATGAATGTTGCAATTCTGTTATCCAATTTGCTGGACAATGCGATGGAAGCTGCGGAGAAGGCGGAATTGCGCAAGGTGCAGCTTGAGATGTATGAAGAAAAGGGCATGTATTATATCGACATTATCAATACGGTAAATGCATCAGTGTTACATCATAATCCAAAACTGCAATCCACGAAGAAAGATAAACAACAGCACGGAATTGGATTGAAGAGCGTTCGACATATTGTAAAGCAGCTTGAAGGCAGCCTGCAGATGTTTGAAGAGGATGATGCATTTCATTCCTGTGTCTCATTTCCGATGCAAAAGGGTTGAAATATAAAATAAAAGCTTGTATATTAAAATGAGTTTTGCAAAAGACGGAATGAAATATAGAAGAAAGTAGACAAAAGCAATGATAGAAAAAGGAAGAACAGATCAGATTATAGAGCAGCTGATCGATAGCGTTGAGAATGGACAAAATGTTCCATTTGCGCCAGGTAAGGTATCGGTTAATAAAGAAGAGACAATACGAATTGTTGCGGGAATTAGAAAATATCGTACAGGGCGAGCTGAAAATTTACCGGGAAGTCAATGACCGGAAAGGTAAGATTCTGACAGAGGCAAAGAAGGAAGCAGAAGAAATTCTGACGCAGGCGGAGCAGAACGCCAGCCGTATCCGTGTGACAAAACGGATGTCCACACTTCCTGCATTTCATCCGGGCGATTTGGAGCCGGAGGATCGGGAAGCGTTGCGGACTGCCGGAGACATCTATGCGGCATCTTTGATCTACACAGATGAGATGCTCACGGAGGTAAATGATCTGTTGGCAGATTCGTATGATCTGGTGAAACAGCAGTATGCGAAGATGGTAGAGACGTTGGAGGAAAAGACTCGGATCGTAGCAGAAAATAAAGCAGAGTTGATGGGCAATCTCAAGGAACTCAGCAAGGAAGAACGTTATGCACAGATTCTGGAGCTTGGACAGCTTCTCTCGAATGAGTTATATGATGAGAAGAACAAGGTAAAGCTTGCAGCGGCGAAAAAGAAACCTGTGAAATTGGAATATGAAGAAGAAACAGGAAAAGAAGAAAAGGAACAGAAGTCATGACGAGATATCCATATTATGAAAGAACCATTCATTATTACGAGACAGACCGGATGGGGGTTGTACATCATTCGAATTATGCGCGGATTCTGGAAGACTGCCCCAAATTCCACCGGTAACGTCGATTTATCCGCTTCCGATGTTGGCGCATTGGCGTCATCGGGTGGAGAAGTGACCGGGGGCATCGTCGTGAACGGAACCATAGACATGCGCGTACATCGGATTACGAGCCTGGCCGACCCGGTATCAGTCGATGACGCAGTCCATAAAGACTACGTTGATTCGGCGATTGCCGGTGTCAAGACGGTTTCCGTCTCCGCAACACTGACCGTTGCCGGGTGGACTGGCAGCGCGCCGTATGCCCAGTCTGTGACCATCGAAGGCATGACGGACGCAAAGAAAGCT
>OKWF01000088.1_pt1 | contig 12490 bp, 13 predicted proteins | sample 1607031 | NCBI WGS metagenome assembly OKWF01 (sample SAMN04414079, study PRJEB24778) | human gut metagenome | material: faecal | host: Homo sapiens | reverse complement strand
CTCGCCGCCAGCACGGTAAGGTTGTTTGCCGACCCGCCTTTGTGTGGAAAAGGCGACATAAAGGGGTGTTTTCTCGTTTTCCATATTGCTTTCGTTCATTATTGGTTGATTTATTTATTGCTTTCAATCATTCATTCTTTCCATGTTGCAATCTTGAAATATTGAAAGACTGTTTTATTTCAATCTTGTTTTCCTGCTTTCATTCTTTCTTGGAATATTGAAATAATGCAATCATGCTTTCTTGAAATCATGCTTTCAATCATTCTTTCCTGATTGGAATATTTCTTTCAATCTTGCTTTCAATCTTGAAATCCGATGCAAAAAAAGGGAGAAAAAACGTCCCCTGAAACCTTGATCCCGATTTGTCCTGTGCTGTCCCGATTTGTCCACCAACTGCCTATTTTACAGCATTATAAATCACCGTTACTTTGCAGCGGAGTAACGAACCGCAGGGGGCAAAGGTGTAAAACCGGGCTGGTGAACGGCAGGGCTTGCCGTTCCACGCTAACCCCAATCCGTCCGTGACGGATTTCGATTTTCGTCAGAAAATAGCAAGGTGTGTTCTATGGCACATAGAACCGTTTTCCGTGCCTGAAAACGCCTTGCCCCTTGCGGGGGTAAAAATCACTCCGAAGTCGTAATTTTTTAATTCAAAGAAGTATGGAAACAAGAAGAACCAACAAGGGCGGTCGCCCCGCCCTCGCAGACCCGGCGAAGCACCGCCATGTCCTTTACCTGAATGACCGGGAGAACGCCCGCTTCCTCTCGCAGTGGGAGCAGTCTGGCGTTACGAGCAAGTCCCGTTTCATCGCCGCCCGGTTGTTCGGCGAGCCGTTCCGGGTGGTGAAAGTGGACAAGTCGGCAGTAGAATACTGCACCCGGCTGACCGAATTTTACGCCCAGTTCCGGGCGGTAGCGGTCAATTACAACCAAGTTGTAAAGGCGTTGCACAGCAACTTTTCGGAGAAAAAGGCACTGGCTTTTCTCTATAAACTGGAGAAAGCGACCACCGAACTGGCGATGTTGAACCGTCAGGTTATCGACCTGACAAACGAGTGCAAGGAACTATGGTTGCCAAAATAAGCACGGGCGGCAATATGTTCGGCGCACTGGCGTACAACCAAAACAAGGTGGACAGCGGGGAAGCAAAGGTGCTTTTCTCCAACCGGATGCTGTTAAGCGAGGACGGGAATTTCTCTATCGGCGAGTGTATGCGCAGCTTTGAAATGCAGATGCCCGTCCAGCTATCCACCAAGAAGCCGATACTTCATATTTCCATAAACCCGCACCCGGAAGACGTGCTGACCAACCAGCAGCTTTCCGACATTGCCAAAGAGTATATGCGGAAGTTGGGCTATGGCGACCAGCCCTATTTGGTGTACAAGCATACCGACATCGACCGCCACCACATCCACATCGTGGGGTTGCGGGTGGACGAGAACGGCAAGCCGCTGAATGACAAGTTCGAGCATCGGCGCAGCAAGCAAATCACCCGTGAACTGGAAAAGAAATACGGGCTGCACCCGGCAGAGCGAAAGGAACGTGCCGAACGCCCGGAACTTAAAAAGGTGGACTATGCCGCCGGGGACGTGAAGCACCAAATCGGCAATACCGTGAAAGCGGCTTGCTATGGCTACCGCTTCCAGTCGTTCGGGGAGTACAAGGCTTTGCTTGCCGCTTACAACGTGTGCGCGAGGAAGTCAAGGGTGAAGTGAACGGCAAGCCCTATCAGGGCATTGTCTATTCCGCTATGAACGACAAGGGAGAAAAGGCGGGCAACCCGGTAAAGGCTTCCCGCATCGGCAAGTCGGTGGGTTATGAAGCGGTGCAGCGCAGAATGGAGAAATCGGGCGAAGCAATCAGGAACGGGAAACTGAAAGAGCGCACCCGGAAGATTGTAGCCACTGCCATGCAGACCACCCGCAGCCGCAAGGAACTGGAACAACAGCTAAAGAAGCAGGGCATTGACGTGGTATTCCGTCAGAATGACAGCGGGCGCATCTACGGCGTTACGTTCATCGACCACGACAGCCGGGTGGTGCTGAACGGTTCACGCTTGGGCAAGGAGTATTCGGCGAACGTGTTCAACGAACGTTTTTTCGGGCGAAACCGGAAAGATGCACCAGTCAGAAGTGGAAATACAACAGCGGGAACAATCCACGCATCAGGAACAGCCGGGCTTCACGCCGAAAGCCGACATCGTTCTGGGCGTGGCTTCCGTGCTGGGAGCTTTCGGCGGATTGCTGGGCGGCGGTGCATCAGGCGGTGACGAGCCGCAGGACACCGCCCGCCAAAAGAGAAAGAAGAAAAAGAAGCGCACAAGGCGCATCGACTAACTAAAAAAAACATTACAATCATGCAACAGGAAGATGATTTGAGAGGGCTTGCAAGGGTCATGGACTTTATGCGGGCTGTCAGTATTCTATTCGTGGGAATAAACGTGTACTGGTTCTGTTACTCCACCCTGAAAGAATGGGGAGTGACGTTTGAGGTGATAGACAAGATACTGTGGAACTTCCAGCGCACCACCGGGCTGTTCTCGTCCGTCCTTTGGAACAAAACTTTTTTCGGTGGTGTTCCTCGCCCTGTCGTGCATCGGCACTAAGGGCGTGAAAGAGGAAAAGATAACGTGGGCGAAGATACATTGCACCTTGCGGCGGGTGTCGTGTTGTTTTTCCTGAACTGGTGGCTGCTGGAACTTCCGCTGCCACACACGGCGGACACTGTGTTTTATATCGCCACGCTGTCGGCGGGCTATATCTGTATGCTCATGGCGGGTACATGGATGTCCCGGCTGTTGAAGAACAACCTAATGGATGATGTCTTTAATACAGAGAACGAAAGTTTCCAGCAGGAAACAAGGCTTATCGAGAACGAGTATTCGGTAAATCTGCCTACCCGGTTCTACTATAAGAAGAAATGGAATAATGGCTGGATAAATGTCGTGAACCCGTTCCGTGCCAGCCTTGTGTTGGGGACACCGGGCAGCGGTAAGTCGTATGCGGTGGTAAACGGTTACATAAAACAGCAAATCGAGAAAGGTTTTGCGCTTTACTGTTATGATTACAAATTCCCTGACCTTTACGAATCGCTTACAATCACCTACTTAATCACTTGGACGGCTACAAGGTAAAGCCCAAATTCTATATTATCAATTTTGACGACCCCCGCAAGAGCCACCGATGCAACCCGATAAACGCCAGTTTCATGTCGGACATTGCGGATGCCTACGAAGCCAGCTACACGATTATGCTTAACCTCAATCGAAGTTGGATAAGCAAGCAGGGCGACTTCTTCGTGGAAAGCCCGATTATTCTTTTGGCGGCTATAATTTGGTATCTCCGTATCTATCAAGGCGGTAAGTATTGCACGTTCCCCCATGCCATTGAACTGTTGAACAAGAAATACGCCGATGTGTTCACCATTTTGCGTAGCTATCCCGAATTGGAAAACTATCTTTCTCCATTCGTAGATGCTTGGGAATCAGACGCTCAAGAGCAGTTGCAGGGTCAAATAGCAAGTGCGAAAATCCCGCTTTCAAGAATGATTTCACCCGCCCTTTACTGGGTAATGACGGGCGATGATTTTTCACTCGACATCAACAACCCGAAAGAGCCTAAAATCTTGGTTGTCGGCAACAATCCCGACCGTCAGAACATCTATTCGGCGGCACTGGGATTATATAACAGTAGAATAGTGAAGCTGATAAACAAGAAAGGTCAGCTTAAAAGTTCGGTGATAATAGACGAGCTGCCAACGATTTATTTTCGTGGGCTTGATAATTTGATTGCGACCGCCCGAAGCAACAAGGTGGCGGTTCTGTTAGGCTTTCAAGATTACAGCCAGCTTACCCGTGACTACGGGGATAAGGAAAGCAAAGTAATTCAAAATACTGTGGGTAACGTGTTTAGCGGTCAGGTAGTCGGTGAAACGGCAAAAATACTGTCGGAGCGTTTCGGAAAGGTGTTGCAGAAACGGCAGAGCATGACGATAAACCAGCGGGAGAAGTCCACCTCGATAAGCACCCAAATGGACAGCCTGATACCCGCCAGCAAAATATCCAACCTCACGCAAGGCATGTTCGTGGGTGCTGTGGCGGACAACTTCGATGAACGGATAGAGCAGAAGATTTTCCATTGTGAAATCGTGGTGGACAATGAAAAGGTTAAGCAGGAAACCGCCCGTTACGTGAAGTTGCCGCAGATTATCGACTTCACCGACAAGGACGGCAACGACCGGATGCAGGAGGAGATACAAGCCAATTATGACCGCATCCGTCAGGAAGTCCGGCAGATTGTCGAGGACGAGATAACCCGGATTAAAAAACGACCCGGAGCTATGCCACTTGATTAAGGAGGAAGAATAGCTGTATATAATAATGTATGGAGTGAAGAACAGCCGATGTAGCTTTACGGTTGTTCTTCATTTTGCTTTTTGGTGCGGTAGGCTTCAAAACGCACTAATATTTCGTGCAGGTTCTTCAATGCTTCCACAGCCTTGCCTATCGGCGGCATCTTGCTTTTGTCGAAAGTCAGTTTCTTCAAATCGGTAGTGTACGCCGTAGCCACTTCGGGCAACGCCATGACCGCTTCGGCATCCTTGAATATCGGTGCATCAGCCAGCGACAAGTGCGAACGGGAGTTTTTATTTAGTCCGTCCTCTATCGTCACCCGGTACATGGCATCCAAGAAATCTTCCGAATGTAGGTAATCGTTATATTCCTGATTGTGGTAGAGTGCCGACAAGTCGTAAACGTCACGGATATGCTTTGCCAACAGTGCGGCTGCATCCTCATTGTAAGACAGCTTTACCAGCCTTGAAACCTTGTCGCAGATAGTCTTTCGGGGGTTGATACACTGCGTTTCAAAACTTCCCAGCCCGTAGGTGCTTATCAGTTCCTCTTGCCCGATGCTTTCAAGAAAGGCGGTCACAATCGGTTTGATAACCCGCTTGTCCGCCGGGTAGAACATCCGTTTTTTGTCCGGCAGGTCACAGGATTTTATCTCTACTTCCAAATGTTCTTTCAGTCCCACGCCTTGAAATACATTGTCATACGAGAAATACAGTTTACGGTAATTACCGCCCGTTTCCGACAAATCTTCCTTGTATATGTCACTATTGAGTTCGGCTATGTATTTGGAAAGTTTCTTGTTCAATGTCTTTTCCGCCTGCTTGGACGCACCTTTGTCACCCGTGAACACGAACAAGTCCAAATCTTCCGAGAAACGTTCTATCAGCCCGTAGGCTTTGGAAAGTGAAGTTCCGCCTTTGAAGTAGGTCTTATCCGCATATTCGGACATGGAAATATCCCGCAGTATCTTCGATACCCAGTAATCCTTTTCCACGTGCGACTGCTCGTAGCCGAAATGTTCAGCCGCCAGTGCGATGATTTCCTTGAACGCTTCCTTGTCCGAATGTAAATTCATATTTCTGTCCTATGCTGTTTTATAATCCAAGTTGAACCGTGTCGTGGGAAGAATGGTCTTTACCATTTCCGTTTGCAACACGGTTTGTCTGATGTCGCCCAGTATGTCCGCCACCACCTTTCTGACACGTGGCGGGTAACTTTTCGCCAAAGATACGATTTTTTCCAGTTCCGGCAGGCTGTACCCGTTGAAATATTGGCTCTTGACCCGGTTGTAGATGTCCTGCCCGGTTGTTCCGGGTATGCGCTTCATGTCCTTTATCGCATCGAGCAGCCGCAAGTACGGGACAAGGCTTTCATCCGGGTAGTCCATGCAGTAGGCTTTCACGCACTCTATATCCAAGTTTTTGAAACGGAAACGGCGAACCGGGTTAGGAGTGGCTATCGTTATGGTTGTGGCGACCTGCTCGGTCAGCCCCATTTTGTTATAGATGTAAGCCCCCGTGATATAGCCGTTCAGCTTTTCAGTCAGGTAGCGGAACTGTTCATCCTGATAGACAGGGAGCTTTCCCAGCCCCAGCACTGATTTCTTGGGACGGTAGTACGCCCCCTTTTCAACCCGTACCAGTACCCCTTTGCGGCTCTGTTCGGAAAGTAGCACCGCAACATTGGCGGTCTTTTCCGTTTCAAACGACAAATCCCGGAACGTGAATATACGCCCGGTATCTATCCGTTCAATCTGCCCAAGTATCTCTTTTCTGAATGAAGCCATATTTATCTCCTTTGTTTCTATCTGCAAAGATAGTATATTATGTAATTACCTGCAAAAACATAACAAATATTTTGCCGAAGATGTTTTCTTTTTGTCGTGTCACCTGATAATAAGAGAATAAAGGAAACACAATCAAAAGGTTAGCCAAACGCTTCACAAACGTTCCAAAAATAAGCTGTATTTCAGTATTAATTTTGATATGTAGCTCATTATTAGCCTATTGATAAAATAGCAAAACGTTCCATAAAACGTTTCACAAAACGCTTCACAAAATGGCTCGCAAGCATAATGTAAATTTTAATAAGTTGTTGATTATAAGGCATAAGGTTTATGATTAAATGGCTCATAAAGGCTCACCCCAAGAGAGTGATTAACTTCGCTCTCTTTTTATGCCTGTTTCCAATTCTCCAACCGTCAGTTGGAGATTTACTCCACCCGGACAATTTCAGACAACGCAGGACAAATTCGGACAGCCGTTGCCGCCCGTCCAAATATAGCATATTTAGTCGCTACCTTTGGGCGGGACTATTCCCGTAACCGCTTAAAATTTCAATTATTTATGGCAAACAGAATGACCCCGCCCGCAGAGGGGCAGGAAAAAGACGTGCTGCTGGTCTTGGATAAACAGCAGGGCAAGGTGAGTGCCGTTAAAGGTATTGACAAGGAGGGCAATTTGCAGACCGTGCCGCCGACACAGGGCGGCGAGTTCATGCAGGTGGACAAGAACAGCGATGTGTTCAGCAACTTCATTTCCAATTTCTTCCGCAAGTATCAGGACACTTCCGGGCTGGAACTGTTCAGCGTCAAGGCTTCCGAAGCGGAGCGGGACGCAAAGGCAATCGAGGACAACCACCGCAACCCTACACCGGAGGGTGACAAGCGGGCTGAAATGCTTCGAGTTCCGAAGCCCGACTTCCACGAGTTCAAGCAGGGCTACCGCTTCGACCCGTCAAAAATCGACTGGGAGAACCTGAAAAAAGTCGGCATCACCGCCGACACCCTAAAAAACACGAGGGACTTCGACCGGGTGATGCGTGGCTACAAGTCCCGCAACACCTACACCGTTTCGGGGACGGTGGGCGGCTTCTACCTCAAACCTACCGATGTCAAGCTCTCTTTCTATCAGGCAAAGGACGGCACGGTAGTACCCAAGCTACACGGCGTGCAGCAGGACAAAAACTGTTGCAACGCCCGTTCCATGAACACGAGTTCACCAAGCAGGAACAGGGCAACTTGCAAGGCACTGGCAACTTGGGCGGCATCGCTGAAATCAAAGACCCGAAAAGCGGCGAGCAAATCCCCGTGTTCGTCAGCCGGGACAGGTACACGCACGAGCTGGAGTATATGCGTGCTGACAAGTGGAAATGCCCCGATACAATCTGTAACGTGCAAGTCAGCCCGGAACAGAAAGCCGCCTTTGAAGCCGGGCAAGCGGTGAAAATGGAAAACCTGCAATTCAGGGACGGCACGAAGCGCAGTGCCTATTTGCAGGTCAGTGCGGTGGAGCGTGGCTTGGAGTTCCTGCCCCGTGCCGCCGTCCAGTTCTTGCAGCAGTGGCAGCAGCCCGCAGAGCGGCAGGTCGCCGGGCTAAAGGACGGCAAGGGCGTTGAGTTCAACGGTCATGTACAGCCCGGCGCACAGGGCAAATCCCCCGACAAGGTGCAGCCGAAAGACGTTACCCCCACCGCCGAGAGCCGGACGCAGGTAGCGGTCAATTCGGGGGGCAAGACCAACGAAGCCACCAAGCAGGGCAAAGAGCCGTTGAAACAGGGTCAGGACAAGCCCACCGCCAAGCAGAAAGAGAAGCAGGAGAAAGCGCAGGACAAGAGCCTGAAAGCTGACAAGCCCAAGAAGTCCAGAGGAATGAAAATGTAATATCCACCATTAAAAAGTAAAGAATTATGATTGCATTGATAGCAGAGAAGCCCAGCGTGGCAAAGGACATCGCCCGCATCATCGGGGCGACCGGGCGTAATGACGGTTATCTTTCCGGCAACGGGTATATGGTGACATGGGCGTTCGGCCACTTAATCCAGCTTGCCATGCCGGAAGCCTACGGCGTGGCGAACTTCCGCAGGGAGAGCCTGCCCATACTGCCGCCCGATTTTCAATTAATCCCCCGTCAGGTGAAAGCGGAGAAAGGTTACAAGGCAGACCCCGCGTCTGAAACAGTTGAAAGTGATAAAGGAAGTGTTCGACCAGTGCGACCGGATTATTGTCGCCACCGATGCCGGGCGTGAGGGTGAGTTAATCTTCCGCTATATCTTCCATTACCTGAACTGCCGGAAACCATTTGTGCGCCTGTGGATAAGCAGCCTTACCGACAAGGCAATCCGTGAGGGGCTGGATAACTTGCAGCCGGGAGAGCGTTACGATAACCTCTACCTCTCTGCCAAGTCCCGCAGCGAAGCGGACTGGCTGATAGGGATAAACGCCACCCAAGCGTTGAGCGTTGCCGCCGGGCAGGGGGTGTTCTCGCTGGGCAGGGTGCAGACACCCACGCTCGTGATGATATGCAGCCGCTATTTGGAGAACAAGAATTTCGTACCCGCCAAGTTTTGGCAACTCAAAGCGGCGACTGCCAGCGGGGGAATAAATTTTACCGCCCAATCGACCGCCAAGTGGGAACAGCAGCCCGAAGCCATAGCCGCCCTGCAACGGGTAAAGGATGCCGGGCAACTTGTGGTTAAATCCGTTGAGAGGAAAGAAGCCTGCCAAGAACCGCCGCTTTTGTACGACCTTACCACGCTGCAAAAGGAAGCGAACACGAAGCTGAACTTCTCGGCTGACAAGACGCTTTCCATAGCGCAAAGCCTGTATGAAAAGAAAGTGATGTCCTACCCAAGAACCGGAAGCCGCTATATTCCGGAGGACGTTTTCGATGAAATGCCGGAACGTGTCGCCCTGCTGGGGCAATACCCCCGCTTTGCCGGGTATGCCGCCGGGCTGGACGGCACACCCCTGAACCGCCGCAGCGTGAATGACGGCAAAGTGACCGACCACCACGCCTTAATCATTACCGAGAACCTGCCCGGCGAACTTTCCAAAGACGAGCGGGCGGTTTACGAGCTGGTAGCCGGGCGTATGCTGGAAGCCTTTTCGGGCAAGTGCGTGAAAGACGTTACCACCGCCTTGCTGTCAGGGGGAGATACCGACTTCACGGTGAAAGGGTCTGTGATGAAAGAAGCCGGGTGGCGTGCCGTGTTCGGCGAGCAGGAAACGGGCGGGGATGAAGAAGCCGCCAGCCTGCCGCCACTCCAAGAGGGAGAATATTTGCCACTCTCCGGCGTGGATCTGCTCGAAAAGCAGACCAAGCCGAAACCGCTGCACACGGAAAGCAGCCTGTTGGCGGCAATGGAGAACGCAGGCAGGGAATTGGAAGATGCCGAACTGAAAGCCAGCCTGAAAGATGCCGGGATAGGCACGCCCGCCACCCGTGCGGCGATTATCGAACGCTGTTCGCCCGCCAGTACATCGTGCGTGAGAAGAAGAACCTTGTGCCTACCGACAAGGGGCTTGCCGTTTACAAGATAGTTAAGGACAAGAAGATTGCCGATGTCGAAATGACGGGCATGTGGGAAACCGCCCTTGCCAAGATAGAAGCGGGAAGCATGGATGCCGACACGTTCCGGAAGGGCATCGAGGTGTACGCAACGCAAATCACCGCAGAACTGCTATCGGTGCAGCTATCTGTCGCTGCTGGTGAAACCTGCCCCTGCCCGAAATGCGGCAGCGGGCGCATCCTGTTCTACCCGAAAGTGGCGAAGTGTTCCAACGTGGACTGCACGCTTACCATATTCCGCAACAAGTGCGACAAGCAGCTTTCCGACAAGCAGATTGTCGAGCTGGTGACGAAACGCAAGACCGGGCTAATCAAGGGCTTCAAGGGCAAGAACGGCAAGGCTTTCGATGCTTCGCTGGTACTGGACGAGCAGTTCAATGTCGGTTTTTCATTCCCCGAAAAGAAAGCGAAACCGAAGAAATAGCTTATCTTTGCCGCTGAAATTTCATTGTGATAGGTTTTACAGCTTATAATAATTGAAATTTTAGTGGTTGCGCCCGGAGGGAAACCGGGCGCATTTTTTATATGTTCCCGCCAAACAGGTAGGTCGAACAGACCACCCCGTTATCCAGCACCCTGCTTTCCGAGAGCTTCCACAGCGAGCCGGATGTTTCCCCGACAAAACCGATGCCTTTGCCCGCCATGACCGGGACGGTGTAGATTGTCAGGCTGTCCAGCAGTCCGGCTTTAATCAATGAAGTAAGCAGCTTGCCGCCGCCCACCACCAAGATGTCATTTTCCTGTTTCAGTTCATAGACCCTTTGCAGCGGTTCTTCGGTCAGGAACTCCACGCCGCAGTCCGGCGTCACGTTGGTGTCGTAGTGTGACACCACAAAAGACCGCTTGCTTTTGTGCGGCCACCCGCCCCAGTGTTCAAAGATGTAGTTGTAGGTGTTCGCCCCCATAAGCAGGCAGCTTGCGGCGGCGTGTTCCCTTGCCGCCAGTTCCTTGACCTCACGGGGCATCCAGTCCAGTTCATAGTCCGGCGTGGCGGTATGCCCGTCCAGCGATACGGCGATGTGCGCTTTGATTTGTTCCATATTGTCAGGTATTAAAGTGATATAAATCCCTACTGTCTTGGCACGTTAGCCGCCACCCCAAAAAGAAAGCGTGGCATGACGCTGTTTCAAAGTAGAGGTACTGGCATACCCAAAAGAGGAAACAGTGCAGCCACGCTATGACAAACGCATAGCATATCCTGCGCTGAATATCCCCTCTTTTTGAAAAGTGCCAGTTTTCTACTTTGGGACGTTCGGCGAACGTATATGTTATATATAAAGGCAATATTCCGGCAACCGCCGTCCAACTGCCGTTACTTTTCCGTGTAACTTCTGCAAAGTTAAGCAAATACCCTGAAAAATCACGTGCAAACAGAAAAAATCCTGCCGTGTTATCACAACAGGGCAGGACACAAGCACCTAAAATACACAAGTTCAGCCCATACGCCTACGGGCAGCTTGCGTTTCTTTGAAGATTAATATGAACCGATGACAAAACAGCTTTGGTTCGCCGTGTCTTTGGTGATGATGTCCCTTTCCCGCATGAAGCGGATATAGCTCTTTGCGGTGCGCTCCTTGATGTCCAATACCTGCTGCAACTGCTCGCAAAGGTCTATGTAGGTGATGCGTGTCTGCCGCCCGAAGATGTCACGTGCGACATTCACCAGTTCCCTTTCCTTGCGCTTCTCCTTTTCCTCACGGGGCTTTTCCCCCTTGTACACGTGCATCCCGGCTTTCTTGTCCCATGCAAAGAGCATCAGAGGAACGTCCAGCGGGCTTCCTTCCCTTACTTTCAGGGCTTTCACTACCGACTGCGTGGGTTCTTCGTCTTTCTCTATTGAAAGGATAGTAGCCGCCTTGCGTTGCAATTCGCTACCCAAATGCCCACGTAACTTTAATCCGTTAGGAACGAAGTGCAGCACACAAAGAATACACGTGTTGTAGATGCCCGCCAGCCGATAGAGTTCATCTATCACCGCCACGCTTTCAGTTTCATCGTTGGCACTCTTAACGAGGTCTGCGATGCCGTCAATGACGACCAACTGGATGCCGCCGTACTGGTAGTAGAACTTATCCATGCTCTGTACAATGGCGTTCAGTCGTTCTTTGCGTGACATACCCGTCAGGCAGAACGCTTTCAGTTCATCGGGTTTGTCCGGCTGTTTGGCTCGTGCCAGCAGGTTGCTTACATTCTTGAACAGTTGCACTTCCGACTGTTCGGTGTCATAGAGCAAGACCGCCTTGTGCCTGCCGTTGGCGGTTATCTGTATGCCCAGTGTATCTATGTCCGCACCAGCCGGGCAGATGCAGCCCGCCACGATTGCGGCTACATAATTGCTCTTGCCCGTTCCCTCGCCCCCGGTGATGCCGAACAGGTTGCCTTGTGTCCCCAGCGGAACGTCACCCGCCGAAATAATCTCTTGCGCTTTGGCGGGCGGGTTGTTGAAATCTATCTCGCACGATTTAAGCATAATCAATGTATCGCTATACAGGTTGTCTAAAAATTCGATAAACAGTTTCAGGAAATCTTCACGGGTGTTCCCGGCTTTGAAGTAGTCGGATATGTCCTTTTCCTCTTTCGTTCCCGGAAGCGGGAGCAGCAGGCGTTTCACGCCAAATTCTTCCAACAGTTTTTCCTGCTTGCATGAACTTTCCCTGCCCGTCTTGTCCATGTCAAAGAGCAGGACGATGTGTTTGAAGCGGAACGTCAGCCGATAGACCAGCGTGGGCGGTATAGTCACTGTTTCGCTATTGAAGCAGATAGCGTGAAAACCGTGCGCCGCCAGCGAAAG
>OKWF01000087.1_pt1 | contig 12537 bp, 12 predicted proteins | sample 1607031 | NCBI WGS metagenome assembly OKWF01 (sample SAMN04414079, study PRJEB24778) | human gut metagenome | material: faecal | host: Homo sapiens | reverse complement strand
TATATAAATGCCCAGAAGAGATTCTGCCGGATGGTCCGGACGGTGAGACGCGACAGACAGAGAGCTTCCGGTATCTTGGTCAGGTCGGAAGAGATGATGGTCATTTTGGCTACATCCATGGCGATGTCGCTGCCTCCACCCATGGCGATGCTTAAGTCGGCCTGTGCCAGCGCTGCACTGTCGTTGATGCCGTCGCCCGCCATCGCCACCTTATGACCGAGGGTTTGCAGACGCTTGACGAACGCGGCCTTGTCCTGCGGAAGTATTTCGGCCTCGAAATGCCGGATACCTGCCTTTTCCGCGATATGACCGGCCGCAGCCCGGCTGTCGCCCGTCAGCATATAAACGTCGATCCCGGCGGCTTGCAGTTCGCGCACGGCCTCTACGGAGCTATCCTTGATGCGGTCGGCGATCGCCGCGACAGCCAGGGCTTGCTCCGAATCGGCGAACCAGACGATGCTCTTGGCTTCTGCCGACAACCGCTGCGCTTCGATATTCAACTCTTTGCCGACGACGATTCCCTGCTCGTCAAGCAGCCGGCGGCTGCCTGCGAAGTAATGCACACCATCGACCGTGCCTTCTACGCCTTTTCCGGTAAGGCTTCCGAACCGTTCGACGTTCAGCGTCGGCACATCTGCAAAATAGTGCACGACGGCATCGGCCAGCGGATGTTCCGAAAATTTTCCAGGCTGAGAAAGACGGCTTCCGCCCGGTCGTCCCCGTTCGCCCAGACGATATCGGTCACGACGGGTTTCCCTTCGGTCAGTGTACCCGTCTTGTCCAGCACTACCGTGTCGATCTTTCCGGCCGTCTCCAGACTTACGGCGTCCCTGATCAGAATTCCTTTCTCGGTCCCTTTGCCGATGCCGACCATGACGGCCGTCGGAGTAGCCAGTCCCAATGCACACGGACAGGCGATAACCAGTACGGTCACAGCTGCCAGGATTCCGTGCGTCAGGCCTCCCGATGGATCGAAAACCAGCCACAGGACGAAAGAAAGCAGGGCGATGCCGATGATCGCGGGGACGAATATGCCGGCGATTTTGTCCGCCAGCTTTTGCACGGGAGCCTTGCTCCCCTGCGCCTCCTGAACCATGCGGATGATCTGGGCCAGCATCGTCGCGGCTCCGACCTTCTCCGCCCGAAAGCGGAAGCTGCCCTTCTGATTGATCGTTCCGGCGAAGACTTTCGTTCCGGGCTCCTTATGCACGGGAAGCGGCTCGCCGCTCAACATGCTTTCATCGACATAGGAATCGCCTTCGCAAACCGCACCGTCCACGGCGATCTTCTCCCCGGGCCGAACGGCCAGAAGGTCGCCGACCCGGATGCGGCTGATCGGAATCTCCGTCTGCGTACCGTCCGCAGCGACGACGATCGCATTTTTTTTTTGTTGCAGACCGATCAGCTTTTTTCAGCGAAGAGGTCGTATCGCCTTTGGCCTTCTCTTCGAGCGTGCGCCCCAGCAGGATGAAGGCGATGATCACCGCCGCAGCTTCGAAATAGACGTGGGGTTCCACTCCCCGCGAGAGCCAGAACTCCGGAAAAACGAGGTTGAACAGACTGAACAGGTAGGCGATGCCCGTACTCAATGCGACCAGCGTATCCATCGTGGCCGAACGGTGGCGCAACTGCTGCCAGGCATTCACGAAAAATCCGCGTCCCAGCCAGAAGACGACCGGAGCGGACAACAGCGCCATAATCGCACCGCCGCAGGGCATATCCATAAAGAACATACCGATCACGACCACCGGAATCGCCAGCACGACAGCCCAGAAAGCCCGCCGTTTCAGGTCCCGGTACCGCTCCCGGTTCATCCGCTCCAACTCGTCGGGCGTGTCATCATCCGAATCGGCGAGCATATCGTAACCGCCCTCCTGCACGGCTTGCCGGAGTTTTTCCGGCGAGGTCTGCATCGTGTCGTATTCGACCGCTGCGGTCGAAGCCGCCAGATTGACGGAAGCCGCGACGACGCCCGTCTGGGCATTGAGAATTTTTTCCACACGTGCGGCACATCCGGCGCAGTGCAGCCCCGCAAGGGGAAAAGTCCGTTTTACATATTTACCTTTCGACATACTTTTTGATTTTTTTACAGACAGGGACGAGCACGGAATATCCGCACGCCCTTCGTGTCCTTTCGATACAAAGATCGGGACAAAAAGGGCGGAAGGCGTTATATAATTCCGGATACTATTTACAAGATTTCGGAACGACCGGCGGATTACACCTTGTCCAGCGATTTGCGACGGTTCTCGCCGATCTTCCGGAAATGGCTGGGCGTAAGTCCCGTCACCTTCTTGAACTGGGCGCTCAAGTGGGCCGTACTCGAATAGTTCAGCTTGTCGGCAATCTCGCCGAGCGACAGCTCGCCGTAAGCCAGCAACTCCTTCACCCGTTCGATTTTCTGTGCGATGAAGTATTGTTCGATCGTCGTGTTTTCGATCTCCGAAAACAACGAACTCACTGCCCCGTAATCCTGATGCAACCGGTCCGCGATATAATCCGAGAGGTTGGTCCGCAAAGCGGCGTCCTTCTCCCGCACCAGCTCGATGACCGTATTCTTCACCCGCTCGACGGTCTGCTTGCGGCGGTCGTCGATCAACTCGAACCCGACGGCGCGGAGCGCTTCGTCCAACTCCTTTCTTCGCTCGGCAGTCAGTTCTGCGGGCAGCACGGCTTCGCCGAGAACGACCGACGAGGCCTCGATCCCCGCCTGCCGCAAAATATCGCGCACGACCAGAATACAGCGGGGACAAACCATGTTCTTAATGAAGAGTTTCATCGGCAACGGAAAGAATTTGTCGATGACAAAGATACGATTAAGCCGAGTGTAAAAGCAAATTTTATTTGCATTTTGCCGAGGCGGAGTATCTACGACGAAGTCAAAGATTGAGGAAAAGCCGAGGCATATCGGCAGGTTGCGGTAGAGCAGGTCGATATTCGGTGGATCGAAATATACAATCAAAAAATAAATGACACTTGACAGGCTTGCATAACTGTCGATTTTTATTTAATTTAGTCATAAAAAGATGGTTTTATACTATGTATGACGCCTTTATTTGATACTATAACGCTTTCTATGATAAAACGCCTTACCTTCAGCTTACTCCTGACCTGTTTGTATGTTCCCTGTTTTTCCCAGGAACGCTTCGTTGTCCGGGGCCGTATTCTCGATGCGGAATCCGCTCCGGTTCCTTATTGTTCGGTCAGCATTCTCGAATCGCGCGACTCCACGATCCTCGGAGGCGCCGTTTCCGACACGGAAGGCCGTTACAGCCTGCATTTCGAGCAGGCGGGCCGCTATCTGCTCTGCTACGACCATCTGGCCTACGAATCCTGCTACCGAACGGTAGAGGTTCCGGAGGCGCAAACCCTGCCCGATGTGATTTTGCGTCCGGCCAGCCGACATATCGACGAGGTGGTCGTGGTGGCCCGAAATACCGAATACAGGGCAGGCCGCTACGAAGTCAATATGTTGGGTAATCCGATCGTCCGCAATCGATCCGTGATGCAGGTGCTGGATCTGCTGCCGGGCCTGCGGGCTTCCGATAATACCTTGTCCATCAAGGGAACGCCGGTGTCGGTCGTCTATATCGACGACCGGTTGGTAACGGATCTCGGGGAGCTTTCCGCCCTTCGTGCCGAAGACGTGAAAAGCGTGGAGGTCCAGAACAAGACGGGAGCGGCCTATTCCGCCACGACTTCTGGCGGTATCGTCCGTATCCGGCTCAAGAAACTCGCCGCAGGCAGTTTTTACGGCAACGTATCTCCCTCCGCGTCCGTTTCCCGCGACGGATATTCTACGGGACTCGCCCTGCCGTTCTCGGCCCAGTGCGGACGATTGGGAATATATAATTATGTGTCGGGTTCCTATGGGGAGAACGAAACGCTCGACCGCACCTATTCCGAATTTCGCAATTCGGGATACTCGCTCGACTCGGAGGACCGGGGGCGGATCACCTCCCGGAATATCCGCGAACTTTTGAGCCTGGTTTACAAGATAAACGACCGCCATTCGATCGGTCTCGGGGGACAGATTTTTATGGGAGCGAGCGACCGTCCAATACGGTGCACACGACCTCTGCGGGATTGGCCTGGGGCGATGTGCCGCCGCAGATGCCCGAAGCCGGATATACGCTCTACCGCTACGGGGGCACGCTCTACAACCGGCAGTATCAGGGGTCGCTGAATTATATCTTCCGTTTCGACACGTTGGGTTCCCGGCTCTCTTTCAAGGCCGACTACCTGCACCAGAACGTCGATCGGAATTACGACTACGACACGCGCGATTTTTCCCGGCCGGAGGATGCGGAACCCTTCTCCACGGAGTTGCGGCGCGAGCGCTACAAGCTGCTGGGACATCTGTTCGCGTCCCGGCTCGACCTGAACAAGAATTTTTCGGAAGAGCGCAGCTTCAGCGCGGGGTTGAGCTATGATTTGCGGTATGCGGACAACAACGCTCCCGTGCATCGCTTCGAGGAGGAAGAGTGGATCCCGGACCCGAAGATGAGTACCTGGTTTATCGACCGCACTCAAAGCACGGGTGCCTACACCCAATGGGCCGATGCCTACGGCAAGTTCTCCTATCAGGCGGGCCTGCGACTGCAATGGGATCGCATCGCTTACCGGAATGCCGAAAATACGGGCTACGAACATCGTGACTACTGGCGGCTTTTCCCGGAACTCAGCCTGACCTACACGTTCAACCCGGAAAAGGGCACCAATATCAATCTCGACCTCTATCGGTCCAGCGGCCGGCTGCCCGACAACAACGCCCTGAGTCCCCGCCGGGTCTGGCAGTCGCAATACAGTTATACCGTAGGCAACGAAAATCTCGAACCCGGCTGGGGGTACGACATCGACCTGAGCTATACGCTGCGCAACAAACTGACGATCTCTTACGGAGGTACGTGGTCGCGCGGCAGTGAAACGATGACTTTCTATGACCCCGACGATCCGAACATCGTCTATACGACGAAGGTGAACGGGGAACACGGCTCGGCGCATAATATCTGGATCGATTATACGACATTGGTAACCAAATGGTTCCGAGTGAAATCTTTCATTCACGGATATTGGTATCGGAGAGAGGTGGATGGCGACTGGCAGGCTTCGTACAGTGCCGGAGGTGGGATGTTCAGCCTTTCCCTTATGTTCCAGCCGCATCCCTCGATGATTATCTATCTGGACGGAGGCGTCGAGCTGCCCCAAAAAAGATTGGAAACCTGGCAAAATTCCTATTGGGCTTTAGCTGCCGGAATAACCAAATCATTCTGTAAAGACAAACTGTATATATCCCTCGACGTGAACAATATCCTTTCGACCAAACTGAAAAAGGAAACGGTACGCTGGGACAACTCCTACTATTCCGTCCTGCGGCAACCTCGGGGACACAGAAGTCTGCGGCTGGTCTTTTCGATCGGCTACCGGTTCAACCGAAATGCCAAAAAGAGCGTATCGACCGTGCAAACGTTACGAGATCCGGAAGAAATTCTGAAATAGGCCGCTCAAGACCCGTATTCGAATCCAGTGCGCAAGACGTGCTTTCCGAGAACCGTATTTTGTGAAACTTTTCCGCTCGATATATGAATAGTGGAATTGGCATCGCTTTTCTCCCCGGCAATCCGAAGCATTTCGGCGCTTTCACATCTGCCTCAAAAACCAAAAAAATTACGGACGGCTGCATCCGGCAGCCGCCCGTAAAAAATTCCGCCCTCCGAAATCAGAAGTTGTAGCGCACCATCAGATTGACCCGATTGGCATGGCCCTTCATTCCGTCCATATTTTCGCGGGTGCCGTACAGGTATTCGGCCGCAAGCTGACAGCAGGGGGCCAAATCCCAGAAAATATTGCCGAAGACATACTGACCGCGACGGTATTCGTCATCGGCATAGGCCCCGTTCCTGCGGCAAACCTCCGCCATGGAATAACCGCCCGAAATGGCGAGTTTGTTCGGAACGAGGTCGATTTGCGCAGCCGCCTGCCAACCGTACATCGGCATAGTCTGAATACTCCTCGGATTGTGAGGATTGGGTGTAAAATCCAGTCCGATGCCCGATAAATCTTGGATGTAGGGAGTGATGCCCTCGCCGTACACACCGTTGAAGAAGAGTTGCAGGGGACCCGCTACTTTGATATTTCCGCTGGCCTGGACGCCCCAGCCGAAGAGCGAAGTATTGTTACCCGTCGATTCGTTGTGCAGATACATATCGCGGAAAACGGCCGATGCCCGGAAATGGCTCTCCTTGTTCCGGCCCCAATTCACCTGCATATAAACCGGAAAATCGGGTACGCGCTGCGGAATCGAAGCGAATGAATCGCCGTAGGTGCCGCTTACGTTCGGTAGCTCGGCGGCAACGCCGAATTTCAGAATATCGCGGTAGATCGAATGCTCGTAACGGATCATCGTCGAGAAAAAGTAGTTATAGGCATTGGGACCCTGGAAGTCGATCGTATTGGGAGCGGCGTTCAGGTCGCAGAACGTCGTTACGTCGCGTCCGAACGTGAACCCTTTGAACGATACGTAAGCCGACCGGATACGGGGCGTATAACTGTTGGTTCCTCCGCCGCGGAAGTCCGTACTGAAATAGAGGGTGACACGGCCCAGTTTTTTCGAATTGGCGATGGCCTTCAGAAATATGCGGGAGGTAGTTCCGTCCAGGCCGAATTTCTGACGGGTGGCATAGGTGCCGGGAACGGCGATCGTGGCCGGAATGAAATCCTGTGCTCCGGAGATTCCGTCGAAGTCATACGACGCACGCAGAGTCACCTGGCCGCCGAGCGAGAAAGAGAATTTGTTCTGCTTGGTGGCGAAGATGAAGTGAGGCAGTTCATCCTGCTGGAAACCGGGATGATGGGTTTCGATATAATCCCGAATGGCATTGTCGATTGCCAGTTGGTTCAATACGGCCGCTTCGAGCAAGGCCTCTTCGTCTGCAGGCGGTTGAGGTGCATTGACGGAAACCAAATAAACCGTCGGAGAGTATTCGCCGGTCTTTACGCTGTCCTTACGGATCTGGTAGGTCTGGGCCGAAACCGAGGCCGCAGAAACCGCCAGCAACATTGCGATTAAAAGTCGAAAAATTTTTCATAAGCAATAAAAATTAAATTATTCCGATAATGGCGGATGCCATCTATATATGTATATTACGATTTTGGAAGTCAGACAATTGGTATTTGCCCGAAACGTGGCAAGTTATATGCCAAAATACCCGGCAAGAACAGGTGCAGCAGGTCGGAAAGCGGGATCCTCCAGCCTGCGAGCCGGACCGGTCACGGCATCTGCCAGACGTTCGAACCTATTCCCGAAGTCTTCGGACGGATGTCGGTCTCCTTTCCCTAAATAAAATTCCCTCAAAAAGTGTAAAAAATGAACAGAAGGCGTTGGCAAATCCTGCAAATCGGATAAACTAACGGCGAAATAGTTATTTCCGAAACGGTCGCTATCCGATATTTTTGTATTTTTGTAAAAACATATTTTTCATATGAAACATAAGTTAGTGATAGCAATGACTGCGGCAACGCTGTTTCTGGTCGGGTGCGGGCAGCGGCAACATACGGAACAGGTAACGCTCGTGCGCATCGATACCGTAAAAACAGCGAATACCTGTGATATTCTCGAATTTCCCGCCCGAGTACAGGCTGCCGGAGAAGTTCACCTCGCATTCAAGATACCCGGAACCTTGCAACGTATTTATGTCGATGACGGAGCTTTTGTCCGTCAGGGTGAACTTGTTGCCGAAATGGATCCGCGCGATTACGAACTTCAGTTACAGGCGGTCGAAGCCGAATATTTGAGTATCAAGCCGAAGCCGAACGTGTAATGGCGCTTTACGACCAAAACGTCGCTACCGCCGATGCTTACGACAAAGCGCGATACGGGCTGCAACAGATTACGGCGAAATACGAGAACGCCCGCAACCAATTGGCCGATACGAAACTGTATGCTCCTTTCGACGGCTACGTGAAGCGTCGGCGCTTCGACCCTCCGACGGTCGTAGCGGCCGGAATGCCGGTCATCACGTTCCTGTCGGGCAAGAATCCCGAGGTCGAACTTTTCATTCCGGCATCGACTTACATTCGCCGTCGGGAGATCGCTTCGTTTGCGGCGGTGTTCGATTTTCTGCAAGGGCAAAAAATTCCGCTGCGTCTGCTCCATGTCGATCCGAGCGCCAATGCCAATCAGCTTTACGCCGTGCGGTTGGCACTGCCCGTGAATACGGAGATCGCGGCGACACCCGGCATGAACGCAACGGTCGAAGTCGCCATGCGGCAGGAAACGGAGGCATCGGTAGAGATTCCTGCATCGGCTCTGTTCAGCAACGGCGACAAGAGAGTTACGTGTGGATTTACCGACAGGACGGGACGATCGCACGCCGACGGGTCGAAGTAGTCCGTCTGCATACGGACGGAACGGCGACGATAGCGGATGGTCTGAACGAAGGCGAACGGATCGTCGTGGCCGGAGTTCATAAATTGACGGAAGGCCAGCGGGTCGCACCGCTTCCTGCTCCGTCGAAAACCAATGAAGGAGGGCTGCTATGATCGACTTGGGCAAATGGGCTTTCGGACACAGCAAGCTCGTCTATTTTCTGTTGGCGGTACTGTTGGTAGGCGGTCTGAAATCGGCCTACGACATGGGAAAACTCGAAGATCCCGAAGTCAAGGTAAAAATCGCCATGGTGGTCGGGGTTCGTCCGGGAGCGTCGGCGCACGAAATGGAACTGGAAGTGACCGACCCGCTGGAAAAGGCGATCCGTACCGTCGGAGAGGTGGACAATACGCAGAGTTGGTCGTACAACGACCTCTGCATCATACAGGTAGAACTCAAAAGTACGACGCCCGATGACCGGCTCGAACAGTGTTGGGATATGCTGCGGCACAAGGTTTCCGATGCGGAAGCGTCGTTGCCCGGCGGTACATCCGTGACGGTTCAGGACGATTTCAGTCTGGTTTACGGTATGTTTTACGCCCTGACCGCCGAAGGCTTCAGCGAAAGACAGCTCGCCGACTATGCCGGACTGATCCAGCGCGAATTGACCGATCTCGACGGCGTGGCCCGGGTGGAGCTTTACGGAAAGCGCGAGGAGAGTATCGATATTTCGCTGCGTGCGGACCGAATGGCGACACTCGGCATTTCGCCAACGGAAGTACTCGCCACCCTGAACGGACAAAACGGCACTTTCTATGCCGGTTACTACGACAACGGGGATCAACGCGTGCGCGTAACGGTCACCGATAAGTCGCGTACGGTCGAACAGATCCGCAACATGGTCATTCAGGGCCATGAAGACGACCAGTTGCGTCTGGGGGATATTGCGACCGTAGAGAGCGGCTATACGGAACCCGTACGCAATTCGATGACCTATAACGGTGAACGTGCCGTCGGTATCGCCGTAGCCGCCGCCTCGGGAACCGACATCGTAAAGGTCGGCAATGCGGTCGAACGGCGGCTCGCCGAATTACAGGAGGAACGTTTTCCTGCAGGCGTCGCTTGCCACAAGGTCTTCTATCAACCCGAACGGGTAACAGGGGCCCTCTCCACTTTCTTCATCAATCTGGTCGAATCGGTATTGATCGTCATCGCGATTCTGATGATTACGATGGGGTTCCGCAGCGGCGTAATCATCGGATTCAGTCTGCTTACGATCGTCATCGGCACGTTTCTGCTGCTGGGTATGACCGGCGGCACGATGCAGCGGGTTTCACTGGCGGCGTTCATTCTCGCAATGGGGATGCTGGTGGACAATGCGATCGTCATAGTAGATGGTATTCTGGTCGATCTGAAGCTGGGCAAGCCGCGCCGCGAAGCGATGTGCGCCATCGGTCGTAAAACCGCCATGCCGTTGCTCGGAGCTACGGTCATTGCCATCCTCGCATTTCTGCCCGTTTTCCTTTCGCCCGATACGGCAGGCGTCTATGTGCGCGATCTGTTTATCGTGCTGGCGGCGAGTCTGCTGTTGAGTTGGGTCCTGGCTCTGGTGCACGTGCCGCTGATGGCGAATCGGCTTTTGAAGCAACCGTCGAGGACCGAGGGAAGCGGTAAACTGTATGACAGCACGTTGTATCGTCGTTTCGGCGATCTGCTTCGCTTCGGTTTGCGGCACCGTATCGCGGCCCTGTCGGTCATTCTCGTTCTGCTCGGATTGAGCGTCTGGGGATTCCGGTACGTGCGGCAGGGATTCTTTCCCGATATGGTTTACGACCAACTCTATATCGAATACAAATTGCCCGAAGGTACGAACTCCACACGGGTTGCCGCCGACCTGCGGGAAATCGAAGCGTACCTTAAGACTCGTCCCGAAATCCGGAACGTTGTTGCGTCCGTGGGCGGGACGCCGGCACGGTATAATCTGGTGCGCAGTATCGCCACGCCGTCGCTCTCTTACGGAGAATTGATCGTCGATTTCGAATCGCCCGAATCGCTGGTGGAAAACATGGATGTCATTCAGGAGGATCTTTCGGCCCGTTACCCCGACGCGTACGTCAAGGTGAAGCGTTATAATATCATGTTCAAAAAATACCCGATCGAAGTGCAATTTTCCGGACCCGATCCGGCGGTACTGCACCGGTTGGCGGATTCCGCACGAATGATTATGGCGCGCACGCCCCAGGTTGCGCAGATCACTACGGTTGGGAACCTGCGGTTCCCGTTTTGGCGGTGGATACCACCAGGCGGCCGCCCGTCGCGCAACCTGAGCCGCCAGGATATCGCCACCTCGTTGCTGACGGCCGAAGGCGGTATTCCCGTCGGGACGTTCTACGAAGGAGTACATCGCAATACGATCTATCTCAAATGTACGGCGGCCGACGGCTCGCGCATCGACAATCCGGAGAACGTACCCGTTTTCCCGATGCTCCCGAATGTAAATGCGCTGCTTGACGACGAGCTGGTGGGAAGCCTTCAGACCGGCACGCTCGACAAAGGCGATATCATCCGAAGGCTGGCGCAGACCATCCCCCTCGGGCAAGTCGGACGGGGTGTCGGCATTCGCTGGGAAGATCCGGTCATTCCGCGCTATAACGGTCAGCGCATGCAGAGCGTGATGTGTTCCCCCGCACCGGGTGTTGAAACCGAGGCGGCACGACAAACTATTGCCGAACAGATCGAAGACATTCCGTTGCCGACCGGCTATTCGATACGCTGGGATGGTGAAAAAGGGCCCGTGACCAGACGATGTACTGGCTTTTCAAACAGGTCCCGCTGGCCGTAGTACTCATCATCGCTGTTCTGATTCTCTTGTTCGGCGACTATCGCAAGCCGACGATCGTGTTGTGCTGCATTCCTTTATGGCCGTCGGCATCGTCGGAGCAATGTTGCTGACCGGAAAGCGTTCGACTTCTGCGCCATTGTGGGTGCGTTGGGATTGATGGGCATGCTGATTAAAAATTGCATCGTATTGTTGGACGAAATCGGCCAGCGGTGCAGCGGCGATACCGACCTCATAGCCGGACTGGTCGTCAGCGCCCAAAGTCGTCTGCGGCCTGTGATGATGGCTTCGCTTACCACCATTCTCGGTATGATTCCGCTGCTCGGCGATGCGATGTTCGGTTCAATGGCTGCGACGATCATGGGCGGACTGTTCTTTTCGACCATCGCCACGTTGTTGTTTCTGCCGATACTTTACGCCCTGTTTTTCAAAATCAAAACGAAATAATACGATTCGGCCGCAGGCCATACCTTACCGTTCGTGCCGCACCGATGCGGCGCGAACGGTGTCGATATTCGACGAGCGCATCGAACAACTGCAACACAATGTTCGCCCGATCTTCGGCGCAGGGCAGAACGACGGGTGCAAACGGACCCGGCTTTCACTATCTTTGAAGTACTCCGCTGCGGCAAGACGCAAATAAAATTTGCTTTTGCCCTCGGCCTAATCGCAATCTTTGACTTCGTCTTAGATACTTCGCCTCGGCCATGCAAATAAATTTGCATGGCACACGGCTTAATCGTATCTTTGTTCGAACGCCGTCTTCGTCGGGCCGAACCGGACCGCCGCGTATCGGGCCGGGAAACAGGGGAACGGCGATCGAAAACAGATGTTTTCCCCGAGCCGAGCGCAGAGGCGAACAAAATTCGGGCTATGCCGAGGCGAGAAAACGACTGCAAAAAACAAACCATTTCGTCAAGCCGAGTGCAATCGAGTTTACTCGAATTGTCGAGGCGAGAAATGGAGCATGAAAATGAAGGAATCATCGAGGCTTTCCGTGGGGGGGCCGCCGCCCGACGACTGTTTGTCGGAGCAGGACCGTTCACCTCTCCGGAATGCCGGCCGGATCGGGACAGCGACTTCGGAAACGATGGATTATCCTCTCTGAAAGGACTATATTTTTTAGCGTTCGATCTGGTTAATCTATTGTATATCTTGTGATTGAAGGTTTATATCCGCTATATTTAAAAGCGATATTTTCAAAACGTTTGTTTATCTTGTAAAATTAACTTAATTTTGTACAACGGGCGGAGGGCTCCGGTCTGGACAGGCTCCGGAAGCGGGCCGTCCGACGGGCATGTTTTCTACAACCTAAAATAAATAGTTACTG
>OKWF01000086.1_pt1 | contig 12568 bp, 14 predicted proteins | sample 1607031 | NCBI WGS metagenome assembly OKWF01 (sample SAMN04414079, study PRJEB24778) | human gut metagenome | material: faecal | host: Homo sapiens | reverse complement strand
CGAAGTCTTCGTATCGCTGTGCAGCGTCGTACTCCCTTTCCTGGCCGTCTGCTACATCGCCTGGGGGCAGGGAGCCAATCCCCTGGATACCCCCGCCGGATTATGGCACTCCTTCGTCAGCGACAGCGGATACCGGATTTTCGCCAATACGCCTCCGCTCGTCCCCGCACTTCTCGGAATCGTCCTTTTCATCGTACTCTGCGCCATCTTCTTCGGACTCATCAGTTTCCGCACGGTAAGCATCAAAGCCCGGGGCATGCTGACCTACACCATCCTGCTCTTTACGGTGACGGGCTGCCTGATAGCAGTACCGAGCGTCACGCCGGGACTGCTGGCTGTCGCAGCCGTACCCGCAGCACTGCTCATGCCCCTGACCTTCATCCGCATCCAACGTACCGTCGGAACTCTGCTGTATCTCATTTTGTACATCACTTGCATTGTAAATATATTGCAATAAAAAACGCGTAAAATGTTGAAATAGTATATATTTTAACATTTTCGATCTAATTTTTTCCTATTTTAATTTGAATATACAACCTTAGATTGTATATTTGATTCATAATCTTCGATAAAAGGCTATGGACACCGGCCTTCATCGAGCCATAAAATCTTCCGATTATGAACGAATCCTACGACACCCAAACCGTTAATCCGTCGATCGAAAAGTATGTATCGGCCTCCAACAACGGTATCGAAACCCATAAGTTTACCCGCTGCGTGATCGGATATATCCTCCACGGAGAAAAATACGTCTATTACGACGATAAATGCTACAAGTTCTCCCAGGGAGATCTTTTCTTCCTCGGTATGGGTTGCCACTATACCAAAAACATCCCCGCGCAGGGACATCCCTACGAACAGATCCTCGTTCGCTATACCTCGGAAGAGCTGCAACGCATCCTGCTGCACCTCAACATCGCCTACAAGCTGAATATCACCAACAACCACCAGTGCGACGACTGCCGTACCCTGAACCACGCCACGATGCCGGGCTGGAGTTCGATCCGGCGTTTTTTCAGCCACATCGACGATTGCCTCACGGAAGGATCGCTCCTGGACGACCCGACCGCCGAAAACCTCAAAATGACCGAACTGCTCTACCTGATCGTTTCGCACGGGGATTGTTGCATCAAAAGCAAGCTGCTGGGCAACGTCGATGCGGCCCGGGACAACCTCCAGCAAATCGTCTATTCCAACATCTTTTCCGATATTTCGGTCGAGGAGATCGCAAAACGCTGCAACCGCTCCCTGACTTCGTTCAAAAAGGAATTTTTCCGCATCTACGGGACCTCGCCCCACCAATGGCTCATCCGGCAACGCCTGATCCATGCCCGGTTGCTTCTGATCTCGACCGACAAGGCGATCGCCGAAATCGGCACCGCATGCGCCTTTCCCAACACCTCGCACTTCATCAAACTCTTCCGCAAACAATACGGCATGACACCCGAGACCTACCGCAACCGGCATCGCGGACCCGAAGAGTTGCAGCCGACACCGCAAGCCGAAGCCGCCGTACGGGAAACAGCCGTTTCGGTAACGGCGTAACCACATCCGACCCGACCGCAAAGGCATGCTCCGCCTCTGCAAACCGTCCTCTCCCGCACCTCGGGGACGGCGTGGTTCGCTTCGGGCCACCGCCGCGAATTTTCCGGCGGCAGGACACCGATTCGGATAAAATCCTTATCTTTGCGTGGAATCCGTTTTCCGTATCGACCGGCCGCATTTCGGCACGATTCGAACGAATTCGGCTCCGCGTCCGACCTTCACCGTCCCGGACGCGCCATAACGCATACGCCATGGAATTTTTCAATCGCATCATCACTCATTACGGCTGGGAAGGCACGGCCCTCGCGGGCGTCCTTCTGGTCATGTTCGGGATCCAGTTATATTACTACCTGTTCGTTTACGGGCGCATACCCAAATACAAGGACACCCGGCGTCCGGAGATCCTCTCCGAAACCCCTCCGGTATCGGTGGTGATTCCCCTCTTCTCGGAAGATTACGCCTTCGTGGAGGAGATCCTGCCGCTCATCGTCGCCCAGGAGTACCCCGACTTCGAAGTGGTGATCGTCTATGTAGGCCGGGACACCGACTTCTACGACGACCTGGTCCGCATCAAACAGTCGTTCCCACAGATCACGGCCACCAAGATCGAACCTGAATCCCCGCTTCCCGATCTCGCCCAAAATGGCGCTCAACGTCGGGATCAAATCGGCCCATTACGAGCACCTTCTCTTCACCACACCGGACGTGTACCCCACCTCGGACCGCTGGCTCTCGCTCATGGCGAACGGCTTCCGACGCGGCGAAATCGTGCTCGGCTACTGCGGCATGGAGCGCGGGAAAGGGTTCGCGAACTACCTGATCCGCACCTGGCGGATGATGCACTCGGTGGACTGGATCTCGAGCGCCGTCTGCGGCAGACCCTACCGGGGCATGCGTCAGAACTACGGATTCACCAAGCGGCTCTATTTCGGCGCCAACGGCTTCAGCCACCTCAATATGAATATCGGCGAAGACGACCTGTTCATGTCGCGGATCATCGCACCCGGCAATGTCAGCGTGGTCCTCTCTCCCCGCGCCACCCTGCGTGAAAAGAGCTGGGGAGGACTCAGGTGGTGGATCGGCACCCAGCGTTTCTTCGGGGGAGCCATTCCTTTTTATCCCTTGTGGGTCAAGAACTTCATCCAGTGGGAACTGGGCAGCCGCATCCTCTTCTGGCTGGCAGCGATCGTCGGCCCTGGCGGTGATGCCCTGGGGAATTCAAGATCGCCGCAGGGGTACTGCTGCTCGCGCGTTTTGCGATCGTACTCGTCGAGGCGAGGCGCATCAGCCGCCGCCTGGGTGAAGAGAAAATCTGCGGACGTTACTTCCTGTACGACCTGCTGAGTCCGTTTTTCGCCCTGCTACTGGGGCTGTTGCTGCTGCGCAAAGACGAGCGGGTATGGAGATAGCCGACTATATCATAGCCGACGACCGGGCGCTCGTGGAGTTGGTATTGCAGGGCGACAACATCGCCTTCGAATACCTTTTCGAGCGTTACAAGGAGGCTATACACCGGCTCTTCATACAGCGCACCAACAACCCCCTGGACGCCGACGACCTGCTGCAGGAAACCTTCATCAAAGTCTATATCAACATCCACCGCTACAACCCGGCCTACACCTTCGGACAGTGGGTTTACACCATCGCCCGGAACACCTTCGTCGATTTCATCCGCCGGCGCCAGGAGGACCTGCCCATCGACGACAAATTCACGGCACCGCCCTCCAACAACCCCACGCCCGAAGAGAACATCATCCGCAAACAGCAGCGCACGCAGATCGAACGCTACCTCCAGGCCATGCCGCCGCGCTACCGACAACTGATCGTCATGCGTTTCTTCGAAGAGTACTCCTACGAAGAGATCGCCATGAAGCTCGAACTCCCGCTGGGCACCGTCAAGACCCAGATCCACCGCGCCCGGGAGCAGATGTGCCGCCTGATCGCCGCAGATGAAAAATCCTGACGTTTCCGACCGGCGAACGCCGCAGAACGAACCACTCCGACCTGCCCTAAGAAAAAAAATTCAACGCCCACAAACCTTATGATTACCCTGATCGACAAATACTTCCCCGACCTGACCCGCCCGCAGCGCGGGCAATTCGAAGCGCTGTACGCACTGTACGCCGACTGGAACGCCAAGATCAACGTGATCTCGCGCAAGGATTTCGACCAACTTTACCTGCGGCACGTGCTGCACTCGCTCGCCATCGCCAAGGTCTGCCCCTTCGCCCCGGGAGCGCGGGTGCTCGACGTGGGGTGCGGCGGCGGCTTCCCGTCCGTTCCGCTGGCGATCCTCTTCCCCGAGGCGCATTTCACGGCCGTGGACTCGATCGGCAAGAAAATCAAGGTCGTGCAGGGCGTTGCGGAGGGACTCGACCTCGCCAACCTCACCCCCCTCTGCGCCCGGGCCGAAACGCTTCCCGAACGGTACGACTATGTGGTTTCCCGCGCCGTGACGGAGATGCCGACCTTCGTCGGCTGGGTCTGGGATAAGATCGACCGGGGGCAAAAGGGCGCCCTGCCCAACGGCATCCTCTACCTCAAGGGCGGCGACCTCGCGGACGAGTTGAGCCGTACCGGTATGAAGTGGACGGAGTACCCGATCCCCGCATTCTTCGACGAAGCGTTCTTCGAAACCAAAAAGGTGGTGTACGCCGCCAAATAAACGGGGATTCACCCGACGACCGTTCCGACTGCCTGGCCATGCAGGAACTGTAAAAGGCCCCGCAGACGAAAGACAGGCCCGATTATGAAATCGTACCGTCCCGATTTTCGGAATCGCAACTCAAGGCCTCTACCACCGGGAAGGGGCGAGAAGCCGGAACAAACGACCCGAATGCCGCGAAACGGCAGTAGCCGACAGCGGAAAACCATCCGGCAACAGGGAAGGCAGGAAGAACAATGCTAAAAATTCAGAAATTCAAACGACATAGCCTTATGAAAGAAACAGTACTGGTAACGGGCGGCGCCGGATACATCGGATCGCACACGGCCGTCGAGCTGATCCAGGCCGGATTCGATGTGGTGATCGCCGACAACCTCTCGAACTCCGACCTTCAGGCCGTGGAGGGCGTCCGCCGCATCACGAGCGCCGAAGTGCCCTTCGAGCAGATCGACTGCTGCGACCTGCAGGCGATGCGACGGCTGTTCGAACGCCACGAATTCCGTTCGGTCATCCACTTCGCCGCGTCGAAAGCGGTCGGGGAGTCGGTCGCCGAACCGCTCAAATACTACCGCAACAACCTGCTTTCGTTCCTGACGTCGTGGAGCTGATGTGCGATTTCGGACGGCCCAACATCCTCTTTTCCTCCTCCTGCACCGTATATGGCGAACCCGACGCCCAGCCCGTCACCGAACAGACGCCCCGCAAGCCCGCCACGTCGCCTTACGGCAACACCAAACAGATCTCCGAAGACATCCTGCGCGACGCCGTCGCCGCCCATCCCGGTCTGCGGGGCATCGCCCTGCGCTACTTCAACCCGATCGGCTCGCATCCCTCGGCCCTGATCGGCGAGCTTCCGCGCGGCGTACCCCAGAACCTGGTCCCCTATGTGACGCAGACCGCCGCCGGGATCCGCGAATGCCTGAGCATCTTCGGCAACGACTATCCGACGCCCGACGGCACCTGCATCCGCGACTACATCGACATCGTCGATCTGGCCCGCGCCCACGTAGCTGCCCTGCACCGCCTGATCGAAGAGCGCGGCGCCGCCCCTTACGAGGTCTTCAACGTCGGCACCGGACGGGGCGTTTCGGTGCTGGAGCTGGTCCGCGGATTCGAACGGGCCAACGGACTGAAACTCAACTACCGCTTTGCGCCGCGCCGCGCCGGAGACATCACGGCGATCTGGGCCGATCCCACGCTGGCGAACACCCTCCTGGGCTGGCGTGCCGAGCGGCCGCTCGAAGAAACGCTCCGCACGGCCTGGCAATGGCAGCTGCACCTGGGGCAGAGATAACCTTCCCACCGACAGAACATATTGCGGAGAGCGCATCCGGAGCCGTTCCCGGATGCGCTCTCCGCATACTCCTCCCTCCCGCTCCGACATCCGGCCCCGGCTGGTCCTTCGCACCGGACCGACCGCCTCCCCTGCGCCTGCAAAGGCTTTTTTCATCTTTTTCGCAACAGAAAGGAGAAGCGATTGATATTTTTTGTATTTTTGCATCAATTGGGAAAATAATGAACTTAAAATGCCGAAATTGCATGAAGAGAAGGTAAACGTCCTGAAAAAACCGGAATGGCTGAAAATCCGGCTTCACCGCACCGCAGAATACGCGGACGTGCAACGCATCGTCAGGGACCACTCCCTGCACACGATCTGCAGCAGCGGTCTATGCCCGAACAAAGCCGAATGCTGGAGCCGCAGGACAGCGACCTTCATGATACTGGGTGAAATCTGTACGCGCAACTGTCGATTCTGCCGCCACCCTTTCGGGCCGGCCTCTGCCGCCCGATCCTTCAGAACCCGCCAAACTCGCCGAAAGCGTCCGTTTGATGGGATTGCGGCATGTGGTGGTAACCTCCGTTACACGCGATGACCTGCCCGACGGCGGCGCGGCCCACTGGGCCGAATGCGTCCGCGCGATCCGGGCGGAAAATCCCGACGTCACAATTGAGCTCCTTATTCCCGATCTGGATGCGAAACCCGACCTGCTGGACACGGTGATCGCCTCCGGGCCCGATATCATCGGGCACAACATCGAAACCACCGAACAGCTGACCCCCCTGGTGCGTTCGCGGGCCCGTTACCGTACGAGCCTCGACGTGCTGCGCTATTTAAGCGAAAAGGGCGCCGTCGCCAAGAGCGGCCTGATGGTCGGACTCGGTGAGAGCGATGAAGAAGTTTTACAGACCTTGCGCGACCTGCACGCCGCCGGCGTGGAGATCGTGACCCTCGGCCAGTACCTTCGTCCCACTCTGGAGCATCACCCCGTTGCGGCGTACATTACTCCCGAAAAAATTCGACTGGTACCGGCAGCAGGCGCTCGACATGGGCTTCAGCTACTGCGCGAGCGGTCCGATGGTGCGTTCGTCGTACCTGGCGGACGAAGCGCTCGGCTCGGTGCGTCTGAAGCGACAGGTTTCCGCGAAAGCCTGAGTCTTCCCGCCGCGCGGGAAAAGGTCTGCGACAAAGAAAGTGTTGAACCGACGCTTTCCGGATTTACGGTATCCGTACGGAGCCGGACGGAGAGGTGTCGTAACGTAATTTACGATGTTTGTCGAATACCGGGACCTCGGACAAATGGACTACAAAGCCTGCTGGGAGTACCAGCAGAGGCTTTTCGACACCCTCCTGCGGGCCAAGGGAACCCCGGCGGAGGGCGCGGGCTATTTGCTCCTGGTGGAGCATCCGGCGGTCTATACCCTCGGCAAGAGCGGCCATGCGGAGAACCTGCTGGTCGGCGAAGAGTATCTGCGCAGCATCGGCGCGAATTTACCACATCGACCGGGGCGGCGACATCACCTTCCACGGGCCGGGACAGATCGTGGGCTACCCGATCCTCGACCTGGAGCGCATCGGACTTTCGCTGCGCGACTACATCGACGCGCTCGAGGGCGCAGTCATCCGGACGGTAGCCCGTTACGGCATCCGGGCCGGACGCATCGCCGGCGCCTCGGGCGCTGGATCGAAGGAGCGCAGCCGGCGCGTAAGATCTGCGCGATCGGTGTGCGGGCGTCGCGTTACGTGACCATGCACGGCTTCGCACTCAATGTGGCAACCGATTTGCGTTATTTCACCCATATCAACCCCTGCGGGTTTACGGACCGGGGTGCCACGTCGATCGAAAAGGAGATCGGTCGCCCGGTTCCGATGGAGGAGGTCAAACGACGCCTCGTCGAAGATTTATGCGAGAATTTGAATGTTAAAATATATAAATAATAACAAATATGCCCATAGAAAAACGATGGGTAGTGAAGCCTCAGGGGAATCCGGAGGCGGTTGCCGCGATGGCTGCCGCGACGGGCATCTCCCCGGTCCTGGCCAATCTACTCGTACAGAGAGGCATAGACACGTTAGAGAAGCTAAGAAATTTTTTCAACCCCCAGCTTTCGGACCTGCACGACCCGTTCCTGATGAAGGATATGGACAAGGCGGTCGAACGGGTGGAGCGGGCCGTCCGCAACCGTGAGAAGATCATGGTGTACGGCGACTACGACGTCGATGGCACGACCGCCGTCGCGCTGGTTTATAAATTTCTGCGCCAGATAGGTCACAAGGACCTGTTGTTCTACATCCCGGATCGTTATACCGAAGTACGGTATCTCGACCAAGGGCATCGACCACGCCGCACGCAAGGGTGCGACGCTGATCATCGCCCTGGACTGTGGCATCAAAGCCATAGAGAAAGTGGACTATGCCAAACGCAAGGGCGTGGATTTCATCATCTGCGACCATCACCTCCCGGCCGAGGAAATTCCCCGCGCCGTAGCCGTTCTCGACCCCAACGCGCCGACTGTTCCTATCCGTTCGACGAACTGTCGGGGTGCGGCGTGGGATTCAAGCTAGTGCAGGCCTACTGCCAGAAAAACGGAATTCCGTTCCAGCAAATCGAGCCGTTGCTCGACCTGCTGGCCGTCAGCATCGCCTCGGACATCGTTCCTCTGGTGGATGAAAACCGGATTTTAGCCCACTACGGGCTTCTGCGGCTCAACGCCTCCCCCTCGAAGGGGCTGCTCTCGATCATCAAGATCTGCGGCCTGGATCGACACAACATCACCATCGACGACATCGTCTTCAAAATCGGACCCCGCATCACGCCGCAGGCGTATGCGGATGGACGAAAAACGACGAAAAACGCCGCTCCTTCGGGCGGCTATGCGGCGGTCAATCTGCTGATCGAAGGCAACGAAAGCCTGGCCGAAGAGTTCGGCTCGGTGATCGACGGCTTCAACCAGGACCGCAAGTGCATCGACCGCAGCGTCACGCAGGAAGCCCACGACTTCATCGAGGCCCACGCGGAGCTGAAGGCCGCCAAGAGTACGGTGATCTACAACCCCCGCTGGATGAAGGGCATCGTGGGCATCGTGGCCTCCCGCCTGATCGAAACCTACTACCGCCCGACGGTGGTGCTCACGATGAGCAACGGGTTCGTCACGGGTTCGGCCCGCTCGGTGCCCGGCTTCGACCTCTATCAGGCAATCGAATCCTGTTCGGACCTGCTGGAGAACTTCGGCGGGCACATGTACGCAGCAGGACTCACGATGCGTCCCGAACGGGTCGAGGAGTTCACCCGCCGCTTCAATGCCTACGTCGAAGAGAACATCGACCCGATAACGCTGCAACCCCAGGTGGAGATCGACAGCGAACTCTTCTTCTCGAACATCACCCCGGCGTTCCGCCGCGACCTGAACCGTTTCCAGCCGTTCGGCCCCGGCAACCCCGCACCGGTATTCGTCACGCGGGGCGTGGTCAGCCACGGCGAAACGAAGCTCGTCGGCGCCGACTGCGAGCACCTGCGCATGGACCTGATGCAGCGCCAGAAACCCAACACGACGATTCAGACGATCGCCTTCCAGCAGCCGACCCACTACGAGTGGATCCGCGCGGGACATCCGATCGACGTCTGCTATCAGATCGTAGAGAACCACTACCGGGGCTCGGTTTCGGTACAGCTCCGCATCAAGGACATCAAACCCCTGCGGAGCAAGCAATAATACGGCCGGCAACATCCGTAAAAACCGGAGCTTTCAGGCTCCGGTTTTATCGGATCCCGCCCGACGACACCGGCGGCGGCATTCCGTCCGAACCACTCCTTCCCGCTCCCGAAACGAAAAAAATCCGATACAACAAAGTCGGGTTTAGTTTCTAATTATTAGAAAAATCACTACATTTGACACAAAATAGTAATTGTTAGACCTTTTCTACCCAATATGAGTAAACCCTTCAAGCGTTATCTCGTCACCTCGGCACTGCCCTACGCCAACGGCCCGGTACACATCGGCCACCTGGCGGGCGTCTATATCCCGTCGGACATCTACACGCGCTACCTGCGCCTGAAAGGATACGACGTGATCTCGGTCTGCGGCAGCGACGAGCACGGCGTGCCCATCACCATCAAGGCCCGCAAGAGGCGTCACGCCCCAGCAGATCGTCGATCGCTATCACCAGTTGATTAAATCGTCGTTCGAAGGGCTCGGCATGTCGTTCGACATCTACTCGCGCACCTCGTCGAAGACCCACGCCGCGACAGCGTCGGAGTTCTTCCGCAAGCTCTACGACGAAGGCAAATTCATCGAGCGGACCTCGGAGCAATACTACGACGAGGAAACCCAGACGTTCCTCGCCGACCGCTATATCGTGGGCACCTGCCCCCGCTGCGGCAACGACCGCGCCTACGGCGACCAATGCGAAAAATGCGGATCGACCCTTTCGCCGGACGAACTGATCAGCCCGCACAGCGCCGTATCGGGTTCCGTACCCGTGAAACGCGCCACCAAGCACTGGTATCTGCCGTTGGACCAATACGAGGGTTTCCTGCGCGAATGGATCCTCGAAGGGCACAAAGAGTGGAAACCAACGTCTATGGGCAATGCAAGAGCTGGCTCGACGGCGGTCTGCAACCGCGTGCGGTGAGCCGTGACCTGGACTGGGGCATTCCCGTACCGGTCGAAGGGGCCGAAGGCAAGGTGCTCTACGTCTGGTTCGACGCGCCGATCGGCTACATCTCGGCGACCAAGGACCTGACGCCCGACTGGGAGAAATACTGGAAGGACGAAGAGACCAAAATGGTGCACTTCATCGGCAAGGACAACATCGTCTTCCACTGCATCGTCTTCCCGGCCATGCTCAAGGCGCACGGCGGCTACATCCTGCCTGAAAACGTCCCTGCCAACGAATTTCTGAACCTCGAGGGCGAAAAGATCTCGACCTCGCGCAACTGGGCCGTCTGGCTGCACGAATACCTGGCCGACTTCCCCGGCAAGGAGGACGTGCTGCGCTACGTGCTCTGCGCGAACGCCCCCGAAACCAAGGACAACGACTTCACCTGGAAGGACTTCCAAGCCCGTAACAACAACGAGCTGGTAGCCGTGCTGGGCAACTTCGTAAACCGGGCTTTAGTCCTGACACACAAATACTTCGACGGCACAGTGCCCGCCTGCGGCGCACTGACGGACTACGACCGCGAAACGCTTCGGGAACTCTCCGGCGCGAAGGAAGCCCTCGAAAACAACATCGAAAACTACCGGTTCCGCGAAGCCTTGAAGGAGGCGATGAACATCGCACGTCTGGGCAATAAATACCTGGCCGACACCGAACCGTGGAAACTCATCAAAACCGATCCCGAACGGGTCAAGACGATCCTGAACATCGCTTTGCAGATCACCGCAAACCTCTCGATCGCCATCGAACCGTTCATGCCCTTCTCGGCGAAGAAGATCGTCGGGATGTTGCAGGCAGGACCCTTCGGCTGGGAGAAACTGGGCAGCACCGACCTGCTCGCTGCCGGACATCGGATCGGCGAAGCCGTGCTTCTCTTCGAAAAGATCGAGGACGACGTAATCCAACGCCAGCTCGACAAGTTGGCGGCGACCAAAGCGGCGAATGCTTCGGCCGAAGCAGCACAACACGTTGAAGATCAAAAGGAAACGACGACTTTCGACGATTTTCAAAAGATGGATATCCGTGTTTCGACGATCCTCGCCGCTGAAAAAGTCGCCAAGACGAAAAAGCTGTTGAAACTGACCGTCGATACGGGCATCGACAAGCGCGAAATCGTTTCGGGCATTGCCGAATACTACACACCCGAAGAACTCGTCGGGAAACAGGTACTCGTACTGGTGAATCTGGAACCGCGCGAACTGAAGGGCATCCTCTCTCGTGGCATGATTCTGATGGCCCAGGACGCTTCGGGCAAATTAAGGCTGTTACAACCTGACGATCAGACAAATCCGGGTGCGACAGTCGGATAATAAAGATATTTCTTGAACAAAAGATACAACCTTTAATATTAAAAAACAATGGAGAACATCGATTGGGGCTCTCTCGGCTTCAACTACATGAAGACCGATTTCAATGCCCGCTATACTTGCACGGACGGCAAGTGGAGCGAAATGGAAATTACAAGCGACGAGTACATCAACATGCACATGTCGGCATCCTGCCTTCACTACGGCACGGCTCTTTTCGAGGGCTTGAAAGCCTTCCGGGGCGCTGACGGCAAAGTACGTCTGTTCCGCGTCGAAGAGAATGCAAAACGCTTGCAGTCGTCGGCAAAACGCCTCTGCCTGCCCGTACCGACGATCGATATGATCGTCAAAGCCTGCGTAGAAGTGGTTAAGCGCAACGAGCGTTTCATCCCGCCCTACGGCACCGGCGCATCGTTCTACCTGCGTCCCGTTATGTTCGGCACGACGGCAGGACTGGGCGTAAAACCCTCCAAGGATGCCTTGCTGGTGGTTTACGGCTCGCCCGTAGGCGCTTACTTCAAAGGCGGCATCAAGCCGATGAAGGTCGCAATCGACCGCGAACAGGACCGTGCTGCTCCACGTGGAACAGGCGACGTGAAGGTGGGCGGTAACTATGCAGCCAGCCTTATGTCGGGCGAGCACGGACACGAGCTCGGCTATGCGAGCATCATGTACCTCGACGCAACCGAGCACAAATACATCGAAGAGTGCGGCGCAGCCAACTTCTTCGGCATCAAGAACAACACGTATATCACGCCGAAGTCGAACTCCGTACTTCCGTCGATCACCAACAAGAGCCTCCGTCAATTGGCTCAAGACCTGGGTCTGAAGGTCGAGGAGCGTCATATTCCGGTAGACGAACTCCCGACTTTCGAGGAGTGCGGCGCTTGCGGTACGGCAGCTGTCATCTCGCCGATCGGCAGCATTTACGACATGGATACGAAGCAAACCTACACCTACGGCGACGAAGTAGGAAACTGTAAAGAAATATCCCAATGTGCTATATACGCACGTGGCTGATATGACTGCGTCGCAGATCATAGGCATTTGAGGAGGACGTGTTTTATGGCAAGGAGAATTACGAAGAAAATCACAAAAGGTGATGAAATCAGA
>OKWF01000085.1_pt1 | contig 12681 bp, 11 predicted proteins | sample 1607031 | NCBI WGS metagenome assembly OKWF01 (sample SAMN04414079, study PRJEB24778) | human gut metagenome | material: faecal | host: Homo sapiens | reverse complement strand
ATGAAGTCGGATAGTTTCTATCCGGCATTTAACAAATCGAGCCATGAGTAAATACGGTTATGACGATACGAGACGGACGCGTTTTCGTCGGCTTCTTTTGGGAATGGGAGTCGCAATGCTTCTGTTCTTTTTGCTGTTGAAAATCTTTTTTGCGGAGCAATTGCCATTTACCTCGCTCCATTGGAAACTGATATTCGGCTATTTTCTTTTGTTGTCTGTTGCGGTACTGGTCTATCCTGTGTTTCGGAAGATGCGCGATCAGGATCGATGGTCTATTCAGAATGGAGCGATCGAGATCGAGGAGGGAGTATTGCACCTCTCCGTGGTCCGTGGTCGAGAGACCCGACGGTTGAATGTCGAGATAAAGAACCTGAAGATCGTTACGAGCGATGATGTTCGGATTCGGATCGATACTCCGGTCGGACAATTGACGATCAGTGCCGACAAATTCGTAACTCCGGAGGAGTATGCGAGCTTTCAGGAGGAATTGATTGGTGCCGGCTGCAAGCGCGAGGAGTGATTCATCGGCTTGAAGGCCTGCTTAATCGGTATTTGTTTTTGGGTTTATCGTCGAAATATTTGGCAGAACCATTTTTTTGTTTTATCTTTGCAGTCACAAAAGCGGAATATTCGCATCGAATAAACGATATATCGCGGGATGGAGCAGTTGGCAGCTCGTCGGGCTCATAACCCGAAGGTCGGAGGTTCGAGTCCTCCTCCCGCTACTAAAGTGGACAATTCTCTCGAATTGTCCACTTTTTTTATATTGATGATTTTTAATGGAAATGAGGTCTAATGATTGTGTTTTGTTCTTTATCTAATTGTTTTTTGATATCATGAAAAAAGTATTCGTTGTATTCTTGTTTATTTTTTCAACCGTTTCCACTTTTGCGCAAAGTGAAGGCGAGAGTGTTAAGCCAATAGGGGGAATTACTTTATATCGAAATGTTTCATTGGCGGCAATAGAACAGAACAATTATTTAGATGTGATTGTTAAATTTAAGGCAGCAGAACTTGGTGATTATTTTACCAATGGAGTCAAAGTAGTTGTTGTGGATAATAATACGGGTAAAAGATTTATAGGAAGCGATTTTCTAAGTCTTATCTTTATGTGTTTTCTGATGGTACAATAGAAGTTGGTAAAGGGAATGCTCTTACCCAAATTATATTATTTAAATATAAGGATGGAAGTGGTTGGGGGATGATATTAAAGGAAAGAGGCATTTATTAGTTTCGTGGAAATATTATATATTTAGTCTTTCTATCTTATGTTAAAGCGTCCGGTTTACCTCTGGCGCTTTTTTTATATTTATAGAGGTGAAATTATTGGTAAACGAAATTTTTTGTTGAAAAAATAGTACTATGTATTGCATGGTAATTACTTTTACATTATATTTGTGGTGTAATAGAACTGTAAAGAATATACAACTCATTTATTAATGATAGATATTGACCATGAAAGAGACTATTAGCGTAAATTTGGCTTCCCAGGCATTTACTTTCGACAAGGATGCTTACCGTCGGTTGAAGGAGTACCTGGATGCGATCCGTCGGCGGTTGCCGGCCGGTGATCCGGAAATTCTCAACGACGTGGAGGCCCGTCTGGCCGAGATTTTCCGGTCCAGGATTTCATCGCCGATGATGGTCGTTACCCTTCAGATGGTGCAGGGTGCAATGGCTCAAATGGGCGATCCATCGGAGTTCGGCGAGCTGCCGACCGGGGAGAAGCGGGACGAGGCGTCCGTGGATGCGGAGAGTGCCTCGTGCGTCAATTCCCGGCACTTGTACCGTTCGCGGACGAATCGTTCGATCGCAGGCGTGTGCGGCGGAATCGCTGAGTTCTTCGGGATCGACTCGACGATCCTGCGCCTTATCACGCTGTTCCTGATTCTTTTCGGCGGTCTGTCGCTGTGGGTTTACATCATCCTGTGGATCGTGATCCCGTCGGAACCTTTGAATTGTATCTCTTCGAAATCTAAAAATATGTTTTGAATTTTATAAATGAGTTGAACATTCGCTGTGAGAAAGTGTTTCGGCTTCTTTGAGCCTCTTTTCGGTATCTTCTTTTTTAGCTGGTTTTGAAAATAGCCCGCAATTTACGGCAACTACCCAAAAAGAATCTACTCGAAAACGGCTTTCGAATAATCTCGAATAAAATTCAAACAGCTTCTAAAAATGGAAATCTATGAAAGCAGAAAGAAATCATGCGAGATTGTACCGTTCGTCGGACGATGTAGTCATTGCCGGTGTGTGCGCCGGAGTAGCCGATTATTGGGACTTCCGTCGGGAAAGGTGCGGCTGGCGACGCTGCTCCTGGTGCTGGTCGGCGGGTTGGTCGATTTGGGTCTATATCCTGTTGTGGATCGTCGTGCCCAAAGGTCCCAAACGGCTCGAAGGGAATTCCCGGTAGGCCGAGTCCGGCCCGGGACTGTACGGGGAGAGGTTTGCGTATTTCCGATATGCGGACCGGACCCGGAGCTGAAACATGAAATAAGAAATTCAATGTATAAACAACGATGATATGGTTGAGGATAACGTAAAGGCGCAGATGCGCAAGGGTATTCTGGATTACTGTATCCTGGCGATCCTCTCGCAGGGGGATTCTTATGCCCCGAAGATCATCGCCGAACTCAAGGAGGCGGAGATGATCGTGGTCGAAGGGACGCTGTATCCGATTCTGACGCGGCAGAAGAATGCGGGCCTGCTCACTTACCGGTGGGAAGAGTCCCCGCAGGGACCGCCCCGCAAGTACTATTCGCTCACAGACAAGGGCCGGGAGTACCTGGCTTCGCTGGATGAAGCGTGGGAGGAACTGGTAGGACAAATTCAAATGATTCGCCACCGGGAAAACGACCCGGCATAACCGATTGATTAATTAAAAAACTGAAAACGATGAAAAAATTGATGATGGCCCTGTTGGCAATGATGGCCGTTCTGTTCGGTACGACAGCGTGCGGAGGCAGTATCTTCGGTCAAACCCGGATCAAGGGAAGCGGAAATCTGATAACCCGCACCGTGGCGGTCGGAAACTTTCATACCATCGATGCTTCGCGCGGAGTGAAGGTCCTGCTTACCGACGAGCCCGGCGATATCGAAATCTGTGCGGATGATAACCTGATCGAGTACGTGCGGGTCGGGATCGATGGTGGCGAGTTGAAGATTACGGTCGCTCCCCGCATTCATGCAGTGCCTTCGGAGCAGATCCTGGTGCGCGTACCTTACAACGGAAATATCCGCAAATTGGAGGCTTCCTCCGCTGCGAAGATCGTGGCCAAGACACTCTTTACCGGCAGAATGCTGGAGATCGAAGCGTCGAGCGCAGCCAGGATCCGTGTGGATGCACAGGTCGAAACGTGTGAAATCGACGCTTCGAGCAGCGCTAAAGTCGTGGCGCAGATCGATGCGGACCGTCTGGAAGCGGATGCTTCGAGTGCATCGTCGATTCTGTTGCAGGGGGCGGTGCAGAAAGCGGTGTTCGAAGCCTCTTCCGCTGCGTCGATCGATGCCCGGAAGCTGGTCGCACACTTCTGCGAGGCGGAGGCGTCGAGCGCTGCCGATATTCGGGTCTATTGCGAGCAGGCTTTGCAATCCCGAACGTCGAGCGCCGGAAGCGTTTCCTATGCTGGACCGTGCAGTGTGAATTCTGCCGATACGAGCGGCGGTTCTACTCGCGGTGCAGCGAATAACGAACTCAAATAGACCGATCGCGATGAAAGAGGTTAAGAAATGCAGTATTTCGGGGATTGCCTTCACGATGGAGGCCGATGCCTTTCAGGTGCTTTCGCGTTACCTGGAGAGCTTGAACGATACGTATAGAAATACCGACGGCGGAAAGGAGATCGTCGAGGATATCGAGGCCCGTATCGCCGAGCTGATTCTCTCGCACCAGGATAATTCTAAAGTGGTGGAGCTATCGTTGGTCGAGGAGATTATCGCTCAAATGGGGTCTGCCGAAGCCATTCGGGAACAGGAGGGCCGTGAAGCCCCGCGCGGCGAAGGCCGGATTCCGCGTCGCCTGTACCGGGATATGGACCAGGCGCGCCTGGGCGGTGTCTGTTCGGGTGTGGCCAAGTATTTCGGGACCAGTCCCACGTGGATCCGTCTGCTGATGTTCCTGCCGCTCATTCTGTTGCTGTTGTTGGGATGGATTCCGTTTTTCTGGTGGCTTGTGCCGCTGATGAGCAACTTGCTCGGCGTGTTCTTTATTTGCTACCTGATTATGTGGTTCGCTGTACCGGCAGCCCGTACTGCGCGTCAGAAGCTCGAACAAAACGGACAGCGGATTACCGTACAATCCATCGAGGAGGCTTCGGCGGCGAATCACGATGTCGATGCCGATGCCAAACCGGTCGTTGCCAAGGCCGTTTATGCCTTGGGGCAGGTCGTCCTGATCGTATTGAAACTCCTGGCCGGCTTGCTGGTATTCGGGTTGATTCTGGGTGCATGCGCATTGATTATCGGTCTGTTTGCTGTCGGGATGGCCGGTCCGGAGGTTGTGTCTGTCGATGCGGGCATCTGGACGGTGTCGCTGGGGATTATGACCGCGTTGGTGCCGGTGCTGTTGCTGATTTATGTGTTGATGTGCCTGATTGCTTCCCGCAAACCGAGCCGCCGGGCCGTCCTGACGACTTTCCTAATCTGGATATTGATTATTATCGGCCTGGGTGTTTCTGCGGTCCGGGAGCGTGAGCGGGGATATGAATGGTATGAGATAAGGACGGAAAGCTACGATCCGGATATGGAATTACCGGCTTTGCCGGACCCCGGATCTGCCGATAACTCTTTGTTAAGAGTGGATACACCCGAAGGCATGGTTGATTTGAGTGCCGGGGAAGGCCGGGTGAAGATCGCGGTGGAGGATAAGGAGGACGGTGAGAAAGTCGATATCCGTGTCGGTTCGAAAGGCGTGAAGATTACCGCGACGGAACCTGCGGCCGAATGCGATGATTTTGATTGATTTTGAATAAAAGCGTTGATCGAAATAAAAAGTTTTTTCAGGTCGGAGCCGGATCTTTTTCCTGAGGGAAAAAGTCCGGCTCCGGTTTTTGTGGCGGACCGAAGGGGCACGCCGCAAGGCGTATTGCACGGAAGTTGTGTGGCTGAAGAAATGGGCGTTCGGAATTTCCCGGCTCCGGCGGAGCGGGACTGCCGCGTGCGACGGTCGTTTCCCTCGGAGTAAAGTTGCGGAGAACGGTTGTTTTTCGTATCTTTGATGTAGTCTGAGAGAGTTTAATTGACTACGAGCAGATTATGAAGGACTCGCATGAGATAAGCTAACGGATAAGAAAAAGGGAAGTGTTCAGAAACACTCTATTTCTCATGCTTTCAAATAACTCTTCAAATGCAAAATAATACTTTTTTAGTAAAGGTGGATGCGAATCCGCCTTTATTTTTTCAGACGGGCAATCTTATTTCGCTCCCGTAAGGGAGCGCTTTTTCCTGCACATCCACTACTCATATCGACTATTCAGCTGCTTAGGCAGGGACGAATATCCAGACAATATCTGTGATGGAAGGTACTGTACCGGGGCGTCGAAACGATAGTCGTTCCGACCGTTCGTCGTTTCTGCATTTTACCCGTACCGACGCCAGCCTCTTCCAACACCTGTTCCAACCGCGACAACGGGGGCGGTCTGTCTGCCCGGGCCGTCCGCAGACGGGTTAAATTCGTCCCCTGCACCGCTATTGGTGCTAACCTAATATTTCGTAAAGATGGACGAAAAAGTAAAGAACGACGAGAAGAAGGTAATGCTCGTCAGGCAGACCGGAGAAGGTCAGGACGGCAAACTGAAGGCCGTCGGCAGTATCGACGAAGACGGAAACATCAAGACGCTCGATCCCACTGCGGCAAATGTCGCCAAACTGTTCGACGTGCACACGAATCAACCTGCTTTGGAGGCGTTTTTCACCAAATTCATGGAGCAGTCGCAAGACCCTGTAAAAACGGGTATCTCGGAGATCTTCATCATGGCCGAAGCGTGCTGGAGAAGCTCATCAAAATCGACCTCGATCCGCAACTGCTCGAAAACTACCGCGTCGATCCGGCCGAAGAGCTCGCAAAAATGGAACAGCAGATCGCGGTTCCCCGTTTCGAGCCTATGGATATATCGAAAATCGACATGGCGGGTATGGAGCGCATGGGTATCCGTATGGAAGACCTCGAACCCCATTTGAAGGTGATGTCCTACGGGCACAAATCGCACGGACTGATCGAAATGCGGCCGGAGATGGAACCCGGCGGCATGCGCGTCACCACCAAAGGGCGCGTATCGCTCGAAGAACAGGCCGACGGAACGCTGAAAGTCGTGCCGCACTATTATCGGGAGAAGTGCGATCTCGACGCGCCCTTTCACAACGTGCTGCTCGACGACGAGGCCAAGCGCAACATCATCGAAACCCGTCATGCAGGCAAGGCGATCGACTTGGAGCTGGAGCCGGGCAAGATGACGCCCTGTTATGTTTCGCGCGACAAGTGGACAAACGAACTCGTTGCGATGCCTGTCTCGGATTTCGATAAACGCGCCTCGATCAAGAATGCCAACCTCTCCGAGGGCGAACAGCTCGACTTCTACTCCGGACGTAAAATCCTGCTGAAAGGCTATACCACCCGTTCCGGCTACAAACGCGATGCTTACATCCAGATCGACGCCTCGGAGGGCAATATCGAGTTCGACCACGGCGGCCTCGACAAAAGGCGCTATCAGGAGCATAACCGAGGGGTATATGCCGCCAAACGTTTCGAGCAGGGCAATCCCCTGCCGGAAGGGCCGCGTCCCATGTTCATTCCCAAGCGGGTGTTCGGTGTGGAGCTGCCCCAAGAAGTTTACAATCAATGGCTGGACGCCCTCAATTTCCCCGAAAAGCGTAAAGACGTCAAAGCGACCTACTTGCAGGGATTACAATTTCCCGGAAGCCCGGAACGTGCGGATCGCTGGGTAAAACCCGATTACGAGGCCGGAAAGATCAAATCTTACCGTTGGAACCCGGATTACTCACGTAAACAGTCCTCCTCGCAGTCACAGACTCCGGCCCGAACCCCGTCGAACGAGCCGTCCAAGCAGGCCGAAGGACAGCCGCAGAAGCGGCAATCCGAACGCGAAGTTCGTCAGGTCACCCCGCCGAAGCCTCAGCCGAAGAAGTCCAAGAGCGTAGGAGGTCTGTAACATGCTCGCTGCCATTCTGATTATCATCGCGGCCTCGGTGTCGTTCTCCGTCGTAACCCTGCTGATCCTCTTTTATATCGGCAAATGCCCCGATGCGGAACAAACGCAGGACGACGACAGCCGGTATTACGACGAGAACGGCAACCACATCTACTACGACCGCAAGCTGATCGCCCGTCTCGAAAGGGAAAAAGAACGGGCGGCGCAGCAAAATAAATAGCCACTGAAAACATCCGAAAAACCGAACGAATGAAAGTCATCATAGCAGAAAAGCCCTCGGTAGCGCAGCAGATCGCCGCCGTCGTGGGCGCTACCACCCGCAGAGAGGGGTATATCGAAGGGGGCGGCTACGCCGTCACATGGGCCTTCGGGCACCTCGTAGGCCCGGCCATGCCGGAAGCCTACGGCATCGAAGGGTTCAAGAGAGAGAACCTTCCGATCCTTCCCGAAACCTTTATCCTCGAACCGCGCCGCGTCAAAAGCGGCAAGGAGTACAAGCCCGATCCGGGAGCCGTCAAACAGCTCGCCGTCCTCAAGGAGCTGTTCTCCCGCGCCGAGCGAATCGTCGTGGCCACCGACGCCGGACGCGAAGGCGAGCTTATTTTCCGTTTTATCTATCACTATCTCGACTGCAAGACGCCTTTCGAGCGGCTGTGGATCAGCAGCCTCACCGAGCGGGCCATCCGCGAGGGGTTGGCAGCCGTACGTCCCGGCAGCGAGTATGACGACCTCTACCTCTCGGCCCGAGCCCGCTGCGAGGCGGATTGGATCGTGGGCATCAACGCTTCGCAGGCACTCGCCATCGCCGCCGGACGCGGCGCATGGTCGCTGGGGCGGGTGCAGACCCCCACGCTGGCTCTGGTGTGCGGGCGCTATCTGGAAAACACCTCATTCACGCCGCAGACCTATTTCCGGCTCAAACTCCACACGGCCAAAGACGCTACGGCGTTCGCCGCCCTCTCGACGCCGAAATACGATACGAAAGCGGCGGCGGACGAAGCCTGTACCGCAGTCCGGGGCAGCGACGGCGTGCAGATTATAAAGGTCGAACGCCGCAATGCAACCGAGCAACCGCCGCTGCTGTACGACCTGACCGCTCTCCAAAAAGAGGCCAACACGCGGCATGGATTCTCGGCAGAAAAGACGCTCGGCATCGCGCAGGAACTTTACGAAAAGAAGCTCATCACCTATCCCCGCACGGGGAGCCGCTATATTCCGCAAGATGTGTTCGAGGAGATAGCCCCGCTGTTGGCCTCGCTCTCCGGCCATACGGGTTTCGGCCATCAGGCTGCCGACCTGTCGGGCGGAGAGCTGAACCACCGTTCGGTGGACAGCAGGAAGGTGACAGACCACCATGCTCTGCTCATCACCGGCCATACGCCCGCGGGACTTGCGACGGATTCTGCCAAAATCTACGATATGATCGCCGGCCGCATGGTCGAGGCGTTCTCGCCCGCGTGTCTGAAAGAGATCACCTCCGTCCGTATGGAGTGTGCAGGCGTTCCGTTCGAGGTGCGCGGCACGATCGTAACGAGCGCCGGATGGCGCAAGGTATGGGGCGAGCCGGAAGAGCGTACAGAGGAGGATGCGGCGGCTCTGCCCGAGCTCGCCGAGGGGGATATGCTCACGGTGCGCGGATGCGACCTTCAGGAAAAGCAGACGCGCCCCCGCCCGCTGCATACCGAAAGCAGCCTGCTCGCGGCAATGGAGACCGCCGGCAAGGAGTTGGAAGACGAAGCCGAGCGCGAGGCCATGAAGGATTTCGGCCTCGGAACTCCCGCCACCCGTGCGGCGGTGATCGAGACGCTTTTTTCGCGCGAGTATATCCGCAGGGATAAAAAGTCGCTCGTGCCCACGGAAAAGGGCCTCGCCGTGTACGGCATTGTCAAAGACATGCGTATCGCCGACGCCGCCATGACGGGCGGCTGGGAACTGGCCCTTGCGAAGATCGCCACCGGAGAGATGAACGCCTTCACCTTTCGTAAAGGTATCGAAGTTTACGCCTCGCAAATTACTTCCGAACTGCTCAAGGTGCAGGTCGGGTCGGTTGCCGGGCGTCCAGGCGCTCCGTGCCCCCGCTGCGGGGGCCGGATAACGTTCTACCCGAAGGCCGCCAAATGCGAAAATGCGGAGTGCGGCCTGACCGTATTCCGGACGATAGCGAAAAAGGAGCTTACGGACAGCCAGCTGGAAGCCTTGCTCGTCAAGGGTCGAACCCCGATGATCAAGGGCTTCGCCAAGAAGGACGGGGGCACGTTCGAGGCCGCCGTAGTCTTCGACAGCGATTACCGCACCGCGTTCGCTTTCGACCAAGGCGGCAAGACCCGTAAGCCGGGTGCGGCGAAAGTCCGGAAATAATCCTTACCTTTGCCGCTGAACGACTTGCCATAGACGCTTTCGGCGTTCGGCAGGGATGCTCAGTGGCGGCGCTTCGGGTGGGAACCCGGAGCGCCTTTTCTTCCTTCGACCTTTTCGTTTCACACCACTGAACAATCCACATCATGCCGAACGATCATCATAACGCCCCGCAAACGGGGTTATCTTATTACGGCCTTTCGCTGCTCTCTTATCTGCGGGAGAGCCATCCCGACCTGGCGAATGATGCCGACTTTATCCGCACGCGGGCGCAGTCTGCGGCCGAAGCGTACAGCTGTATCATACGCAGCGGAGGCTCCCGTATCGAAGCGGCGGAAGAGGCCGACGCCGTACTCTACCGGGGGCTTCATTTCTCGCTATACGGTACTCTCGCAAACGTTATCCGCAGCGAGTTCGCGGACATCATTCCCGAAGAGGATGCCCGCGAGGCCGCCCCTCATCCTTCTGCCGCAGGCCCGCGAGGTCGCCCGAAGCTACGAGCTTGCAGACGATTTCGCCGCCACGCCGCAGTACGCTCTGCTCTACACCGAACTTACGGGAACCGTTCAAATTCTGCTCGACAATGGCATACAATAAGACCGAACACCTGCGCCGCAATATCGAAGCGATCCGCAGGGCCTTCGCGCTGGAGAGGGAACAGCGGGCGGCTACGCCCGAAGAACGGGATGTGCTGCGTGCGTACAGCGGCTTCGGAGCGATCAAAGAGGTATTGGAACCGCTGCCGCACAAAAAGAAAACGGCGCTCACGCCCCTGATCGAAGAGCTGCACGCCGTGCTGAAAGAGAACACCGGCGGCGAGCGCGAGTACAAACGCTATCTGGACGGCCTCAAAGCTTCGGTGCTGACGGCCTTCTACACACCGGAACCCGTGACGGACGCCATTGCGCGGATGCTCTATAATGCGGGTGCCGTTCCGGTGCGTGCACTCGAACCGAGCGCCGGGACGGGGGCTTTCGTGGAGTATTTGCGCCGTTATAACGAAGAGGCCGAGATCACCTGCTTCGAGAAAGACCCGATGACGGGACTGATCCTGAGCAGGCTCTATCCCGACGATACGGTGCGGGTGCAGGGCCTCGAAACCATAGAACCCGCCTACGAGGGGCACTTCGACCTGATTACGAGCAATATCCCTTTCGGGGACGTTTCTCTGTTCGATCCTGCGTTTTCGAATTCGCGCGATCCGGTACGCCGACAAGGTGCATGGGCGATACACAACTATTTCTTTATGAAGTCGGTCGATCTGGTGCGCGACGGGGGCCTCGTCGCCTTCATCACTTCGCAGGGTATGGCCGATTCGGAACGCAACAAACCCGTGCGGGAATGGCTGATGGAGCGGTGCGATCTGGTCGCAGCCGTGCGGCTGCCGAACAACCTCTTTACCGACCATGCCGGAACGGAGGTGGGCAGCGATCTTATCGTCCTGCAAAGAAACTCGGTCGCCGCCCCCTCCTCCGAGCGGCAGCGGGACTTTATCGAAACGCGCACGCTTTCGAACGGCATTACGGTAAATAACAGCTTCCGATCGCTCGACCGCGTGGTGCAGACCTCGGCCAAAGTGGGCACGAACCCCTACGGGAAACCGGCGATGGAGTTCACCTACGCCGGGGGCGTGGAAGGCATCGCCCGTGCGTTGGCGGATATGCTCGCGGAGGATATGGAGCGGCATTTCAACCGGGAGCTGTACGAAAGCCATGCCCTGAAGATCGCCCCGCATCAGTACAGGGAACAACAGACGGAGACGGTAAGTCCGAGACAGGCGCACAACGGCATCGGGCAGGTACGGAATACGGAACTGTCCGGGCAAACAGTATTGCGGCAACACGGGAACGAAGAGATCGCACAGGAAAATCTTGCGACGGAGCGTGGCGGCATCGGGCGGGAGCAAAAAACAGAATTATCCGGCCAAACAGTCAGGCAGCAGACACGACAGGCTGCACCGTCCATGGTGCAGCCTTCGGAAACTACGGTCGGTATATTCGACGACGAGCCGCCGTACCCTCCCGATCTCGATCCGTTCTGGCAGGTCATAGAAGACCATTGGTTTCCGGACGAGGTCGAGGCGAGCATCCGGACGGAAGAGGCCCTCCGTGCCGAAAGGCGGCAGGCGGAACCTTCATCCGCGCAAACGACGCTCTTTCCGGACGTTCCGGCTTCGCCGCACCCGTCCCGACAAACCGCAGAATTCCGGCAGCCGGCAACCTCCGTTCCTCTTCCCGAAACAGCTCGGCGCGGCGGCCCGCGCCGAGCCGGAGAGGTACTGCAGGAAGTGCTTTCCGACCTGCGGCAGAAAGCGGAACGGTATCAGGCCGGCCGGATGCAGGAACCCGCACCTTTCGATGAGCAGCCGGGGCCGTTCTGGCACCCTACCGAGGAGGAGTGGCGCGCCTTAACCGGTGGATGGAAGAACGGTATGCCGTTACGCAGGCCGCCTCCGACGGCTACCGGCTCGACCCCGAAACGGGAGAGATGATCCCCATAGAGGATGCCGAAGCGGAGGAAATACGGGACGAAGCGACCGTACAGGCCGAGGGTGCCGCCATGCCGAACGAATCCCTGCCCCCTCTGCCTACGCAGGAAGCATGGCAGCCTGCCGGGCAGGATTGGGCGGAGTTCGGCGCGTGGCAAGAGGAGGCGGGAGAGGCGGTTTATGGAAGACTCACCGCCCTCGAGCCGGAAATGTACGGATACGCCCGAACCCGCCGTACAAACGGTCGCGGCCGCAGCTCCGGAGAAGGAGCAGGCCGATACATCGGAGATGCGTCGGGAACCCGTCGTACAGGGTGTCCGGCCGGAAATATCCGAACCTGCGGTTATGGAACCCGCTGCACGGCGGGCACCTGCACACGTTCCTGCCTCGGCGCAAGAGCCTCAGTCCATGCAGGAAACGGAACGGTCTGCCGATAGCACGGTGCGCCCGGCCGACGACGGGCTGGAAGAGACGGTTGCGGAACCCGCTGCAACGGCAACGCAGACACGAGCGGCCGGACAGCCCTCGCAGGATGGGTTCGCAGGATCGCTGTTCGATGCTTTCGATACGCAGACCGCACCGGAGCCGATGCTGAACGTACAGCAGGAACCGGTGCTTACGCTCTACGACCTGTTCGGGTTCTCGGCCGAAGAACGCAGTCAGGTGAATCGCCCA
>OKWF01000084.1_pt1 | contig 12799 bp, 12 predicted proteins | sample 1607031 | NCBI WGS metagenome assembly OKWF01 (sample SAMN04414079, study PRJEB24778) | human gut metagenome | material: faecal | host: Homo sapiens | reverse complement strand
AGATGGTAATTCATATGTTGCTCGTGAAATGGTTAGAATTTATAATAAGTTATTCAAACGTAGTATTATTTTAGCAGTTAAGAAAGAAGCTGCTTTAAGAGTGTTACATGGTCAAGAAGGTAGACAAAATGTATTTGCTAACTTTCCTGAAGAAATAATTAATTAAGATTATATGACTGGTAAATTAATTTTAATCAGTGGTAGAAAAGGTACAGGTAAAACTTATGTTACTGAATACCTTGAAGGTATGCTCGCTGGTAAAGTTGAGATATATCCTATGGCTACAATGCTTAAACGTATTGTAGCTGCTGTTACAAATTGTAGTGTATCTCAATTAGATTCTCATTATTTTAAGTTATCTAAATCTCCGTATATTGTTAATCGTTACGGTATTGATGAACAACTGACATATCGTAAAGTGTTTACTTCATTTTGGTTAAACTATTAAGATTTGATAATGACAGAGTGTTTATTGATGATGTTATAAATAGAATCAGAATTACTCCTTGTTGATTATTTTATTATTCCTGATATTCGAGAACAATTTGAATTGAATTGTATTAAAGATTTTGCTCGTCAGAATGAAATTGAATTAACTACAATTCGTGTTCTCCGTAATACTAAAATAGATGATACATCCGGTGATAAAACTGAGTGTGATTTAGAGAATTATACTGGTTGGGATTTTCATCTTGATAATACTGCTGATGGATATGATAGTATTCATAAACAATTAACTTATATCTGTAAAGAAAAAGGTTATAATGTTAAAAAAGGTTATGTTGAACAAAAATTATTTTGATAATTTATGAGTAATTTATTTGGTATTGCGCAAAAATATGATTATCTTGTTTCGCAGATAGAAGAGAATGACGGCGAGATAACGGAAGAAATTGCAGAAGAATTAGCTATTGCTGAAAGTGAACTTGAAGATAAACTTCGTGCTTATCGACAAGTGATTGACGCTCAAAAAGCTAATATTGCTTATAATAAAGATGAAATTAAACGACTTCGTGATAGGAATACAAGTTTTGATAAAATAGCTGGTAGACTTAAATCTTCAGTTGTTGATGCTTTACATATATTTGGTCAAGTTGGTAAATCTGGTAATTATAGTCTTAAATTTCCTGATTTTACTGTTTATACAAAAGAGTCGGAAAGTGTTTCAATTAATGAAAATGCTTTAGACCCTATTATTACTTCATTGCTTCATATAACAGAAGCACCACTTCCGTCGGAAGATAATATTTTCGTTGAGAAATATAAAGAAGAATTAGATAAGATTGTTTCTATTAGTATTACAGTTGATGTTCCTATTAGCTTAGCAAAAGAGGTAGGTAGATATATTCATGATAAATTAGGTGATGATTATATTTATACTGTTAAATTTGATAAGAAAGCTATTAAGGAGCTTGATAATTGGGCTAAGGCATCCAATGAATCTGACGAAGATATTGCTCGTGCTGAACGAATAGCTCATGTCATGGATAAAATTGATATGGAGATTGTTACGTCTGAAACTGCTATATATAAGTAGTCTATCATTAAACAAATTAAAATTAATTAAGCTATGAGTAAAAAGTATTTGATTACAAAAGTAATCGCTGGTGAGAAACAAGGTTTTCTTAAAAATGTAACCGAAGATGGTGGAGAGTGGATTAATGACCATAATGAAGCTCTTGCATTTTTTGAATCTTAAAGATGCTGAAAATGGAAGAAAGAACTTCTGTTTAGCAAACTTGGCGCTGAACATAAGGACATTGCTCATATTCGTATTATTGAATTGTAATATAATCTAACTAATTTAATTATGGCTGCGAATATTGAATTTAATTCTAATAGAAATACTTATTCATTCTATTCGTTGAAAGATGTTCCTTGGCATGGTCTTGGAACTGTTGTTGAAGAAGCTAAAACTCCTGACGAAATCATTCGTATTGCTAATATGGATTATGAAGTAGCTTTGGCTCCGATGTTTGCAAGTTTTATTCCTGCTGAAGCTAAACATATAGTAAAAGAAGATAATCATTACGCTTGTCATATGTCCAATGGTGATGTTATCATTATTCCGGAAAAAGGTGCTCGCGTAGATGATGTATATGCTACATATCGTAAAGATAATTATAAAATTCTTGGTACTGTTGGTAGTAGGTATGAACCTGTTCAGAATACAGAAGCTATGGATTTTATATATCAAGTTTGTAAAAGTCAAATGGTAATTAATCCAAAAGATGTTATCATTCAGACCGCTGGTGTTTTAGGTATTGGTGAACGAATCTTTGTTACTGCTAAACTTCCTACTTATGAGATTGCAAAGATGAAATGGAGAAATATATTCTTTTCACTACAAGTCATGATGGAAGTGGTAGTATTCAAGCTTGTTTTACTGATATTCGTGTTGTATGTAACAATACGTTAAATGCTGCTTTGAATCATTGTAAGAATATGGTTCGATTTAAGCATACTAAAAATGTTAAAGCTAATTTAGCAATAGGTGCTCAAATGATGCGTGACACTCTTAAATATTCTGAACAAGCTAAGATGATTCTTGAGGCTGCTGAGAATATTAAGATTAATGATGATGTGATGATTGATTATATCACGGATTTAATTTGTGACGCTAATCAGAAAGAGTTTATTGCTAAATGTGGTGGTATCGGTAAGATTCCTTATGATAATGATGTTATTTCTACTCGTAAGAAGAATCAGTTACACGCTATGGTTAATTATATTGAACGTGGCCCCGGACAAGATAGTCATCGCGGTACAATGCTTTGGCTTTATAACGGTGTTACTTCATATATTAATAACGGAATTGAATATAAAGATAATCTCAATAAATTCGATTCTATTACGCAGGGTAATTCTTTCAAACTCGGTCAGACAGCCTTTAATAAATTAGTTCAACGTTTAAGTGCTTAAATGATTACAGAAGTAGTTATATATTCTGATGGTACTGTAAATAGCTTCGATTCTGATAATTGTCAAATTCCAAGTGCTTCTGGTAGTTGGGAAATTATTCCTTTGCTTGCAAGTTGGGCTTTAGCTCAATATCCCAGTCAATTACCTGAGGAATGTAGAATGACTAATGCCAAATGTTTTATTGGTGTTAGAAAGAAAGGGGGTGACGATAGGATGCCAATTCCTATACGTCATCTCCTTAAAATGGCAAAATATATTGGAGAAGAAGGGTATAATATTCGTACCGCAGATGTAAGTGAAATCCCACAATCTGAACAATAAGATAGCATGAAAGAAAGTCTTATAGGATTGTATGTCGATAACACGGAAGTTCCAGAGTATAAAAGTACTGGAGCTTCCGGTTTCGATTTACGAGCTAAGTTTAATCCTAAAATTCCGTGGTTTGATAAAAGCATTATTGGTAGGATATTAAATCACGATAAAGATGTCACAGCTTATCTTTATGATAATTGCTATGATGGTCTTGAATGGGTTATTGATTTTAACGTATTAGATAAATCTATTCGTCATGCAGTAAATCAGCCAGTTGAAGGAAAAACTCTTCTGGAATATATGACGGTAAATAATATTGACAAAGTTAATATCATTCTCCCATATAAAACTGTTAAATTTGAAACTAATATTTATACTGAAATACCTGAAGAAGATGAAATGCAAATTCGTCCTCGTAGTGGTATTTCAAGTACTACTTTATTAGATGTTAAATTTGGTACTGTGGACAATGACTGGCGTGGTAACAGTGGAATCATAGTACAAAATCCTACACCTTTTAGTTATATTATTATTCCTAATAGTAGACTTGCACAAGGTGTAATTGTTGAAAAGAAACGTGCAGTATTTGATATTAAATCTTCTAAAGATGAATTAAGCAAAACTGAACGTGGTGAAAATGGTTTTGGTAAAAGTGGTCTAATGTAATAAATCAAAATAAGATGTGTACTAAATCAGATATTCCGCAAGGTGAACATTATTATATCGGTGTTAAACTGATTAAAGCTCGTGTAGCTTATAGGATTAACGGTAATGAAATAGTTTATGACTTGAATCGTGCTCGTAATCCTAACGATGCTATTGAAGAAGGTTATGAAGTTATTTATTCTGATAACTATAAATCTTTCTCACCAAAAGATGTTTTTGAAAAGGCTTATTATATGATTTTAAGTCCTAACAAAATTCAAGAAGGTGATGTACTTAATTTCCTTAAAGAAGGTTATTCTTTACGTCTTGGTGAAAAGACAACAGTTGTTTGCGATACTACTCTAACTGGATTCGATACTGTCGGTATAGCTGCTTGTGTAAACCCTTCAACTTATAACCATGATATAGGATGTGGTGTAGCTCGTCGTGATATTAAAGATAAAATCTGGGGACATCTGGGTTTTGTTCTTCAATGGGCTATTAATGGTCTTAAAAGGTAGTTTATGATTAAGCGACTAAATGTAAAGAAAAATGTTAGATTATTAGGTGTCCAATGGGATGGTGCTAATATCTCAGAATGTGTTAGTTTTTGTAGATATTGCCATTTTTCCGATGGTTGGATGTTTATTAATGTTTAGAAGAAATATAATTCGACTTAATAAAGGAGATTGGATTATTGCTCTAACTGATAAAGAATTTACTGTTATTAATAATGAAACATATCAATATCTTTTTGATAAACCGAAAGATGTTGAAAACGGTGGCGAATAAACGCGACAAGTGGGCGTGCAACCTCCTGCCCCACCGGGTCAGCGAAGCCCGAAGGGCTGAGCTATCAATGTTACAACTTTAATTGCTACTATAATTGTTGTTATTATTAATAACGATATTACTAACATAATAAGTAATACAGACAGACCGTCAGAGTGCCTATTTTCAGGCGTTCTGACGGTCTTTTTTTGTCAGTTAGACAAATGTATCATCGACAAAAGATAATGCCCGTAGCAGGCTGGAAAGCACCACCACGGGCAAATATCCGGTGTTTACTCTATTGAACTATTCGTCCTCGTAGTTATCGCTGTCTTTCGGACTAATCATATCTCTAAAACCAGTAAATGTAATACCAAAAGGATTATACATATTGTAATAAGACATAGTAGCACCGAGATTATTAAACTTATTAATTTGACGAAGAACAGGAACAGCTTGACGTAATGCAACTGCACGTTTATCTGTCCTTTATAAATACCTCTATCATAAATAAGTTCATCATCATCAACCCAAAGACCTTGAATAGTGAGATTAACAAGTTTATATGCAGATTGTAAAGTTTTCTGACCAGCAAACAAACTATTTGCAGTTTGTTCTATTGTAGCCATCCAACCAAATACTGGCATAGGTTCAATCATTTGTTGATAATAAGTTGTTGCAGCATACATAGCGTGCTGATACAAAATATTATCTTCGTCATCATCATCTTTCTTAAATGCACCAAGGGTCATAGCAGCAAGAGCACTGAAAGCTAAAGCACCCATTAAACGAGCAAATTTCATAGTTGCTATCTGTTCATTTAAGGGGAGAGTATTATAATAGAATCCTACATTAAGTAACCAACTCGATACACCTTTGAAGAAGTTACCAATACCTTTCATATAGTCGATAACAGTATTGTTATCATTAAGACTATCTTTGAAGGCTTGACTACCACTTCTAAACATATCAAACATAGGATTAAATACAGGAACTTCATAAGAACCTAATTGTTCATTATAAAATATACGACCGAAACGACGACCGAAATAACGAACAAAGTTAGGACGAACCCATTTCTTAAATTGCATTAACAAATCACCAAAAGCAGCATCTTGTAAACTATTTCTGTCTACACGATTGTAAATACCATGTAATGATTGGTTAATAGCTTTAACTCGACCACGGAACTCCGAAAGAGTTTCTTCTGTAAGACCACTTTCAGGATTAAAACTCAAAACGACCATCTTCAAGTTTAAGTTCCGAACGAAGAGTATTGTATTTATCAAAAGCTTCACGTTGAACTTTTTTATCAGTCTTTCGAGAATCAACAATTTTCTTACGTTGTTCATCAGAAAGTAAATTATAATGTGATTTAAGATATTGAGAAGCATAATCGTGATTCCATAAATACTCTTTTGAAGTACGTTTTTCTTCACGAGCTATCTCAGCATTTAAATCTTCTTTGAAAATAAGATATTTATCATATTGTTCATTAGTAAGAACATCTTGTAATAACTTTTCAAGATTATCATTATAAAAATCATTGAAAGCCATAATCTTACCACCAACTACTCGATGAGATTGTGTAGCAGCAAGTAACATACCAAATTGCATAATGAACTCACCCATGTTATTAGGAGCATAGCCAACAGTATCAACCATTCGCATAGCTTTAATCCAATAGGAAGTTCCAGTATCAGAAGATGTTACATCACGAGTATCTTGATAAATATCATCAAAATCTTTAATGATTGCTACAAGTACATCATCAGTTCTTGTCGAATTAATATAGCGTAAGAAATGAGGGATAGTCTTAATAACATCATGCAAACCTGATTTCATAATATCTTTGCTTTCAACAAAGTTATTAGCAGTAGATTCAACTATCATATCAGTAACACCTTTGAGAATATTAGTGATACCAGCAGTATAGTTGAGATACATGAAAGTCATAGAAGTATAACGCAATAATGCACCGGCAGAAACATCGAGAGCACTATTATATTTACTAAAATTAAAAATACGACGTTCCATATTATTTAACTGTTCATTCGCATTTTTAATAATATCACGAGGTGCTACACCAGAAACTCCACGTTCATTCATTAAATATTTTGTAAGCTGATAATCAGTTTCAAAATTATTAATTGCACGAAGATTATAAAGTTCTTGTGTAAAACCTTTCATTACATCAACAATATCATAAGACATTACCTTTGCTTTATGCTTTTTATTTTCAAGCATTACAGCATCGTTATAATATCTAATCTCACGAAGAGTTGAAGGTTTAACTGTAACAGGAAGTTTGTTATTTTTATCAAACCATTCACTAAACAATTCTACGATTCGAGCTTCGTATTCAGTATAACTTTCAGATTTGTACTTTTTACGAATATTAAATACAGGAATATGTTTAGGAACTTGTAAAGTTTGAGCTTTTGTAACAAATCGTTTAGTACCATCAATGTCAGTATAATACCTATCTTTATGAATCATAGGAATACTAACAAATTGTTTAGCAGATTGACCTAATGTAGCTTGAGGAATAAAAGGCATTACCTCATCCCATCTACCATAATAGTTAATCCAGTTACCGTCATATTCACGAATAGTTCGTTGAATAAGATTACGAATAGTATTGAGTAACTTTTGTTCTTTATCACTTAAAGCTGCATATTCATTTGATACTGGAGTATTACCAAAATCAAGTTTATAAAGAACATTTTCACGCTTACCACTAATATCAGTGATAAGACTAAGTTCAATAAGGTCGTGAGTTTGTAAATAAACAAGTTTCTCACGATTACTTAATTCAGTAAGTTCAGCAAGATGTTTAGCTGCTTCAGCATCATTTAACGGAACAATGTTCCAAGTATGATTTTCATTATATTTCTTTATAATATCATCAATGATTTCAAGAGTTTTTTCAGCAGTAGCTCTTGTAACAAATCCACTGTCAGTATAAAGATTCTTATAAATAGCATCACGAATATCTTTTCGTAAAGTACCGGTCGAATCTCCAAGACCTTCAGTTTTATAACTACCGATTAAATCTCCATATTCATTAATGAATTTGTGCATTAACTTTTCACGAGCACGAGCATTTTTAGAAAGTCCCGGTTGGAACTCTTCAAGTGCACTTTCAAGTTCATCATTAATGCGTTGAGCTGCTTTCTTAGCTTTATAATTAGCTTCATCCCATGCTTTACCAGTAATATCAATTAGAGTAATACCAGTTGTAAAAGCAGAATCAAGCCAAAGTTGTGTCTTATTAATATCTTTATCAAGTTCAAATAACAAATGTTGAATTTCTAACCATTCATCTTCTGTTATTTCAACACTATTAACATCAAATCCTTCAAGACTACCATTGTGTGAAGCAAGATATTCTTTAATCTTACTAAATGCAGTAGTGTATTTAGGATTACGACTCTTATCAATTACAGCCCAAGTTACTACATCTTTAACAGATTGAATAACATTAGACCGTATTCCAGCAACTTTTTGTTGCAAGAGATTTAAGTCGAGCTATATTATTGTTTAATTCACCAAATTCCTTAGTAAATAATTCTTTACCTTCTTCACTTTCAGCATCATAAACTGTATCTTGAATTTTGATTTCTTCAAGTGTAAGATATGGACTAAAATGAGAAGCAAGTTTTAACATCATTACAAGTCTATCTTTGTAATCAAGAGCCGCACCATAATTTGAACGAATCTCTTCGTAATTCAAATCTTTAGTAATAGCCCATAATTGCTTGATAGCATCATAAACAGAACTACTTAAATTAGCCAAACGACTATAAGTAGCTTTCATTGCAGCAATATCTCGTTCTTCAAGAGCACTTTGAATACCACCTTCAAAACTTTCATCATCGAAGGACTTTAAGATATTCATAAATTCCTCACGATTTCCAACATTGTTATTATTCAAAAACTTCTGGATTCTATCCATAATTTTCAAAGTTTCAATAGCAATATTAGAATCGACAACAAGAGAATTTCGTAAACCATCTCTTGTAGGAACATCAGCATGAACAACACGAGAATATAATTTTTCATTATCACCATAAATATTAACATTCCTACGAGGAACATCAATATATGTTTCTGCAACTATTCGACCAACACCATCATTTAAGACAGTACTAATCGAAGTCATAATAGGATTAATTCTGTAAAGATTACTAATAAAAGTTTTTGTCCAATCATCCAAATAATTGAAATCTCTATTAGCATCAATCAGAACATCACCGTTAATATAAAGATTACCATTCTTTAACATAGGAGCTACACGAAGAGCTTCTTCATAAGCAGATTTGTTATAATCTACTTGAATTGCAGATTTATGATAACCTTTATAGAAAGAATGAGTTGCTTGTGTAGTAATAAAAATAGATGAAGCAGAAGATTCTAATTCATTATAAATAACATCACTTGCAGAAGAATGTGTATGTTCAACATTGATAAATGTAGGAGTAGTAACTTCAACTGAATTTAATACTTCAAAATCTGTATCAGATACAGAAGCAATATCAGTATCAATTACATCTTCACTTTCTACATCAACAGTGCTATCAATAGCGTCTTTTGTTTCAACCATATTAGCATCATTGAAATCTGAATTTTCATCCATTTGGCTGATTCATTATCATCAATAGCTAACATGAATTTATGAATAGTATCAGAATCTATAATAACCGATAATCTATCAGTTACAATAGTTTCACCATCTTTTTGAACTTGTGCCATCATACCTTCTTGATAAGTAGGTATAATACTAATATCACCAGTCATTAAAGATGCTTCATTGCGAAGTAAAGGATTAACAGGTAAGAATACATAAATCTGTTTTAACGGACTATTTGTATTCGTAGGAATTGCATATCGTTTATATATACGATTCTTACTACGAGTAATCCTTTCAGTTACATATTCTGCATTAGCATATTCAGAATTAACTAATCGAGCTTCAGTTTCAATATAGAAATTCTGAGTATTACCGTTTTCATCAATATAAGAACCAGTACCAACATTTTTCGCCGTTAGCATTTTGAATATAACCAATAGTAGCTTTATTCTTATTTGCTTCCCAACGATAACGTTTTTTGTATATCACTTAATAATACTGGATTCATATCTGATTTCATACGAGATATTAAACTCATAACAGGTGTAATATCTACATTTCCATCAAATACAGCTTTTTCAGCATTTCTTAAGTTCTCTGCGTAATTACCAATATTAACAGAAGGGTCAGGATAATGAACTTCACGACATAAAGCATCATATTCTGCATTAGGTCGATTAGTACTTATAAGTTCAATCGGAATATATTTTGAAATATTATAAGCATAATTAAAACCTTCTGTAACATAAGTATAAACTAATAACTGACGTATCGTATGAGCAATATAAGGAATCTTACTATCCCACATACGAAGAATACTATCAGTCATATTAGACCAAGAATTGACATCATTATCATCACGTTGGATTCTAATAACATCATAAGGTACAGAACGATTATTCTTACGAACTGTTAAATATTTAAATATATTATCACCTCTAAACTCAGGTGATTTCTCAATATAATCTCTTAATGTACTATCTTTTTGAATAAATTGAATTTGTTGAGCAAGTGAAAGTTTAGTGTATTGAGTAAAAAATTTCAGGTGTATAACCATCTTTAACAGTATTCAAAAGAGTCTTAAAGATAAGTTTTTGTTCTTTAAGTTGTTCCTCTGTATGAATACCTAATGTAGTAAGAACTTCCGGAGTATTATCAGGTGTTAAAATAGGAAGAACTTTAACAAGTCCATTATCTAATCCACCGTTAATACTTACGAGATAGTTCATAATACTATCAGTAACATATTTATAAGTAGATTCATCAATCGAATTTTTACGTTGAAGTATCTGACCTAAAATCGTATTAGCAATATGATGATTTCGAGTAATGAAAACATCACCGAAACCATTAGCCATTAACCAATGTGCATACTGATAACGAGCTTGAATTACTCCATAAGCACTTTGATTTTCAGTATCATTAAATTTGTTGCCATCAAGATAACCTTCAAATGAACCAACAAATATACTTTCAATAATGTCTTTACCATTATCAAGAATTACCTTATTAGGAGTTTCATATCCAACAGCTAAATCCTCAATAAGTTCACGACGTGTCATAATATCATTTCGTTTCGGAAGTTCCGAACGAAACAGTTTCATATCAGAATAAGTAATCGCAGCAAGAGGATTACCTTTAACATCTTTTGGTTTATAATGCCGTCTAAAAGCATCAGAACTTTCACGAGTAAAAGCAGCTTTAATCGCATCTATTGCTTTAGGATTACCATTATTTTCTTCGATATATTCATCAATAAACCGAAGTGTTTGATTATACTTATCATTTACAAGTTCTTTTAAGGCTTTTACTGGATAATAATATTCAGCAAGTTTACGTTCTTTTTGGTCAGCCTTAAAGAAACTATCAACCCTACTTTCACTTTTAAGCATAAAGTTAAGGTCAATCAAATTAGTAGCAATTTCATTATATTCAACAAAATTACCAAGAACGCTAATCTGACGTAATAACCAATCTGCTGTACGATTATCACGATTTTTAATATTATCTAATAATTCCTCAGTAGTTTGATAACCATATTTACCACTGATTTCATTAATACTTATATTCGGTAATTTATCTTTTAATTCATTAAGCTGTTCGACAGTAAGAGTTTTAGTTTTACTTTTACCGCTTGCGACAGTCATTATTACATCATGAGATTCAACCGGAGTAATTTCTTTATTAACAATTAAATCAGCATAAATCTTAGCAAGTTCTACGCTATAATCAGAACGATTGCTTCAACAGCATCGAGAATTGTAAAATTACCACGACTTAATGACTGAACTTTCCATTCCGATTAACTGCTTCAACAATAGCAGGTTGATGAATAAAAGCATCCTCATTAGTGAATCTATTAGGTTTATCATTATAAAGTTCGATAGTAACACCAGACGATATAGCACGAGCTACACTTAAAGTATGGACATTAAGATTAAATCCAAGTCCAGCTTTAAGAACATCAAGAATACCAGAAGTAAACTGATTCATTTGAAGTTCAACTCGTTCACCACTAATATCCAAATGTTCATTAAGTGCATCATTATTAATCCAAACATCATTAACCCAAAGAGCATTTTCTTTCGGTAATAATTGGATATTTTCAGCACCATATCGTTTAGCTAAAAATTCTTTATATTTACTTGTTAATCGAGGTACACCTTTATCACTTATAGTGTACATTTCACTTCTATCAGCAAAACCCTTAGGTATCGGTAAAGAATTAAGACTAATCTTACGACGAATACCTTTAAGTAATCTACCATGTAAAGTAGAAATTGTTGCGATTAAAGTATCGAAATTAACAGAATGACCTTTAAGAACTGTTGAACCCATACTCATGTTATTAAGAGTAATCTTATCCATGAGATTATTAGGATTCAAAGTTTTAAGAGTATAATTCCAAAGAGCATTATCACGGTCAGATACAGCTTGAATTTCAGCCATACCATTGGGTTTATTTACTTCTTCAGCATGATTTGGATTAGAAAGAACAGCTGTAATAATATCAATCAAATGATTATCACGAGCTTCTCTACTATTCAATTCATAAATACTCTCGTTTTGAACAAAGTCTTTTGTAAAGCATTAAATGCTTTATCAATATTACTTTGAATAGCACTTAAATGAGGAACAATAGTTTTATCAGTATCCTCAACAAGATATTGGAATTTTGATTTGATAGTATCAAAATTACTAATTGTATCAGGAGAAATATCAATAGTAGCTAACTGACTATTAACATTCTTAACAAACTTAATTAAATCATTAATTGCTTTATGAGCACGAATTAATAAATCCGAAGTATAAGCACGTTGAGTTTGAGTGTAATTACCAAAATCTTCAGTAACACCATCTTGCTTATTAGCAAGGTATTCTCGAACTAAACTATTTACATCACCATAATTCTTTGCAAATCCATACTGTAAATTATGCAGAATAGATTTAAGAATTTTAGTATATTCCGGATTACTTTTAATATCTTGTAAATCCTCTTTAATCAATTCAATGATG
>OKWF01000083.1_pt1 | contig 12921 bp, 15 predicted proteins | sample 1607031 | NCBI WGS metagenome assembly OKWF01 (sample SAMN04414079, study PRJEB24778) | human gut metagenome | material: faecal | host: Homo sapiens | reverse complement strand
ACAAAAAATCCCCCGGTTTGTTAGCAGTCATCTCACCTACATACCAACAAATGCACGATTACTCGCAGCGACCGGGGGATAAAACCTCCTGCTGCGAGTAATTTTTTGTGTCGTTTCCTGTACAGGGGACGGCTGGTATGTAGATGAGATACGCAAAGATACTAATTTTAATAAAATAGCAAACTATGAGAACCCCTATTTCCTACTATGGCGGCAAACAGACAATGCTCAAGCACATTTTGCCTTTGATCCCGTCGCATAAGATCTATACAGAGGCATTTTGCGGCGGTGCGGCCGTCTTGTTCGCCAAACGGCCCTCCGAAGCTGAAATCATCAATGACATCAACATGGAGTTGACAAACTTCTACTGGTGTATGCAAGTTTACTATTCAGACCTCAAACACGAGATTAACAAAACACTACACAGCCGGGACCTGCACGCCCATGCCGGACATATCAACTCTTATCCGCAGTTCTTTACTCCCGTCGAACGGGCATGGGCCGTATGGGTGCTCTGTAAAAATGTCGTTTGCGTCAATGATGGACGGGACATTTGGATATGACTTCAGCGGCACAATGACCAAGAAACTGCGTAACGCGAAGGATGAGTTCACAGAGCGGCTTTGTCAGCGGCTCGAACGAGTGACTATTGAGAACCGAAACGCTCTCGACGTGATCGACTGCTACGATGCTCCCGATACCTTTCATTTCGTCGATCCGCCTTATGTGAACTCCGATTGCGGACACTATGAGGATACATTCAACGAACAGAATATGGAGCAACTCTTGCAATTGCTTGAAACCGTCAAGGGAAAGTTTATGCTCACGATGTTCCCGTTCGATATGATCGACCGGTATGCCCGGAAGAACGGATGGATTATCCATCGTATCGAGCGGACGATCAGTGCCTCGAAATCAAATCGCCGCAGACAAGAGGAGTGGATGGTCTGCAACTACGAGGAACGGGCACAGGCATCTCTGTTCCAGGGTGAGTATTTAGGCGAATAGATGGAGCTGGTATTGATTCATCTTGAAATAAAAAACCGTTCGAGCGGCAGTTAAACGCCATTCGAACGGTATGTTTTCTTGATTCGCTTTACATATTTCCCGCGATATGTAAACGGATCGTGCATTTGCTTTACATATATTCTGCGCGTGTGCGAAATTTCAGTCGCTTTTCGTTTTGGATTACTTCAACCCTCTAAAAGTCGCATCTGGTTCTGAACTTCGTCGCATCTCGTTTTGCCGATTATACGGGATCGCGGAGTGTACACGCACCCTCCCTCCCGAAAAGAACCTACAGGTGCAGCGAAGATTACAACCGCAGCCAAGAGAAACGCCGCCCAAAGCAAAATAAAGTTTCGTCGCCCGAAACAAATCCGATATAAACGAATACAACCTCCAAAGACAATTCTACACACGTCGTTGAATACCCGAAAGTCCAGCCCGTTTTTCGCCTCCGACCGCAACCGTTCCGGACCCATATTACGTATTCAGTCCCCTCAATTCCGCCCCTCGGAAAACGTTCTTCATCAGCAAAGGGAAAATGATCGAACAGAAAAACCACCGAACCGACAGCATAAAAGAAGCCCGGAGCAAATTGCTCCGGGCTTCTTATCTCCTCCGGGATCTCTCTTTAGAAGCAATAAACGCACGTAATACCGAAGTTGCACAACGCCCGTTCGTTGAACTCGGAATGCGATCCCCCGTCCCAATAAGCGATTCCGGGACCGAAAGCCGGCGACCAGTCGAACGAAAGACGTACCGGAGCCCCCTTGAAGGCAATACCCAGTTTGGCCGAGCCGGCCACGCCTACATAAGCGTAATGCCCTTTGCCGCCCACATTGATACCTGCACCGGCATCGAAGAACCAACGACCTGCCGACGGCGTCCAATCCATATTGCAAACATTCCAATTATACAATACCGAGAAATCGGCCGTCACCGTACCGCCGGCATTGGCCCAATAAGCACCGAAACGGGCTTCCACATAATTATCGTTGCTGAATACATACTGTCCGACAGCCTGGAAACCGGATCCGATACGACCACCGACCGTCCAATTCTGGGCAGATGCCGACCACGCGAGCAAGCCCATTGCCAATGTAAGTAAAAGTTTTTTCATCGTATGAAAATTTAAAATGATAAAATATTATATGTCCTATTTCTGATATATAAAGGTAATAAAAATTTTCCGGAGTTTACCCCTTTCTCCGGAAAATTTCAACTTTTAGGCCAATGTCGCTCTCTTTTCGGTCAATCCCGTAACTTTTACCGGAACGCCCCCTATTTAGTCTTGTACGAGCATTTGTAACGGCCCTTCGTCAAGCTCATCAACTTACTCTTAATCAGATTTCTGCGCAACGGAGACAGGCGATCCGTGAAGACAACTCCTTCCAGATGGTCATATTCGTGCTGGATCACCCAGGCAGGCAGCCCGGTGAACTCTTCGTCGTGCGGCTCGAAATTCTCGTCCAGATAGCGCATCCGGATCGCAAGCGAACGCCGCACGCTCTCGTGCAATCCCGGCAGCGAAAGGCATCCCTCTTCGTAGAGTTTCGTCTCCTCGGAAACTTCGTAAATTTCGGGATTGATGAACGCACGCCGGTAATCGGCCAGTTCGGGATGATCTTCGCCCCAGGGCGTGCAGTCCACGATGAACAGGCGGATGCTTTTACCGATCTGGGGAGCCGCGAGACCTACGCCCTCGGCCTCCTCGAGCGTGAGGAACATATCCTCGATCAACTTTTTAACTTCGGGATTAGTCGGGTCCGATCTCCCGGCATTTTTCGCGCAGTACCGGCGACCCGAAAACAACTATCGGATAAATCATAACTTTTCTCCATTTTTAACCCGGCCACAGCCGGAAAACTAACTCTGGCTCTCCATATATCCCTGCAGGATAATGGTCGCCGATATCTTGTCCACAAGCGCCTTGTCCCGGCGGGCCATCTTGCCCATACCGCTCTCGAGCATCGTGCGGTGAGCGATGACCGAGGTGAAACGCTCGTCGTAAAACACCACCTCCTTGTCGGGATAAGCCCTGCGCAGGCGGGCCGCCAACGGTTCCACGTAACGCCACGTTCGACGGAGCGCCACTCATTTGCATCGGCTTTCCGATCACTATGGTCGAAACGTCGTTCGCCGCGAAATATTGCGCCAACCAGCGTTCCAACCCTTTGGTTTCAACGGTTTCGAGTCCTCCGGCAATGATCCGCAAGGGATCGCTCACGGCGATTCCCGTGCGCTTCGTTCCATAATCTATGGCCAAAATACGTCCCACGATCTTACCTTATCAAACTACTCGAACGACACCGGTCCACACACCCTCACGAACATTCCCGATACGAAACACACTGTAATCGCCATCCGACGCACCCGGCGCGAAACCCGCAACAGCCCTGTCAGACATTCAATTTCTTGAGGAGGCTGCGCAGCGAGCACTCCGCATCGACCAGTCCGAAGAGGGCATCGATCGCCACGCGCTCCTGCTGCATCGTATCGCGGTGGCGCACCGTCACGGTATTATCCTCGAGGGTCTGGCCATCGACGGTCACGCACAGCGGCGTACCGATCGCATCCTGCCGGCGGTAACGCTTGCCCACCGAGTCCTTCTCGTCATACACGACGTTGAAATCATACTTCAACAGATCGACGATCCGCTGCGCCACTTCGGGCATGCCGTCCTTCTTCACCAAAGGCAACACGGCCACCTTCGTCGGAGCGAGAGCCGCAGGAATCCGCAGCACGACGCGCTCTTCGCCGTTTTCGAGCTTCTCCTCGGTATAAGCCGCCGACATCACCTGCAGGAACATACGGTCCACGCCAATCGAGGTTTCCACGACGTAAGGCACATAACTTTCGCCTGTTTCGGAGTCGAAATACTGGATCTTCTTGCCCGAGAATTTCTGGTGGTTAGACAGATCGAAATCCGTACGGGAGTGGATGCCCTCCACCTCCTTGAACCCGAACGGGAAATTGTACTCGATATCGGTCGCGGCATTGGCGTAATGGGCCAGCTTGTCGTGGTCGTGAAACCGGTAGTTATCCGCCCCGAAGCCGAGCGCCCGATGCCATTTCATACGCGTATCGCGCCACTCGGCCCACCACCGCATCTCCTCGCCGGCCGGACGAGACTGCATCTCCATCTGTTCGAACTCGCGCATGCGGAAGATGAACTGACGCGCCACGATCTCGTTGCGGAACGCCTTGCCGATCTGGGCGATACCGAACGGCAGCTTCATGCGGCCGGTCTTCTGCACGTTCAGGAAATTGACGAAGATACCCTGCGCCGTTTCGGGCCGCAGGTAAATCGTATTGGCCCCCTCGGCCGTCGAACCCATCTGGGTCGAGAACATCAGGTTGAACTGCCGCACCTCGGTCCAGTTGCGCGTACCCGAAATCGGGCAGACGATCTCGCAGTCGAGGATGATCCGCCGCAGCTCTTCCAGATCGTTGGCGTTCAACGCGTCGGCAAAGCGCTTGTGCACGGAGTCCCGCGCTGCGGCAATCTCCAGCACACGGGGCGAAGTCGAGCGGTACTGCTCCTCGTTGAAGTTCTCCTTGAAGCGCTTCTTCGCCTTATCGACCTCTTTCTGAATCTTGTCGTCCTGCTTGGCCAGCCACTCTTCGATCAACACGTCGGCGCGGTAACGCTTCTTCGAATCCTTGTTGTCGATCAACGGGTCGTTGAACGCCCCGACATGGCCCGAAGCCTCCCACGTGCGGGGATGCATGAAGATCGCCGAATCGAGGCCGACGATGTTCTCATGAAGACGCACCATCGAATCCCACCAGTAACGCTTGATATTATTCTTCAGCTCGACGCCGTTCTGCCCGTAATCGTACACGGCACCCAGTCCGTCGTATATTTCGCTGGAAGGAAGATGAAGCCGTACTCCTTGCAGTGGGCTACCAGTTTTTTGAAAAGTTCTTCCTGAGTCATCGTATTTTGCATTTACCATTTTCTGAAAAACAAAAGTACAAAATAAATGGGAATGTAAGGTACTCCGAACCGTTTTTTCTATCTTTACGCCAAAATTCGGAAATATCCGGAGCGGAAGACAAATACATCTGTTTCATATTCATCGTACCCGAACGAATAACCATCAAAAAATACACAAATGAAAGGATTGAAACTTCTTCTTCTCACGTTTGCAACCCTCGCGATTACGGCTTGCAGCGACGACACAACGGATGAATGGCATGGAGATTTCGGCTCCATTCAGGTCCCCGATACACGACAGCTCTCCCAGAAGATCCCCGCAGGACAAACCGCAGGGAATTCGGAAATTTTCTTTTCGACGAACGATGCCTGGAATTCCGCCATCACGGACGAATCCCGCGCCGAAGCCCCGACGTGGGTACGCATAAATCCCGATCACGGAGATGCGGCAGGCGATTACGACATCCGCGTCGAAACGGATCCCAACACCGCCGAAGAATCCCGCACGGCCTTTATCGAAATCACCTGCGGCACGAACTCGATTCTCATCACCATCACCCAGTCGGGAACCGATGGAGAGGATACCAATGAACCGGACGAACCCAACATCGGAGAACAGGTTCGGTATTGGCAACTGCACAAGATCGTCGGGCGCGACGCTTCGGGAAGTCTGATTGCTGAAATGGAATATACTTATGAACTTCCGGCGGAATTCAGCAAGGAGTGCCGTATCACGGGTTTCAAAAATATCCGCAGCGGACAAGAACGGCACGCTCCGTCCCGTCGAAACATGGCAGTTCACCTACGAGGGAGACGATTGCATCCGATTCTCCTTCACCCGGGAAATCGATGGCGAGCAACCTTATACGCAAACTGCAGACGGAACCCTATACGGCTACTTCTGCGATGTACGAAGCGGAGGATACGAACTCACCTCGACACTTTCCGGCAGTGAAATAGAAACGTACGGCTTCGATTGCACATACGGCACCGGCTCCTTCAACTCCGACAAACTCACCTCCATATCGCGTTACAATTCCCTGACTTTGGAACCCATCTGCGAAAAATACGAATGGGAAAAAGATCCCTGGGGTCCGCTGGAGGCTTGGGATAATTGCAGTGCTGTCATCCGAACGCTCGAGAACGAGCCAAATACGGAAACATTCCGGCAAGAGTACGGTTACGACTACGATGAAACGACGGCTTGGAGCGATTTCATCTACGAATTGGAAGGCACTCCCCTCCTCAACAGCGACCCGGTCCTGCTGCTGGTTGCCGAACCGGATATCCTGCGCGGACTGGGTTTCTTCAGCAGTCTCAACAACGATCTTTTCCGAACGGTCACGACCCGTTCCGACGACGCGGTTACGACCCAGACCTTCGAATACACGCGTCAGACAGTCGCACACGATGCTGAAATTGCGACACCGCTCATCATTACCCGCACGACCCGAAGCGACGAGCGGGAGAGCGTCTGTCGATTCGAGATTCAATTCCGCCGCTTCGACCTCCAAAATTAGAAATTCGTACTTTGCGGCCAGCCTGTGCGCACCCGGCAACGAAAAGCGAGGAAAGGTTCTTGCCATTCCTCGCTTTTCGTTACCGATGCCCGGTCCGGTCATTTCGCTCCCATCTCCGGGATAATCGTCCATTCGTTCGACTTGCAGTCCTTATTTCAGAGTTTCCGATCATTCGAAAAAAGATTCACCTTATGCTCTTCCTCAAAAAAGAAATACGGCACAGATCGGCAAAAAATTTCCCGGCAGTCTAAACTTACGTTCTCCCTTCGGAAGAAAAACCTTTCTACGACAAAACAAAGTGAACCCGGAAGACGATAATCCACAGCCAACTCTTCCCGCAACGATTAAAGAGTCGCACGCCCCCGTTACGATGGTCCCGTCTCTTCCTGCCCACAACCTGCGCAACGATGGACCGCAGCGGCAGAACGAAAAGCTGTCTAACATGTCCGATTTTAATGTTTTCGCCCCCGTCGGAGTTTATTCCGCCAGGGGCAATTCTCAATTTCGGGGATTTGGCAGACAGCTTCGTCACAGCCGGAACTATTGCAGCAAACCGCTCTGTCGGAAACTGTACTCACCGCCCCGTGCGATAATCAGGTGATCGAGCAGCCGAATATCGAACAGCGCGGCCGCCTCGGCAATTTTCTTCGTGAGAATCTTATCCTGCTCGCTGGGCAAGGCAGCACCGGAGGATGGTTGTGAACCAGGATAATCTGCGTGGCCAGCAGTTCGAGGGCCCGTTTGATGACCAACCGGTCGATCCACCACCGTCCGCCTGCACCCCGCCCTGGCTTACCCGCTGCCGCTCGACGATCCGGTTGCCCGTATTGAGGTACCAGGCACCAGCACTCCTCGTGCTTCATCTCCGTCAGCAGGGGTCTGAATATTCGGACCACATCGTTGCTCGAACCGATCGATCGGGGCCCAACTCCCTGGCAGCAAGCACCCTCCGGCCCAATTCGACAGCCGCCTGAATCCGGGCAGCGCGTTTGAGGCCGATCCCGGCAGCCATACGCAACCGCGCGATGTCGGCATATCCCAATGCAGCGAGCCGCCCTTCGAAACTGGACAGCAGCGCCCCGGCAAGCCGCTCCGAATCACCGTCATCCAGCAACAGTTCTAACAACTCCTGATCGGTCAGCGTTTCAACGCCCCGGGAAAGCAGTTTTACAGATGCCTCGCTCATGACACCCCGGTTCCTTTCGGCCGGTAGAGCCGGTCGATTTTATCCAGAATATCCCCGCACGCTTCGTCACTCATAGCACACGACACGGAGTGGGCCGCACATGTTCGGCCTCCTTCTTCGACTCGCCCTGCCCATGTCCCACACGGATACCGTCGATCACGACCGTAGCGTCGAATATCGGATGATTCGACGAATAATTCCGGCCGTGCACCGTTTCGAAAGCAATGGTATGATGCGTCTTCTGACACCATTCGATTAACCGACTTTTGAAATCCGTCTCCTCGTCCGTCAGGTTGTCGAGATTCAGGTAACGGTAATATATATTGTTGATAAGCAATCGATTGGCGAACTCATATCCCTGATCGAGGTAGATCGCCCCGATCATCGCTTCGAAAGCATCCCCGTAGATATGTTTCTGGTTGGTGCTTCCGGTCGGGTTGGCGATCACGTACCGGTCCAACCCGATCGTCCGGGCGATCGTATTGAGCGACTGGCGCGAAACGATCTTCGAGCGCAACTGCGTAAGAAATCCCTCCTGCCGGTCGGGAAATTCGATATAAAGATAGTCCGATGTCACGGCTTCGATCACGGCATCGCCCAAAAACTCGAGCCGTTCATTGTTGATCTGCCGTCCGTCGGCTAAAACTAAAGAAGCTGACTTGTGAATCAAAGCCAGCTTGTAAAGTTCGATGTTGTGCGGAACGAATCCGAACAGCTCATCGATAATTCTGTAATACTCCTTATCCTGCCCGTAATTTCTTCTTACGGCACGGCGTACGAAATTCCACACGGCACGGACGAGGTGTTAAATCTTACGGAAAATAACCGTCGAGTTATGACCGCCGAAACCGAACGTATTGCTCATCGCACACTTCACATCGCGCTTCTGCGCCTTGTTGAGCGTCAGATTGAGTCGGGGGTCGATTTCGGGATCGAGGTTTTCGTTGTTGATCGTCGGGGGAATCACACCGTTGTTGATCGCAAAGATGCAGGCCAGCGCCTCGACAGCACCGGCAGCACCCAACAGGTGCCCCGTCATGGATTTGGTCGATGAAATATTGACATCGTAGATGTGATCGCCCAACACGCCGTGCAGAGCTTTGAGCTCGGGCAGATCGCCCGCAGGTGTCGAAGTGCCGTGTACGTTCACATAGTCGATATCTTCGGGTTTGATACCCGCATCCTTGATCGCGTCGCGCATGGATTTCATGGCGCCTTTGCCTTCGGGATGGGGAGCGGTAAAATGATATGCGTCCGCAGAACGGCCGCCGCCGACCATTTCGCAGTAAATCTTCGCACCGCGTGCCTTGGCGTGCTCGTACTCTTCGAGAATCAGCGCACCGGCGCCTTCGCCGATGACGAAACCGTCACGATCCTTATCGAACGGACGCGAAGCGTGCACCGGATCGTCGTTGCGCGTCGAGAGAGCCTGCATGGAGTTGAAACCGCCCACGCTGGGTTCATTGACGGCAGCCTCCGAACCGCCGGCGACCATCACGTCGGCCACACCGAAACGGATGGCGTTGAACGAATCGATCAGACCGTGATTCGACGAAGCGCACGCCGAAACCGTACAGTAGTTGGGGCCCATGAAACCATATTTGATGGAGATGTAGCCCGCCGCGATGTCGGCGATCATGCGCGGAATAAAGAATGGGCTAAACCGAGGAGTTCCATCTCCTGCGGCGTAGCCCAAACACTCATCGAAGAACGTCTTAAGTCCTCCGATACCGGAACTCCAGATCACGCCGATCTGCTCCAGGTCCTCCTTCTCGAGATCGAGTCCCGAATCCTCGACAGCCTGCGTGGCCGCGATGAGGGCATACTGAGTGAAGAGGTCGTATTTACGCACCTCCTTACGGTCGAAATGCTGCGTCCAGTCGTAATTTTTTACTTCACAAGCGAACTTCGTCTTAAATTTCTCGGCATCAAAATGAGTAATCGGCGCGGCGCCGCTAACTCCTTTTTCGAGATTGGAAAAAAACTCTGCAATATTATTGCCGAGCGGGTTGATGGTACCGATACCCGTCACGACTACTCGTCTTTCTGTCATAAATTTAAGGCTTTAAGGTTTGCCGGTTGGAAAAATCGTAAATTATTTCTTGTGTGCCTCGATATAGGAGATAGCGTCGCCAACGGTAGCGATCTTCTCTGCATCCTCGTCAGGGATCTGGATATCGAAAGCCTTCTCAAATTCCATGATCAGCTCAACGGTGTCGAGTGAATCGGCTCCCAGGTGGTTGGTGAAGCTCGCTTCCGGAGTAACCTCAGACTCTTTAACACCCAATTTGTCAACGATGATCTCGACAACTTTTGACTGTACTTCTGACATAATTTTAATTTTTTTAGTTAAACAATCATTTATTTAAAAATTTGAAATTCTTTCTATCAAACAATCGCACAAAAATAACACTTTTTTTATTACTTTTTGACATTACAACCAAAGAAATTGCCGTTCTTCGGTCGCGCATTCAATATAACACAATATAAATCAATACTTTATGAAACTACTGTTAATTTCCAACTCCACGAACGCCGGAGAACCCTATCTGAAATACCCGATGCCCCGCATCGACGAGTTCCTCGGAAGTGTCCGCGAAGTGGTTTTCGTCCCTTATGCAGGCATCACCTTTTCCTACGCCGAATACGAAGCGAAAGTGCAGGCCCGTTTTGCGGAATACGGCATCAAGGTACGTTCCGTACACCGTTCGAAAGATCCCCGGCGTATGATCCGCGAGGCACAGGCCATCTGCGTAGGCGGCGGCAACACCTTCGCCCTGACCAAGAAAATGCAGGAGCAGGGGCTGTTGAAAGCCATCCTCGGCAAGATCAAGGCCGGCACGCCCTACATCGGCTGGTCGGCCGGCAGCAACGTCTGCTGCCCGACGATCTGCACCACCAACGACATGCCCATCGTCGAACCGGAATCGTTCAAGGCTATCGGGGCCGTGAAGTTCCAGATCAACCCCCACTACCTGGACGCCAACCCCGAAGGTCACGCCGGAGAGACCCGCGAGCAGCGTATTCTGGAGTACATCACGGCCAATCCGCGCCGCTACGTCGTCGGCCTGCGCGAAGGTGCATGCTTCATTATGAAAACGGAAAACTGGAACTGATCGGCAGCCGTCCGATGCGTATTTTCAAGAAGGGCATCGCCCCCTACGAGGTGAAAGCCGGGGACGACCTGTCATTCCTATTATAATTATGGTATGCCCCGTATTTTCCGCACACCCTGAAAAACCGTATCCGCAACTATGGAAGTAATGACCGCCCTCAACCGACTGCACGGCGGCAAGAACATCAAGCTGCCCTACTTCATCGCCCAGCTATCCCGTTATGCCGTACCGAAAGTGCTCCTGCGCAGCCGGCTGGAGGGGATATTGCGCGAGGGAGAGAAGCGCTACGACATGAACTACGTACTCGACCGCGTCAATTACTACAACCGTCTGACCGGCACGGAACGCCTCTCTTCGACCGAAGCGACACCCCTGAAAGAACACAAATTCAGGGGACGGCACAGCGCCTACATTTTCGACACCTATCAAACCACCCGTTTTTTTCGACGACTCGCTGCGTTGGCAGACCTATTTCGGCGACGGAGTTTTCGACCTGCCTCATCCGACGATCATCAAGGCTCGAAAAATCGACCGGGGGGGGGAGATAGTTCCGGACAAAGGAGACAACTCCGTATTGCTCAATCTGGACCGCTGTCGTCTGGACATCCGGCTGCACGACAAAATTCCGTTCACGGAGAAAGCCGACCGGGTGATTTTCCGGGGATCGGTCAAGAGCAGCGAGCAGCGTCGCCGCTTCATCGAAACATTCCGGGGCAATCCCCGCATCGACACGGCGGACACCCGCAGCGGACACAGCGCCCAGGAAACAGGTACAGCAAAACAAATCACGCTCTACGCCCACCTCGATTCGAAGTTCATCATGACGTTCGAGGGCAACGATATCGCCAGCAACATCCGGTGGGTCATGTCCACCAATTCGATCGCCGTGATGCCCCGGCCGCGCAACGAATCCTGGTTCATGGAAGGACGCCTGCGCCCCGGCTACCACTACATCGAAGTAAGGGACGACTACTCCGACCTGGAAGAGAAGATCGATTACTACATCGCGCATCCCGAACAGGCTCAACAGATCATCGATCAGGCGAACGACTTCGCACGACAATTCTACGACAGTCGCCGGGAACGGTTCATTTCGCTGCTGGTCAATGAAAAAATATTTCGAAAAGACAGGACAACTTCCACCGACAAACCGATGACCACGACACAGCATACCGGGCGGCAGGGCGAAGAGGCTGCCGCCGGTGGCTTCTCGACCACGGATTCACCCTGCTCCACCGCAACTGGCGGCAAGGACATTACGAGCTGGACATCGTCGCTGCCAGAAAAGGCACCCTCCACTTCATCGAGGTCAAGACGCGCCGGCGGGACGGCCTCACCCCGCCGGAACAGGCGCTCGATTACCGCAAGTGCCGGGCACTCATCCGGGCCGCAAATGCTTATCTGACAGAAAATCCGTTCGAAGGAGAGATGCAATTCGACCTGATCGCAGTCGAAACCGCCCCCGCAGGCACACCGGAAGTGCGCTATATCGAAGACGCCATCGAACTCCACTGGTAATTTGGCAGTTCTGACAATTTATCTTATCTTTGCATCCGCGATATAAAGACGCACAAAACGAAAGCGGATGTGGATCTATAATTTGGGGCTGGTACTCTACGTTTGGGCCATTGCATTGGCCTCACCCTGGCACCGAAAGGCGAAACTCTGGATCGACGGCCGGAAAGGACTCTTCCGCCGCATGAAAGAGAGCATCGACCCCTCGGCTCGCATTATCTGGATACATGCCGCCTCCCTGGGCGAATTCGAACAGGCCGTCCCCTGATCGAAAAGATCCGCAAGGAACATCCCGAATACAAAATCCTGCTCACGTTCTTCTCCCCTTCGGGCTACGAAATCCGTAAAAAATTACGATCAGGCCGACTACATCTTCTACCTGCCGATCGACACGCCGGGCAAAGCCCGCCGTTTTCTGGACATCGCCCACCCCGAAATCGCCATCTTCGTCAAATACGAATTCTGGATCAACCTGCTCACCGAGCTGCGCCGCCGCTCGATCCGCAGCTACATCGTATCGGCCATCTTCCGCCGCAACTCGATCTTCTTCCGCCCCTACGGAGGCTATTGGCGCATGGCACTCGAAAGTTTCGACACGATCTTCGTTCAGAACACGACTCCAAAATACTGGCAGACTGG
>OKWF01000082.1_pt1 | contig 13308 bp, 15 predicted proteins | sample 1607031 | NCBI WGS metagenome assembly OKWF01 (sample SAMN04414079, study PRJEB24778) | human gut metagenome | material: faecal | host: Homo sapiens | reverse complement strand
CCATCTGCATGGGTCACTGCCACTGCCGGCTCGAAGAAATCTTCAGCACCAGAGGTTGCATAAACCTCATGACCTCGCTGGTCAGACGGAACCATCAGAAGCCGCATATACATCCCACTTCAGATGATTGTAATCTGAAGGATTCTTCAACTTGTCACCCAGATACACTTGGTAGAGGCGACCCTTAGGAGAAACCTGCATCACGAGGTCGGTCTTATCAGTTGACACTCTGATGGTCTTTTGAGCAGATGCCATGATAGATGTCATGCACATCGCTGCGATAATCATAAATACCTTTTTCATCGTTCTTTGGTTTTTATGTGATTGCTTTGTTATAATTAAACGCTATAATACTTTCGTTATTATCTTAGAATTTGATTCCTGCAGAGAATTCCACCGTGAACCGGACGGAAGATAGCTACCACTCATGTACTTGCCGTCATATTTGCCAGCTTCCTCGTCTTGGTTAATTCAGCCTTCCAGAGCCGCTAATGGTACCCTTGGCACCCTTCTCGTTAAAGATATTGATGACACTCACGCCAAGGCTCAACTTCTTGTTCACATTCCAGTTGATTCCGCCGAAAGTCTCCCAGTGACCATTGAAGTAGAGTGCCTCCTGAAGGTTGGCATAGGTCTTACCAAAGTAACGGAAGCTCAAGAATTCCTGTTCGTAGTCCGACGTTGCGGGTTTCCCGTAGAAGTCTATCCGGAATTTATTGCCGAATCCTTCCCGATCGAGGCGTTCTGCGCACCGGAGGATCAGGTCGATTCCCTTGTCGGGATGAAGTCGGGACAAAAAAACGAACTGCAGAACGGATGCTGCGGGGGCGCAAGTTGCCGGTGTTATTGCGTAATAGGGTTTAGCGTTCGGGACATAGACGGCATTTGGAATGCGATATTGGTTTTTCAGGGTTTCCGCCATTTTTCTTCCTTGGACGAATATGCCCCTTAAATTCTGAATCGAAGGAAGGTAATTTTGTTTTTTTTCGAGCACCTCGAGCAGATTCCCTCCGACGACGCTGCAGTAGGTACGTTTTACTCTGCCCGATATAATATAAAAAGACGGCATAATGAGAGCCCTCTGTTGATGGAAAGGAATATTTTTGCATGGGGGAATGACAACACGTAAAGCGGTATTTGCAAAAATACCCAGGGGCGGTGTTTCCAGTTGTGGGTATCTATCACATGGATTATATCGAAGAACTCTTCGAATCGATCGAGATACAGTTGGTTTTTCATCGTTTCCCCATTAGTCGGAGTATGGCCTTTATCGACGCCTCCGATGAAGAGCAGGCTGTTTTTATGGGACATGATGATTAATATTCGTTGTGGTAAAATTGATTTCGCATCATCATCTCTCTCGTTTCGGATATTTCCGGATTGAAAACGGAATAGTACGGGTAGAACAGTTGGTATTTTTGAGTGTTCATGTAAATTGAGGATGTGTCGTCAAATTGATATCTTACAACTTGGTTCGCTATAATTAACAAAAGGATAGGCAGGATATACAGATTGGGAAAGGCTACTCTGTACCGGGGAGATTCCGTATGCTGGATCAGATACAGCACGTTGGCGCATAGAACGACCTCTAACAGTCGAAGGTAATTGAAAAGGCGGTACAACTGAGGGAATATTGTCGTTAAAATGGAAACGGACAGGATGAAAAAGAACAGCGGGGCCAATTTGTCTTTGTTCAATCCTCGTTTTATGCCGATATAGTAAATGATCGCAGGGAAAAGAATGCGGAACAGTAGCGGAGCGATATAACCGTTGATATTGGATTTTATGGAAATATAAGCGCGTCCTTGCTCTTCAATATTATTCAAGAACATGTAGGTGTTGGCGAAAGACGTGTTTAGAAAAAAAATACAAGACGGCGACTCCCGCTCCGCAGACGACAAATATGGATAAAGGGCGTATTTTCCAGTTGAAAAGGAACGGGACGATAATCAGGAAAATAGCGCCGGCGTGAAATAGGAAGGCGATGGCGATGTAAAGGTAGTAAATCAGCCACCGTTTTCGCAGGCAGGCATCTATGGAGAGCAGGAAGAAGGCGATTGCGAAAGATTCCCGGATTACCTCCATATTGAAAATGAAATAAGGGTATATGTAGTACAGGAAAATGGCGACGAACAGGTATTTCGAGTATTTTTTGAAGAATGAAAAGAATACGGTATTGATGAACAATACGTGGACGATCTGGAACAACAGGAATTTCGGCGAGATCGAGTGCAGGAAGTTGTTCAGTAAAAGCCAAAGCGGTTGCAGGCGACCTCCGATATCGAACGTGTCGATGGCTCCGTACATATGCTCGTACGAATCCATATAGCGGAGTGTATCGCCTCCGACCCGATAACGGAAGGCCATGAGAGCCACTAAAATCAGAAATGCGAGGCGAAAATGGAATTTTCGGGTCGCGGCGGAGCCTTTGCCCCGGAAATCGAACTGTATGGCCAGTGCGAGCAGGTAGATGCCGATTACAATATATATCATATTATCATACAGTTTCGTTTAAGCGGGCGGTTATGAATTCGAGCAGATGTCGGGGCGATAGCTGATCGATATAGTGATAGTCTATTTTGAGATCGGGATTGGCCCGGATGAAATCCGTATCGAGTTTTTTTGTGTCGGTGAATATCGAGACATATCTTTCGTCGTAAAACGGACTGTATCGGACCGTCGGATTGTTGGTCATGATCTTTTTCCCCAATAAAATAGCTTCCCACATCCTGGGAGTATAGCCTTTTGCGTTTTTCTGTAAGATTTCCAGCAGGCATTTCGAGCGGGAGGCCCGGGAAAGGTTTTCCCGATAAGGCATGGATTTGATATAGTGAATATCGTCTTTATATACTTGTTGTTTGCCGGGAACTCCCACCAGGTTGAAATCGCATTTCAATCCGTTTTGCGTGAAAACGTTCGTAAGCATCAATGATTTCTGTGAGGCGGTTTTTCCCTTTACCTAAAAAATAGACATCGTTATCCGGATTGGTTACGGATTCGACCGGAATGGCGGAATACGGTGTCGGATAGTACAAAATGTCGTATCGTTTCGCATCGTTGTAGTCGTAGGATAACACGAGGTCAAAGTTTTGTTTGACCCAGCCGATGTCATGTCGATGAGTTTCTACGAGATCCTCGTAGTAGAGCGCAAATTTTGCATTCGGATAATGTTGTTTCAGGTAGGACAGGAAAGGATAGGTTCTGTCGTGAAAATTTCTTCCGAAGGATAAAAAGCAAATGGGGCGGTTGTCGGCGAAATGAAAATCGCAGGCGGCATGGTATAATAAGTTCTTGAAAGGAAAATGCCGGTTGGGAAGTCGGGGGGTGAAATATAGCTTGTAAATCATTGCTGCTATTTTATTCTTTGTGCCCCACAGATCTCGGTATATTACGGAGTTTAATCCCATAATATCGGATAAAAACGGTTCTGTAAAACCCACTGTCGTATCCGAATACGACAAAGTTATAATCCATGTGCATAGGTGCTGTCGTTTTTTTATAAATCGAGAATAGTAAATCAATAGGGCCGCGAAATAGACTCCCGAACTCAAAACATTGGTCAGAAGGGCGCCGTTGATCCCCCAGAGATAGACGAACAGGATATAGCCCGATATTTTTATCGCTCCGCAGAAGTAGCTGCTGTTGCGGATGACTTTTCCCTGGCCGTGCGAGCCAGATAACGGTTGATCATATCGCCGACACCGTGAATCGAGAACCCGACCGCCATCCAGGACGCGTAGGTGCTCACTATGCTGTAAGGTTCGCTGTACAGGAATGAAACGAGCGGCTTAATCAGCAGGATGAAAAGGATGCACGTGGCCGAAGCCAGTAAAATCGTATTTTGAAATACTTTATGCGGAATGCGGGGTTGCGTGGCGAATTGTTTGAAGTAGGCTGTTCCGATTATGGCCGGTAACATTTGTAGCGGAGTCGTTATGGTGAGAGCCAGCGTGAAGAATCCGACGGTTGTGTTGTCTGTTCCGAATAGGCTCAAGGTGATACCCGCAATGTAATTTGTTGCGACCATGGCCAGCGATCCGTAGTAAAGTTGCAGTCCGTAACTTTTATTCTCCTTGTTCAAAGTGCGGAATATGGGGGATAGTCGCTTGAACCGGGGGCGGGTCGATAAGATTATGAGGCACAGAATCAACGACGCCAGTCCCCATTGCAATAGAATCATGCGGGAGGAGGTGGCGCCCGATTGGCTGTATAGCAAGTATGCGATCGGAATATAACTTAAATTGGGCAGCAACCGTGCTGCGGCGAGCCGTTTGATGTGGTTGTCGCCCATGGCGGTCGTGTTTACATAGTTCAGGAAAAGAGGGTAGGCGCAAACGGGGACCGATAGGAGAAACAGATGAGCGATGTGGTCTTTTCCTTGTGCGAATTGCAATCCTGTGCAGATTAAAATGCCGGCTATCAGTACAACGAGTGCTCCGCCCAGAATGACGATCATACATCCTCGTATGCGCCTGCTTTCGGATTCCCCCGATGAGATGGCCAGCAATCGACTGCCGGACAGGAAATACCCGAATAGCAGCAGCGAAGCGATGAAGTTGATGATGTTTTGTACGTATCTCACGTCGCCATAATCTGCCGGAGATAAAAATCGGGTGTTGATTATCGAGGCGACGACGCCCAGTAGAACGCCCGACAGGGTCGAGGCATAGAGTATGACGACTTGTTTTGTCTGTTTCGTGAATTTCATGGAACCGATTGGGAACTATCGCTGCGTCTTTTGATGATCTGAGCGGGAATACCGCTGCAGATGCAATTATCGGGAATATCCCGGAATACGACGGAGTTGGGCTGTATGGCTACATTGTCGCCTATTTTACATTTTCCGGTTATCTTGACACCGGGACTTAATAATACGTTGTTGCCGATGATAGGGCGGTTGTCCGGCGTCTTATTTAATCCGATGACGACACCGCTGTTTATCTGGCAATTACATCCCATTGACAGACAATTTACTATCACTCCCCCCCCCCCCTTGAATGCGGGATGCGCAGGCCGGGGCCGACCATATTCAGGCCGATTGCGATTTGGTATTTACCTCCGCGACGGGAAAGTCGGATTTTCCAATAGCAGGCCAGTAGCCGGTGCCAAAGATTCGCTCGTGTATTGTGGTAATATTCGCAATGTCTCAATGCGGTCAGATAATGGAAGGCAATACAGGACTCCGATTTCATGAATAGTCCGAGCCTGTATTTCAGAAAGCCGATCGATCCGATATTGCGCTGCCGGTCGGCTCGAATGTAATTTTCGAGGTCTTTTCGGGAGTTAATCATTGTTGCCTGTTGTTTGTTGTTTTTCGTACCATTGGGCGAAAATAGCGATCCCTTCCGCCAGAGAAACCTGCGGCCGATAGCCGAAATCGCGTTCGAGTTTTGTCGTGTCGGCGTAGGTCGTGTGTACATCTCCCTGTTGCATGGGCATCATTTGCAGTTGGGCGTTCTTGCCGAGGGCCTGTTCGAGCGTATGGATGAAATCCATCAGTTGAACGGGATGTCCGCATCCGATGTTATAGACTTCGGCCGGAATAGGACGGTCTTGTGTCGGGGCCGGGGCTTTGCCGATGACGCGGACCATCCCTTCGATGATGTCGTCTATATAGGTGAAGTCGCGTGAAAGATTGCCGTGATTGAATACTTTGATCGGTCGCCCCTCCCGGATGGCTCCGGCGAATAGCAGGGGGGCCATATCGGGACGTCCCCAGGGCCATATACCGTGAAAAACCGTAAACCGGTGGTCGGAATTCCGTACAATCCGGAATAGACGTGCGCCATCAGTTCGTTCGATTTTTTCGTGGCAGCATAGAGGGATACGGGGTTATCTACCCGTCTTCCTCCGAAAAGGGTGTTTTCGTATTGCCGCCGTAAACCGAACTCGAGGAGGCGTAAACGAATGCCGGACCGGATTGTGTCGCACGCACTCGAGCAGGTTGAGGAATCCCACGATGTTGCTGTCGATGTAGGCATAGGGGTTTCGTATCGAATAGCGTACGCCGGCCTGTGCCGCCAGATTGACGACGGCATCGAATTTTTCAGTTCCGAACAGGTTTTGCAGGGCCTGTCGGTCTTCGAGGTGCATTTGGATGAACCTGTAAGCGGGATAACGATCGCTCTGCACCGGTTGTCCTTTCGCAACGAGATTCCGGTGAATGCCTGCCGTTTCGAGCCGGGCGTATTTGAGCCGGACATCGTAATAGTCATTGATAGAATCTATGCCGACGACCTGATTGCCCGCTTCGAGCAATCGTTTGGATAGGTGGTAGCCGATGAATCCGGCAGAACCGGTCACTAATATTTTCATGGTTTTCGAACTTTTTACCGGCCTTACGATTTTCGGTTTTAGGCTGTATGTTCAAAAATCGACCTTCTATATTTTACGGTACAGGAGGCCGAAATTTCGAAAAAACGGATTGTGACTTCTCGTCGTTCGAAAGCTATTTGCCGATCGCCGCGTACTCGAATCCTTCGGCAATCACTTCGTCCTTGCTGTAAATGTTGCGCCCGTCCACCAATACCGGTTGTTTCATAACCCGTTTGATGACCGACCAGGAGGGAATTCGGAACTCCTTCCATTCGGTCAATACCGCCAGAGCGTCGGCGTCGATCACCACATCGTACATATCTTTGCAATAGACGACCCGGTCCCCGATTCGGCGGCGGCATTCGTCCATCGCTACCGGGTCATATACCTTCACGGAGGCTCCCGCTTCGAGCAGCTTTTCGATAACGACCAGAGCCGGTGCTTCGCGCATATCATCTGTTTCGGGTTTGAAGGCCAGGCCCCACAAGGCGATCGTCTTGCCCCGGAGTGTTCCGAGCTTATCTTGCAGTTTCTTGACTACGATCTCTTTCTGGCGTTCGTTGACCGCTTCGACCGCTTCGATCACTCCCATCGTATAGCCGTATTCGCGGGCGGTACGGGCCAGGGCTTTCACGTCTTTCGGGAAGCAGGAGCCGCCGTATCCGCATCCCGGATAGAGAAATTTCGAACCGATGCGGGTGTCTGCGCCGATACCTTTGCGCACCATGTCCACGTTGGCTCCGACCAGGTCGCACAGATTGGCGATGTCGTTCATGAAGGAGATGCGTGTGGCCAGCATGGCATTGGCCGCGTATTTGGTCATCTCGGCCGAGGGAATGTCCATGAAGTAGAGCCGGTAGTTGTTCATTTGGAACGGACGGTAAAGCCGTTCCATGACCTTTTTTTGCCCGGTCGCTCTCTACGCCGACGACCACACGATCGGGCGACATGAAGTCCTTGATCGCTGCGCCTTCCTTGAGAAATTCGGGGTTCGAAGCCACTTCGAAATCGATTTGCTCGCCGCGTTCGGTCAGCTCTTCCTCGATGACGGCCTTGACTTTTTTTGCCGTACCTACCGGTACGGTGGACTTGGTGACTAGAATCGTGTATTTTTTGATGTTCCGGCCGAATGTCCGAGCTACTTCGAGTACGTATTGCAGGTCGGCCGAACCGTCTTCGTCCGGCGGCGTGCCCTACGGCCGAGAAAACGACTTCGACGTTGTCGAGGCAGGTGGTCAGGTCCGTGGTGAAATGGAGCCGGCCCGCTTCGACGTTCCGTTTTACCAGGTCGTCCAGTCCCGGTTCATAGATAGGGATTTCACCGTTTAACAAGCACTTGATTTTTTCCGGGTTGATGTCCACGCAGGTGACATCGATTCCCATTTCGGCAAAGCAGGCTCCCGATACGAGACCCACGTAGCCTGTCCCGACGATTGCTATATTCATTGATTTTGTTTTTTAGATTTATTGATGTTTGTAAGAAGTGGATGTCTTGTGTGCCAGTATTATGCACTGCCGGGCTTACTATCGGTTTTTATACATGGATTCGTAGTATTTCTCGTATTCGCCCGAGGTGATGTGGTCCATCCATTCCTGGTTGTCGAGGTACCAGCGCACGGTCTTTTCGATGCCTTCCTCGAATTGCAGCGAGGGTTCCCAGCCCAGTTCGTTTTTCAGTTTGCGCGAATCGATGGCATACCGCAGGTCGTGTCCGGGCACCGGTCGGTGACGTAGGTGATGAGCTTCTCGCTCTCGCCTTCGGGGTTGCCCAGGAGCCGATCGACGGTGCGGACGATGACTTTAATCAGGTCGATGTTCTTCCATTCGTTGAATCCGCCGATATTGTAGGTTTCGGCGATGCGGCCTTTGTGGAAGATCAGGTCGATGGCGCGGGCGTGGTCTTCGACGTAGAGCCAGTCGCGGACGTTCTCGCCTTTGCCGTAAACGGGCAGCGGTCGGCCGTGGCGGATGTTGTTGATGAACAGCGGGATCAGCTTTTCGGGAAATTGATAGGGCCCGTAGTTGTTCGAGCAGTTGGTTACGATCGTCGGCAAGCCGTAGGTGTCGTGGTAGGCCCGCACGAAATGGTCGGATGAGGCTTTGGCCGCCGAATAGGGGGAGTGGGGGTCGTAGCGGGTCTCTTCGGTGAAGAGCGTACCGTCGAATTGCAGCGCACCATATACTTCGTCGGTCGAAATATGGTAGAAGCGTTTCCCCTCCCAGTCACCGTTCCATTGTTCCTTGGCGGCCTGCAACAGGGAAAGCGTGCCCATGACATTAGTGCGGGCGAAGGTGAACGGATCCTTGATCGAGCGATCGACGTGGCTTTCGGCGGCCAGGTGGATCACTCCGTCGATGTCGTACTTGCGGAATAGCTCGCGGATGGTGTCGTAGTCGCAGATGTCGGCCTTGACGAAGGTGTAATTCGGGGCATTTTCGATGTCCCGCAGGTTGGCCAGGTTGCCGGCGTAGGTCAGCTTGTCGAGGTTGACGATCCGATAGTCGGGATATTTGTTCACGAAGAGCCGCACCACATGCGAGCCGATGAATCCGGCACCGCCGGTAATGAGAATGTTGCGTTTCATGTATTCGCTTTTTTTGTTTTTATTTCTCGCTGTTCGGGATGATCCCGGCGGTTCGCTTCGGCTCACCGGAGGGTGGCCATACAGCGTACGAGCGAATCCCGCCCAGTGGGGGGATGTCGTTCCGAATGTCGTTTTTTGATTTTGGTCTTGTCGAGTACCGAAAAGTTCGGCCGTTGCACCTTGGACGGAAATTCCGCAGAGTGGCAGGGACGGATCTTACAGGAGGTATGGTCTGCCAGTGCGGCGATTTCATGGGCGAAATCGAACCAAGAGCAGACTCCTTCGTTCGAGAGTGGTAGAAGCCCTCCCGTCCGGCATAGTCGCCGGATTCGATGCGGTCGAAGATCACGCGGGCCAAGTCGGCGGCGCAGGTCGGAGTTCCCACCTGATCGAAAACGACCTGTAATTCCGGTTGTCGGCCGTGAGCTGCAACATGGTTTTCAGGAAATTTCTGCCGTAGGGCGAATAGAGCCAGGCGGTGCGGAAAACCAGGTGTTTGCATCCCGAAGCCACGATCGCCTCTTCCCCTGCGAGCTTGGTTTTGCCGTACACGCCCAGCGGTGCGGTCGGATCCTCCTCTCGGAAGGGAATATTTCCCATGCCGCCGAACACATAGTCGGTCGAGATGTGAAACAGCGTGGCGCCGCACGCTTTGGCGGCTTCGGCCAGGTTCCGCACGGCTTCGCGGTTGATTCGGTCGGCCGTTTCGGCCTCCTCTTCCGCTTTATCTACATTGGTGTAGGCGGCACAATTGACGATCGCGTCGATCCGCTCGTTTTCGACGAACCGTCGTACGGCGTTCGCATCGGTGATGTCCAGGTCGGCGACGTCGGTAAAGAAATAGCGGTGCCGCGAAGCTGCGCCGAGCGTGCGCATTTCGCGGCCCAACTGTCCGTCGGCACCGGTTACGAGTATGTTATGCATAGTAGTCGATTCCATAGTCGAAAAGTTCGTCGGCATCTTTGAGGCGGGGATGTGCCCGGTCTTTGGGCGAGAGGATCGCCTCTTCTGCGGGGAGTTGCCAGTCGATCCCCAGGTCGGGGTCGTTCCAGGCAATCGCTCCTTCGGACTGGGGCGCGTAGAAGTTATCGCATTTGTATTGGAAGACGGCCTCGTCGCTCAATACGGAAAAACCGTGTGCGAATCCGCGCGGTACGAAGAGCTGGCGGTGATTCTCGGCGGTCAGCTCGACTGCGACGTGTTTGCCGAACGTGGGCGATCCGCGCCGTATATCGACGGCGACGTCCAGAACCCGACCCTGAACGACCCGCACCAGTTTGGATTGGGCTGCGGCCCCCTTTTGGAAATGGAGTCCGCGCAGTACGCCCCGGCGGGATTTGGATTCGTTGTCCTGCACGAAGTGTACGGGCCGGACGGCCTGGTCGAACTGTTGCTGGGAGTAGCTTTCGAAGAAATAGCCGCGGTCGTCGCCGAACACCTGCGGCTCGATGATAACCACGTCCTTGATTGCGGTGGCAATGACTTTCATTATTTCTGTTCGCGTTTTAATTCGTCGATTACTTTGAGCAGATATTGTCCGTATTGGTTTTTAATCATCGGCTGTGCCAGCGCTCGCATCTTCTCCTCCGAGATCCAGCCCATGCGGTAGGCGATGCCTTCCAGACAAGCGATCTTCAGCCCCTGACGCTTTTCGATCACCTCGACGAAAATCGAGGCCTGGGCCAGCGAGTCGTGCGTGCCCGTATCGAGCCATGCGAAGCCGCGTCCGAGGGTTTGGACTTTCAGTTGGCTGTCTTGCAGAAAGACTTGATTTACAGTCGTGATTTCCAGTTCGCCTCGGGCCGAAGGTTTGATCTTTTTAGCCACATCGACCACTTTGTTGGGATAGAAGTAGAGTCCCACTACAGCATAGTTGGATTTGGGATTGGCCGGCTTTTCCTCGATCGAAAGGCAGTTGCCGTTTCCGTCGAATTCCGCCACGCCGTAACGCTCCGGATCATCGACCCAGTAGCCGAATACGGTGGCCTTGTCCTCCTCTTCGGCCGTGCGGACCGCTTCCCGGAGCATCGTCGAGAAACCCGAGCCGTGGAAGATGTTGTCGCCCAGAACCAGACAGGCGGAATCGCTGCCGATGAACTTCTCGCCGATCAGGAACGCCTGGGCCAGTCCGTCGGGCGAAGGCTGTTCGGCATATTCGAACCGTACGCCGTAATCCGATCCGTCGCCCAGCAGACGCCGGAAAGCCGGAAGGTCGGCCGGCGTGGAAATGATGAGAATATCGCGTATTCCGGCCAGCATCAGGACGGAGATGGGGTAGTAAACCATCGGTTTGTCGTAGATCGGGAGCAGTTGTTTGCTAACACCCTTGGTGATCGGATATAAACGGGTGCCGGACCTCCGGCCAGTACGATTCCTTTCATGGTTATTGAGGATAGTGATGATTTATGTTTTATGGCGGGCTGCACTTTGTCGAAGCGTTCGAATTCGGAGTTTTTCGATTTGAATTCCGGAACGATCTTTTTCATCAGGCAAACCGTGTCCGGGACGTTTACCATCCTGGCGAAATTGTTCGAGCTGTTCGGTCGCAGCGCAGGCTTCGGCGTAGTCGTATTCGCGCACTTTGGCGATACGGATCCGGTCGTGTATCGTGGGGATCGTATTTTCGGTGTTCGAGAGTACCTCCTCATACAGTTTTTCACCCGGACGCAGTCCCGTGTATTCGATCTTGATCTCTTCGCCGGGTTCGTATCCGGCCAGTTCGATCATACGTTTGGCCAGGTCGGCGATTTTCACCGATTTACCCATATCGAAAACGCAGATTTGATTGCCTGTGGAGATCGTTGCGGCTTCCATGACCAGCTGGCAGGCCTCGGGAATGGTCATGAAGAAGCGGGTGATGTCCGGATGGGTGACCGTCACCGGTCCGCCTTTGGCGATCTGTTCGCGGAAACGCGGGATTACCGAGCCGTTCGAGCCGAGGACGTTTCCGAAACGGGTGGTTACGAACTTCGTGGCCCCCTCGATCGTTCCCTGCTCGATGGCCAGCCCGAGCGATTGTACGTAAATTTCGGCCAGGCGTTTGGTACAGCCCATGATATTGGTGGGATTCACGGCCTTGTCGGTCGAGATCATCACCATCTTTTCGACGTTGTACTCCAGGCATTTCAGAGCGACGTTGCGTGTGCCGATGACATTGACCAGCACCGCTTCGCAGGGATTTTCCTCCATCAGGGGGACGTGTTTGTAAGCGGCGGCGTGAAATACGACTTGAGGATGGAACGTGCGGAAAGCGAAATCCAACCGATTGGGCAGCCGGATGTCTCCGATCACAGGGACGAATTCCAGCTTCGGGAAGCGCTCTTCGAGTTCGAGCCGCAGGTTGTGCATCGGAGTTTCGGCATTGTCGAACAGGATCAGTTTTTTGATCCCGAACGATGCCAGTTGGCGGCACAGCTCCGAGCCGATCGAACCGGCAGCGCCCGTGACCATAACGGTTTTCTCTCGGAAATTGGCTCGGATTTCGTCCAGTGAAATCTTGATTTCGGGGCGCCCCAGCAGATCTTCGATCTTGATTTCGCGGATCGACTGCCGCATGATCTTGCCGTCGATGACCTCGTCGATCGGCGGTGCGATCAGGATTTTCAGATTGCTTTCGACGCAGTAGCGGATCAGGCGCTCCTGCTCGGTCTGTGCCTCTTCGTTGGTCGGGAACAGCACGGCATCGATGTCGTACCGTTGCCGGAGGTATCGAATGCTGTATTCATTTTCGAAATAATAGACCGGACACTCCGCGATGGTGTGGTTTTTCATTCTCCGGCCGAAAGTCAGGAACCCTACGACCTTGTAATGCGGAGAACTTTGCAAGCGGGTGACCAGCGATACCGATTTTTCGCTTAATCCGTAAACCAACACCAACTGGTGCTGTTTGCGGGATTTCAGGTTGTTTTTGACCAGGTCGTACACGATAATCATCGCTACCCGGATCAGGATCAGGCCGCAAAGGGTCAGCAGCAGATCGAACAGCAGCAGAGCCAGCATATGCATACCGAACAGCGGTGTAGGCGGGTAGAGCAGAATGGTCAGTCCCAACAGGAGTTCCTTGCCGATGACCGCCACGACGAATTTTGCGATTTCCCGCAACGTGGAGTGGCGGATGACCGACCGATAGGTCTTGAGCAGGAAAAAGGTGATGAACGAATATACGACCGCGCAGCCAATCCATAACAGGGCGAATTTCGAAATGTTGGAGAGGGGAGGAAGCAGCAATCTCACCAACACCAGTGCGCATAGCGAAGCTACCCCCGATACGACCAGGTCGATGGCAAGGATCAATCTGGAGTTCAGATAGCGTTCCAAGTGCAATTTTTCTATCAGACGGTACATGGTTCGTTAGAATAAATATTTTGCAAAGGACTGATTGTTCGTCAGCTCTTGTCGTGTATGTTGT
>OKWF01000081.1_pt1 | contig 13316 bp, 13 predicted proteins | sample 1607031 | NCBI WGS metagenome assembly OKWF01 (sample SAMN04414079, study PRJEB24778) | human gut metagenome | material: faecal | host: Homo sapiens | reverse complement strand
TGTCAAAACGGCTGAAAAGGGCTGAAAATGGTGTGTGCGGTGAAAAAACTTGCGGAAACGGGTGATTTTATTGGGTCCAAAGTTGCTTATTCGACGAATAAATGCTATTTTTGTGTGTTTATAGAATGTATTTTCGGATGTTTTCGATAAGCGGGAACCGACGAATAGACTCGTCGGACCGAGCGAAGAGAACAAAGAACGCAAGTCCCGCTGTTTTCGATCGGGCGAAGAAGTAGTCCGAATGTAGAAAATAAGGGGTAAAGTTCGATGTTTTCGACCGGCGAAGGGCGGCGCGGGATGCGTTCGGGCCATGCCGGGCAGAGAAAACGAAGAGAGAAACTCAAAGAATAACATGCTGACAGAAGAAGAAAAGAATGCCGGATTGGAGGGAAAAATCATTCCCATCAATATCGAAGAGCAGATGAAGTCCGCTTACATCGACTATTCGATGTCCGTTATCGTATCGCGTGCGCTGCCGGACGTGCGGGACGGTTTGAAGCCCGTACACCGTCGTATTCTTTACGATATGAGTGCGGAACTGAACCTCTACTCCGACAAACCCACGCGTAAATCCGCCCGTATCGTCGGCGACGTGCTGGGTAAGTTCCACCCGCACGGCGACAGTTCGGTCTATGAAGCATGGTGCGTATGGCCCAGGATTGGTCGATGCGCTACCCGCTGGTGGACGGTCAGGGTAACTTCGGTTCGATGGACGGCGATTCGCCTGCGGCGATGCGTTATACCGAGGCCCGCATGCAGAAGATCACCGATGAGGTGATGGCCGATATCGACAAGGATACGATCGATTGGACGCTCAACTTCGACGATACGATCCCCGAACCTACGGTGCTTCCGACGAAGACTCCCCCTGTTGCTGGTGAACGGCGCGAGCGGTATCGCCGTCGGTATGGCGACCAATATGGCGCCGCACAATCTGGGCGAGGTGATCGATGCCTGCTGTGCTTTCGTGGACAATCCGGAGATAGCATGTGAGGAACTGCTCAAGTACGTCAAGGGCCCCGATTTCCCGACCGGAGGAATTATTTACGGCTACGAAGGGGTTCGGGAAGCGTTGCTGACAGGCCGGGGCCGTGTGGTCATGCGTGCCCGCACGGAGATCGAGCATACGGCCAGCGGCCGCGAGTGCATCGTCATCACCGAAATTCCCTATATGGTCAACAAGGCGGAGATGATCAAGAAGATCGCCGACCTTATCAACGAAAAAAGAAGATCGAGGGCATTTCCTATATCAACGACGAGTCCGACCGGAACGGCATGCGTATCATCGTCATCCTGAAACACGATGCCGTGGCGAGCGTGGTGCTCAATACGCTGTATAAGAATACGCCGCTGCAAACCTCGTTCGCGGTGAACAACATCGCGCTGGTGAACGGTCGTCCGATGATGCTCAATCTGCTGGATCTGGTGCAGCATTTCGTCGAGCACCGCCACGACGTGATCGTGCGGCGCACGCGCTTCGATTTGGCCAAGGCCGAGAAGAGGCTGCATATCGTGTTGGGTCTGCTCATCGCGCAGGACAACATCGACGAGATCATCCACATCATCCGGGCAGCCAAGAACCCCGACTTGGCCAAGCAGGCCATGATGGAGCGCTTCAGCTTGAGCGACGCACAGGCTTCGGCCATTATCGAGATGCGTCTGCGTGCTCTGACGGGACTCGAACACGACAAGCTGGTTGCCGAGCGCAACGAGCTGGAGGCGCAGATCGCTTATTTCAACGATGTGCTGGGCAGCCGCGAATTGCAGATGAAGATCGTTAAGGACGAATTGTTGGAGGTGAAGGCCAAATACGGCGACGAACGGCGCTCGGAGATCGTTTACGCTTCCGAAGAGTTCAACCCGGAGGATTTCTACGCCGACGACGAGATGGTCATCACCATTTCGCACCTGGGCTATATCAAACGTACGCCGCTGGCCGAATACCGTACCCAGAACCGGGGCGGCGTCGGCGCCAAGGGCAGCGCGACGCGCGACGAGGATTTCATCGAGCATATCTATATGGCCACGATGCACAATACGATGCTCTTCTTCACGGAGAAAGGCCGCTGCTACTGGCTCAAGGTTTACGAGATTCCCGAAGGGACGCGCTCCTCGAAAGGACGGGCGATTCAGAACGTCATCCAGATCGAGCCGGACGACAAGGTGCGTGCCTATATCAACGTGAAGCGTCTGGACGATGCGGAATACGTGAACAACAACTATATCATCATGTGTACCAAGGACGGCACGATCAAGAAGACCAAACTCGAAGCCTACTCGCGTCCGCGTCAGAACGGCGTGAACGCCATCGTCATCCGCGAGGGCGACCAGCTGATCGAGGCCAAGCTCACCAGCGGTCAGGCCGAGGTGATGATCGCGGCCCGCGACGGCAAGGCCATCCGCTTCAACGAGAGCACGGTGCGTCCTATCGGACGTGTCGGTGCGGGTGTCCGCGGCATCTCGATCGAGGAGAGCGACGAAGTTGTCGGCATGATATGTGTCGAACCCGATTCGAAGCAGGACGTACTGGTGCTGAGTGAGAACGGTTACGGCAAACGTACCGATCTGGACGAATACCGCATCACCAACCGCGGCGGCAAGGGTGTGAAGACGATCAACATTACGGAAAAACCGGCAAGCTGATTTCGATCCAGGCTGTGACCGACGAGAACGACCTGATGATTATTAACCGTTCGGGGCTGACGATCCGTACGGCGGTAGATCAGATCCGTGTGGCGGGACGTGCTACGCAGGGCGTGCGTATCATCAACCTGCGTGAGGGAGATGCCATCGCTTCGGTAATTGCCGTTCCCGCCAACGAAGAGGAGGAGCCGGCGGTCCTCGATGGGGCGGGCGCTCCGGAATCCGAGTCCGAAGAGAACGTTAGTAAAGAACAATAGAAGATAATACCTATAAATTAAAAACCCCGTTCATTATGAAAAAACTTATTTTGGCCCTGGCCGCCGTTGCCTTGTTGGGAACTGCTGCCCAGGCACAGAAAATCAACAAGGAGGCCTTGTTGCAGAAGATCGAAAAGAACGAAACGGCGAGTGCCGATGCGAAGAAGGGAGCGAAAGCCGCTACCTGGCTCAATTTGGGTAAGAGCTATGTCGAGGCTATACTTGCTCCTACCAAGGACCTCTATGTCGGAGAACCCGGTTTGCAGTTGAGTTTGTCGCTGGGCGATCCGAAATCGATCGATGAGGTTACGATCAACGGCCTGTCGGTAGCTGCACAGAACTATGATTACATGACGGTTTACGTTTCGAACGGCCAGGTAATCGGCTGGAAGGAGATAGAACCCGTAAAGGAAGGTGCTATCGATAAGGCGATCGCTGCTTTGAACAAGGCTTACGAACTCGATTCCAAGCAGGGTCCGAAAGTCAAGGAGCAGCTTATGGCGATCAGCAACTACTGTTCGCAATTGGGCGATGCCTGTAATAATATCGGTGAATACAAACTCGGTTCGGAGGCTTTCGAAACCGCTTTCCGCGCGGAGATGAGTCCGGCTTGCGGTACTCCCGACGCTTCGCGCCTTTACTATGCGGGCTATCTGGCCGCTGCTGCCGGCGAGAAGGACGCTGCTGAATATGCTCGCGGCGTGGAATTGCTGAATAAGGCGCTTGAAATGGGATATACGGATGACAACGGTATGATCTATTACTACCTGTTCCATAACTATTATGGCCAGCGTGAGGCGGACCGTGCCAATGTCCTGAAAGCCAAAGACGCCCTGATGACCGGTATTACTAAATTCCCGAAGAATCAGGATATTCTCAAGAGTTTGATTATGTTGTATTCGATGGAAGAGGGATTGGGCGATTCGTCGGAGCTGGTTCCGATGCTCGACGATGCGATTGCCGGTGATCCCCAGAACATCGAACTGTGGTTCAGCCGTGCCCAGATCTTCGTTTCGTTGGAGGATTACGATGAGGCGATTGCCTCCCTGGAGAAGGCGATCGAACTGAATCCTCAGTCTTACGAAGCGCAGTTCTTTACGGGTTACTACATCATTATGAAGGCCGATGCACTGAATCAGGAGGCCAATGAGAAAGAATATACCAATGAGGGCGAGTATGAAGCTGACCAGAAGGAGATTCTTTCGATCTATTCGCAGGCTGTTCCCTATCTGGAAGTTGCCCATGAGATTATGCCGCAGAATCCCGATCCCGTACAGCTGCTCAAGACTCTTTGCTATCGTCTGCGCGACGAACCCGGCATGATGGAGAAATACGAGAAATACAACGAGCTTTACAAACAGATGTAATTCGAACGTTGGTTTCCAAATAAAGCCCGGAGCAAGACGCTCCGGGCTTTTTGTTTTTTAACCGATCACTTTGTTTACAGACACGTTTGTTCCCTGTACCGAAATGGCGGCAGCGGTGCGAAGAGGAAAGTTCCGTATAATCTTTTCGTTACTGTTGAAAAAATTTATTGCAGTACGGTGTATGCAGTAGTTGAAGAGAAAGGGATCTGCCGGATGAAGAACCCCGGTTATTTGGATCGGCGGAGAGGAAGGGCCGTCCTTTGCAGGGCGAAGATACGTCGGGAAATTTATGCCGCAGCTTTTCGATAGATGAGCCGCAGGCGCCGGGTCATCAGAAGTTGCAGCGTGCCGCGCAGGAACATATAGAGCGTGAAGGCCAGCCAAAGAGCGTTGTTCCCGATGACGGGATAGAGCGAGTAGAAGATACCGAAATAGGCGACGGTCGAGAGCAGCATCGAATTGCGCATCACTTTGGTTTCGGTCGCACCCACCATGATACCGTCCATGATGAAGGGCATGGCGCTGGCCAGCGGGATGAGGATGATCCAGACGATGTAATTACCCGCCGTCGAAACGACCTGTGCTGCGTCCGGAGTTCCGGCCTTGATGAAAATGCCCAACAGGTCGCGCCACCAGATGAGGTATATGCCGACGAACAGCACCGAGATCAGTGTGCCCCAGCCCAGACAACGTCCCAGGCAGCGACGCAGCGATTGTTCGTCCCGGGCTCCGATGAAGCGTCCCGTGAGGGCTTCGGCGGCATAGGCGAAGCCGTCGTTCATGTAGGAGAAAAGGGTGAATATCTGGAGCAGAAGCGTATTGACCGTCAGCAGGATCGGGTCCTCCATACGGGCCGATGCCGCCGTGAAGAAGGTATATACGGCTACGATACAGAGCGTACGGACGATGATGTCGCGGTTGATGAGGAAAAAATTTCCGCACCGGTTCCCAGTCCACCCACTTCACGCCACGTAAAACCGTGTGAGAATTTTGCGGTATCGCAGGATAAGCAGCAGGACCGCCAGCAGGACCCCCGTATTTTGGGCCACGACCGAGCCATAGGCGATGCCCGTGATGCCCATGCCGTGTCCGAATACGAGCCACAGGCTCGTGGAAACGTGTACGATATTCACCGTGACGGCGATACACATCGGGATCACGGCATTCTGCATGCCTGTGTACCAGCCGTTGAATCCGAAAAGCATGATACCGGCGGGTACCGCCCAGATGCGGGCGTAGAAATAGTCGTGTACGATTTCGTTGCCGTTCATGGCCCATAGTGCCAGTCGGCCCAGAGGTTTTTGGAAGCAAATAACCAGCAGGCCGAGAATCGCTGCAACCAGGATGCCCCGGACGAGCATGTTGGTGCATTCGTGGAAGTTTCCTGCGCCGAAAGCCTGCGCCGTGAGTCCGCTGGTACCCATGCGCACGAAGCTGCAGTTCCAGTAGATGAAGTTGAAGATGGATACGCCGATGGCGAGTGCCCCGATCGTCGCTGCGGAGTTGTCCAGGTGTCCTGCGACGGCGGAACTCACGATACCCATAAGGGGGACCGTGATGTTGGAGATGATGTTCGGAACGGCTAATCGGAGGATTTCTCGGTTCATGTCCTGGGTTTTGATGCGCAAATATACGGCTTTTACGGGTAAGGGGAAATATTTTGGCACGGTATTTCGATCGGATTTCCGCAGGGATAATCCTCTTTTTCCGGAAAATAGCGGCTGTCGGTGCCGTTATCCCGAAAATTCGATTACCTTTGCTGCCTGCACCGGTATTTTCGGCCGGTGCGGAATGCCGGGGTTTTCCCTGTTATGCAGGGGAAATCGAGTGAAATTGCCGATTTGGGACCTGGCGTCGTAAAACGCCGTAGCGTGAGTTTTGCGGGTTCCATCGACGATTGCGATTTCCGGGAATACGACTTATTAAATTCGCAAAACTCACAGAATCGATTATGAAAGATTTCAAAAACGACTCGGATACGACGTTGGCCCGCTTCGGGCGCGATAAGCGGGCGCGTATTTCCTCTGCGGAGCGTATCGAGCGTCGCCCGCGTTTGCAGCGTGATGCCGCCGATTCGGAGCACTCTTCGGACAGCCGTCCGCGCGCATCTTACAACCCTAATTTTACGAGCGACAACCGTCCCGTGCGGGAAGACCGTGCGCACCGTGACGATTCCCGTCGTTTCGGGAACCGGTCGTTCGGTTCGGACGACGACGTAGGAACGATGCTGCAGATCGGGAGTTCAAGCCTCGTTTTTCGGAGCGGAAAGACGGGGACGCTTCCCGCCCGTACGAGGATAACAAACCGGGCGGTTTCAAGAAGTTCGGCAAACCTTACGGTGAGCAGAAGGAGGGGCGCGACCGGTCATTCGGCGATCGGAAATCCGGCGGTTATAGCCGTTCGGACAAACCTTACGGCGAACGTCGGTACGACGACCGCAAACAGGACGGTTACAAGACATTCGATAAGCCTTACGGTGAACGCCGTTTCGACGATCGGAAATCCGGTGGGTTCCGGGGCGCGACCGCTCGTTCGGCCGCCGGGACGATAAGTTCCGAAGTTATCCCAGATACAATCCCAACAAACCAACGGGCGAGATACGCCTGAACCGTTTCATCGCCCAGTCGGGGATCTGTTCGCGCCGCGAAGCGGACGATTTCATCCAGGCGGGGCTGGTGACCGTCAATGGGGTGGTCGTGACGACGCTGGGAACGAAAGTCCAGCCTACGGACGAGGTGAAATTCAACGACAGCCGTGTCGAGGGCGAGAAGAAGGTCTATCTGGTGCTCAACAAGCCCAAGGGTTATGTGACTTCGCTCGACGATCCCCACGCCGACAAGACGGTCATGGAGCTGGTGAAGGACGCCTGTACGGAGCGTATCTATCCTGTGGGACGCCTCGATAAGAATAGTGTCGGGCTGTTGCTTTTCACCAACGACGGCGATCTGACCCGCCAACTCACGCACCCTTCGTTCCAGAAGAAGAAGATTTACCAGGTGTCGCTGGACAAGCCTCTCACCAAAGCGGATATGGAGCAGATCGCTCAAGGCATTACGCTGGAGGACGGCGAGATCTATGCCGATGAGATCGCCTATGTCAAGGAGGACAAGACGGAGGTGGGGATCGAGATCCATTCGGGCCGCAACCGCATCGTGCGCCGTATTTTCGAGCATATGGGTTATGCGGTCAAGAAACTCGACCGTGTTTACTACGCCGGGCTTTCGAAGAAAAATCTCAAGCGGGGACAGTGGCGCTTCCTGACCCGCGAGGAGGTGCAGCGCCTCAAGTCGGGGCAGTATGAATAGGAGTGACGCCCAAGCGATGTATAAAGAAAGCCGAAATCTTTGGATTTCGGCTTTCTTGTCGGATGTTCATCGAGGATTTCCGTTCTGATCCGTCGGATCAGTGGGTCGCCCGGTACCAGGAGGTCTGTGCCCATTCCGGGGCGAATCGTTCGCACGGGGCGCTGGTCGTTACGCCGGAATATTTTCCGTCTTCGATCGTATGCATCCCGTTCGGAGCGTCGCCCAATCCATATACCGAGTAGAACGAAGGGCGTATGCAGCCGGCTTTCCGTCGGGAAGGTCTTTCCCATTTGCGCCCTGAACTTATCGAGCAGCGGATCCTTTTCGTCGCAGATCGCCTCGATGTATCCCTGCAAGTCGTAGAATACATGCTCGTCGAGCCCTTCGTAGGTTTGCAGCGATGCCCGGTCGTACGTTTGCCCCGGATACTTCGTTTCGATCTCCTTGACGATAGCCGCCAGCGGCTCCAGTTCGCCGGTGACCGTCAGGGCGATGCAGCCCGATTTCGTGGTCGCGCGGTTCATGTAGTAGTCATGGTATTCGCTGCAGACTCCCGGCAGGTCGTAACTTGTACCTGCATCGGCGAGCAGGTGCGGCAGAATATCGGTGTAGTTGAAACCGGCGGCCATCACCTCGCACGGTGAAGCGATGATGCGATCGGCACAACCGCGAAGATCGTACAATGCCTCGATCGAAGACATGAAGCAGGCGTCGAAGAGAAGGTAGTCGAAATGCAGCCCCGTGTTGTCGAAGGCCGCTGCCAGTTGCGGAATTTCAGCCCGCTTGCCGGAATCGCCCATCCAGCGGGTCGGCAGGGCATTCGGCATCGGGCTCCAGAAATCCTGGAATGCGGAGAACCGGATGGCATTGACCGACGTACCGTCCGGGACCCAACCCAGTCCGTGTCCGCCGAGGATCAGGCCGTATCGACGTGCCGGAGCCTGTTCGGCCATGTAGGAGATAACTTCGGTGATCGTACCTCTGTCCATCGAGTTGAAGTCGGCGTCTGCCCAGCGGCGCAGGGTATCGACCTTGCAGTGTTCGTACGAAAACTGTGCTCCGGGTACGTAATCGTCGTTGCGGGGCGTATAGTAGAGTTCCAATACCATCGAAAGGCCTCTTTGAGGCTGGATGAAAACCAGTACGCGACTGTTGTGGAGTATGTTCCGGTCGATGGCGTTCATCGCGTCATCGACGTTTTTCCTGAAGTAGACCCCAGGTTGGTTCCCGTCAGATAGAACATAATGGTCTGGTCCGCCGTTTCGGGGACCGGCGGGCGGGGAGTGACCCCTTCGTCCTTAGTGCATCCCGTGAAGAGGGTCGCCGCGAGTGCAAGGACAAGCACTATATGATGTAATTTTTTCATTTGAATCTTGTTCGGGGCGTTTCGTACCCGTTTTGTGAAGGTTAGAAATACTCCCCCCCCCGCGTATGGAGGAAGGTGCCTTTGCTGGATGCTTCGGAGAAAAAAAGTTGTTTTCATCTTGTTATAAATTAAGGATTTGAAATCATGCCGGGCGTTCCGAAAAACTTTATTTATATTCCCTCGGACGCAGATTATTGAATTGCCAGGTCCGGGGACGTTTGAATACGTAGCCGTCGGGTTTGTTCCGGTAGATACGACTGTAATCGAAGTAATATCCCTTGATCCGTCCCTCTTCGGTCCGTACCGGCTCGAGCAGGGGGACGTATTCCACCGAGCGGCTGACGACGCGTGCTTTACCGTAGTGACGGTCGTGTGCGGCCAGCAGATCGAGAGCATGTCCGAACATCAGGATATGCCAGGCGCTCCCTTCCTTGAGGCCGTTGCCGGAATCCTCGATCGTCGCCAGGATGGAGTTCATCCGGTTGTAGTTGATCTGTTCGTTCTTCGAGTCGCCGAGCGCTCCGTAAGCGAATGCCAGCAGGTTCAGCAGTTTGGGGCTGAACGGATCCTGCACCAAGGCATCGTTCACCGCTGCGATCAGTTTCTCGAGGCTTTCGTGCGTCGGATTCTCGAAATCGACCGTTTGGGCGATCAGCATGGCTTTGTCCATGTCCGAATTGGCATTCAAAGGCTTGTAGGCGTCCTGATAGGCATATCCGTAGTAGAGGTAGTGGTAGTCCTCCTCGGTCATCGAGTCGTCGCCCGACTGATACCGCAGCATCAGGTTCGGGTAGTAGTAGGGGGATTCGGAATCCAGCGTCTGCCGGATAATATCCTCTTCGACAGGTATTTTGGCCGTTGCCATCAGAGGCAGAAACAGCAGCAGGACAAGCAATTTTCTCATAGCCTTTTGTGTGCGGCGGTTCAGTGTGCGAATACGGTGCGGAACCCGTTTCGTGCCGCATTGTTATATAAACGTGCGATCAATTCAAATCGTATTTGGCGATCAGTTCTTTGAAGCGGGCTTCGAGCTGCGGGGTTCCGGGAACGAGGGGCAGCCGCAGCGTGTTGCCGATGAGTCCCAGTACCGACATGGCGCATTTCACGCCCGTCGGGTTGCCTTCGGCGAAGAGGGCGGTCACGGCCTCCTCCAGACATTCGTAAGCCTTGTGTGCTCCTTCGAAGTCGCCCTTCTTTGCCAGGTCGATGCAAGTCATCATCTTGCGCGGGAAGGCATTGACCGCTACCGAGATCACGCCGTCGGCGCCCCGGCTCATCAGGTCGAGCGTCAGGGCGTCATCTCCCGAGAGCACCAGAAAATCCCTGCTCCGCCAGTCGAGTATCTCCTGAATCTGGTCGATCTTGCCCGAAGCCTCCTTGATGCCGATGACATTCGGGAAGTCGCCCGCAATGCGGATCGTGGTCGCTGCGGTCATATTGACCCCCGTACGGCCGGGAACGTTGTAGAGAATGATCGGCAGGGGCGAATGTTCCGATACGGTTTTGAAGTGCTGGTACAACCCCTCCTGCGACGGTTTGTTGTAGTAGGGTGTGACGCTCAGGATCGCATCCGCCCCCCCGCAGGTCGAATTCGCGCAACTGGTCGAGCACTTCCGAGGTCGAGTTGCCGCCTACGCCGATCACCAGCGGCACGCGCCCTGCGATGTGGTTTTTGATGAACATGGCGACCACGGCCCGTTCGTGCAGGTAGAGGGTCGGGGTTTCTGCCGTCGTGCCGAGTGCGACGATGAAATCCACACCGCCGTCGATGATGTAGTCGATCGTGCGGGCCAAAGCCGGATAATCCACCGTCCGTCGGGTGTGAAGGGTGGGGATGGCTGCGCCGGCGCCGCTGAGTTTGTGTCGTGTCATATCGTTGATAATGTTATATTTGATAATTATATCCTTGAACGCTTCCGAGGCTTCGTCCTGTTTTTCGAATCCGTTCGCGGCCGTTCGTGGCCGCTGTCTGCGTATTTGCATCCCGTTTCCTTTGAATTTCCTTTTCGGAAGGAGTCGGAAACTGCCCGGCCGGAGCCTGGCGAGCGTAGGAGCGAGAAAGGAGTTCGTTCGTATTATTCTGATTTTTTACATCATTATTTTCGGTGTCAGGGCATGCGCCCGAAATAATATTGTGCGTTTTCTCGGCCCGGGGAGTGCCGTTTCCCGCCTAAAACAGCGACCCCTGTTCCGTGTTGCCGCCGTCGGTTTTGTCGGTCGTTTCCTGAGCCGACGGGGGTGCCGCAGACGTGTTCCCGTCCGAAGCGTTCTCTGTCACGGGCAGCGTTCCGCCGGAAGCGATCATCGCCAGCAGTTCCTCTTCGGAGATGAGGCGTACGCCCAGTTTGGTCGCCTTTTGGAGTTTCGCCGGTCCGATCTTTTCTCCTGCGACCAAAAAATCGACGTTGGCCGATACCGCCGCGAGGTTTTTACCGCCGTGCGCTTCGATCAGTTCCTTCAGTTCGTCGCGGCTGTGACCGGAGAATCTGCCCGTGATGACGAAATTTTTGCCCGCCAGACTTTCCGATTCGAGGGCTTTGTGCGCGGCTTCGGTTTGCAGCCCCGCTTTGCGCAGCCGCTCGATGATCCGCAGGTTCTCCGCGTCGGCGAAGTAGTCGATGATGGCATCGGCGATCTTGCCGCCCACCTCGTCGGCTTCGATCAACTCTTCGCGCGTGGCGTGCATCACGGCATCCAACGTGCGGAAGTGTGCCGCCAGGTATTTGGCCGTGGTTTCCCCGACGAATCGGATGCCAGGCGAACAATACCCGCTGAAAAGGAACCTCGACCGAGCCCCGGATGCTCCGGATGATGTTCTCGGCTGATTTTTCGCCCAGCCGGGGCAGACAGGCGAGCTGTTCGGCCCGCAGGTCGTACAGGTCGGCGATGTCGTGCAGCAGTCCGTTTTCGAAGAGCAGTTCGACGGTCTCTTCGCCCAATCCCTCGATGTCCATCGCCTTGCGGCGGATAAAGTGGATGATGCGGCCCAGTATCTGAGGCCGGCAGTGGCTCTGATTGGGACAGTAGTGCTTGCTTTCGCCCTCGTATTTCACCAGCGGAGTGCCGCATTCCGGACAGCGGGTGATGTACTGGAAGGGACGGCTGTCCGCCGGACGGGCCGCAAGATCGACGCCCGTGATCTTGGGGATGATCTCGCCGCCTTTTTCGACATATACCATATCGCCTACGCGAATGTCCAGCAGGGCGATCTGTTCGGCGTTGTGCAGCGTGGCCCGCTTGACGGTCGTTCCGGCCAACTGCACCGGATCGAGGTTGGCGACGGGGGTGATGGCTCCGGTGCGTCCCACTTGGAAATCGACGCTTTCGAGCCGCGTGAGCGCTTGTTCGGCCTTGAACTTGAAAGCCGCGGCCCATCGGGGCGCTTGGCCGTGAAGCCCAGCTCGCGCCGCAGGGTGTAACTATTGACCTTGATGACCACGCCGTCCGTAGCGAACGGCAGTTTCCTGCGCTCTTCGTCCCAGAAGGCGATGTAGTCGTCGATCTCCGCCTGGCTGCGGCAGATCCGCATCTTGTCCGATACGTTGAATCCCCATTCGCTGGCTTTCCGCATACACTCCCAATGGGTCGTGCAGGGCAGGTCGTCGCCAGCCAGTTGGTAGAGCGTGCAGTCCAGCCCCCGCTGGGCGACTACGGCCGAGGATTGCTGCTTGAGCGTGCCCGCTGCGGCATTGCGCGGATTGGCCAGCAGCGGTTCGCCGTTCTCCTCGCGTTCGCGGTTGAGGCGGTCGAACGAGGCATAGGGCATCAGCACTTCGCCCCGTATTTCGAAGAAATCGGGGTAGTCGCCCCCTTGCAGGTGCAGCGGAATGGTGCGAATCGTGCGGATATTGGCCGTTACGTCATCGCCCCGTGTGCCGTCGCCCCGCGTCACGGCACGGAGCAAAGCTCCGTGTTCGTAGGTGAGCGAGATGGCCGTGCCGTCGAATTTGAGCTCGCAGACGAACTCCGTCTGTCCGAGCTCTTTCTCGATGCGTCCGATGAATTCGTGCAGCTCGTCGAGCGAATAGGTGTTACCCAGCGAAAGCATCGGAAAGCGGTGCTCGACGCTTTGGAATTCGGTCGTGAGATCGCTTCCGACGCGGGCCGTCGGGGAGTTCGGGTCGGCGTATTCCGGATGTGCCGCCTCCAGCTCCTGCAGTTCGCGCATCAGGACGTCGAATTCCCGATCGGATATTTCCGGACTGTTTTCGACGTAGTATTTATGGTTGTGGTAGTCGAGTGTGCGACGTAATTCTTCTATTTTTTCGCGTATCATACCTTTGTTATTCCGTACGTAAAAGTACATAATTTGTGCGGAAAGACCGCAAAAAATAAAAAAAAAAATGCAAAAAAAAAATTCGACCTTGATACCGATCGC
>OKWF01000080.1_pt1 | contig 13453 bp, 15 predicted proteins | sample 1607031 | NCBI WGS metagenome assembly OKWF01 (sample SAMN04414079, study PRJEB24778) | human gut metagenome | material: faecal | host: Homo sapiens | reverse complement strand
CAATTGATCGCCTGTCTGAAGATTCCGTTCAAATTCTACAGGACCTGTGGCCGCGAGCATGGAAACCGCCTCGGCATGCAGGCCGGTGGTGCCCATATAGTCTTTGATTTTGGATTCAAGCACTTTTTTCATACCCTCCTCGATATTTTCGCCGAAGGCCTGATAATCCTCTTCCGAGATAAGATCGAATATGTAAACGACATCGTCTGCTGACGGAACGGTGGAGAACTTGGAGGCGACAACCGAACTTAAAGTGCATTCGAATTGACGTCGAACGTTTGGGGATCCCCTCCTTCAAGAGTCTTGAATGTTTCGGTTTTGATCGGTGTGGTCGGGAATCCCTGTTCGCATCCGAAAACCGCAATTTGATATTCCCAGCCCGGGTTGAGTTCTTTTGCTTCATACGTGAAAGGTCCCTCGTGGAGATACATGTCGAGCATACCCCAGCCGAAATAACGATCGATCAGATATTTTTGATAATCCGTACCCGTCGGCACCTGAGACTGGATGTCAGCCGACAGAACATCCAGGAAGTAAACATCGCTGTTCGACGGTGTAACGGTAATCGATGCTCCTGTCTGTGTGATTGCTGTCGTTGCGATTTCGAATGTATTGGTGGATTCGGGTGCAGTCTGCGCTGTAAAAGCTTCTGCGGTAGGCTTCGTCGTCGTGTGTCCGTCGGCATCGATACCTACTGCGACGGCCCAATACTTGGCTCCCGGTTCGAGTCCTCTGGCCGTATATGCATCGTTGCCGTAAGAAGTAATGGCTTTGACCGCCTCCTCGCGGGTCATCTCCTGCTGCTCCATCATCACTACCTCGATGAAATATTGTAGGTAATCGTCAAAACCGTGTTTTTGGGATTCCAGCCAATCGGCGTCGGTGACGATATCACTGAAATAACTTTTTGTTTCGTTGCTCGGAGAAACCGTGATTTCAGCTGTCGTCGGAGTAATGTTACTTACTGATACCTTGAATGTCAGTTGATTAGGATCAGTTTGGGGGGGGGTACGTCGGTTTTGTCGTCACTGCATGCTCCGGCGAACACCGCCAAAATAAGAAAAGGAATTAAAATTTTTTTCATAATCTTATTATTTTTTAATGATTAATTCAACTAACTAAAATAAATAAAAGTAGTGAGAAAACAAAAAAACGGATGATTTTTTAGGATGTTAAATTTAAGTTTTTTGAAATTGGATCGATGTCTTATGAAGAGGTAACTTTGTATTCGTATTCTCGGAACTGCCGGAAGTAAAGAAACCGGTCATAGTAACTTGGGGTATGATGCTGTTGTCATATTATATTGACCATTCGAATAAATTCGGAGCCTGTGTCCGTTTATACCCGAGGAAAAGGGTATGTTTGGGATTCGAGATATTGATATTTGATTCCCTGCAGAAGCATCCCAATATATAGGTGTTTGGGAGAGTGCACCTTGCCGGGTAACCTTTTTTCATTATTTTTGCACCTGAAATGAGCGGACAAAAACTCATACGGGTATTCAATGCGGGGGCGCTGCTGCTGATCCTGCTCGCGGCCTATGCGGGCAAAAGCCTGCATACCCATCCCGATGAGTACTATCGTTACCTCACGGAGAACGATGCAAATACCACGTCGCCGGCTCTTGTGGACGACTGTGCGATTTGCCATTTCCATTTCTTCTCGTATATCCATTCTACCGACTGGGTCCTCGACAGTGAGTTCCGTTTGCTGGAAACCTTTTTCCGGCCGGAGTGTTACGATCCGGCAATCGTTGCGATATCGGGCTCGCAGCTCCGTGCGCCGCCTGCAATCGGGTAGATAAATTCGTTCCGGAACCATTCGTTTCCGGGACTATTCGACCGCACCGTGCGATCGGCGCGGCAAAACATCGTTTTCACAGGGTATTCTCTCTCATCGGCCGTATTACGGGCCGTTGCCCCTACCTGGCGAAAACAGACCCATTTTACATCTTAAAACATAGGATTATATTGTGTATCCATTTGGGAGCATAGCGCCCCGAGTCCATTCCGAGGAGGAGATTTAGGTGGACTCCATTACAGACGCAGCCACCGGCCGCGAATAAACGCCCTCGAACTCGATTCCGCGACCGTCGGATAATGGGACATTGAAGATATAATCGCCTAATTATTATAATATGAAAAAATTGATCCTCTTGGCCGTAATGTGCCTGGTTTATCATACACTTTTTGCAGACGAAACGACCCCGACTCCTAAAAGCGACGCTCATCTCTACGGCCATGTCATCGACAGCAAAACAGGCGAACACCTGCCCTATGCCACCGTCACCATTCCCGGCACGACCATCGGCACCATGACCGATGCGAGCGGGCACTATTTCCTGAAGAATCTGCCGACGGGCACTATCACCGTCGAGGCCCGCATGATGAGTTACGATCCCGTGCGCCACGAAGTAACGCTAAAAAAAGGACAGTCCCTCGAACTCAACTTCGAAATCACGGAAAACGGAATTACCATGGACGACGTAGTCGTCTCGGCCAGCCGCAGCGAAACCACGCGTCGCAAAGCCCCGGCCTTGGTCGAACGTCCTCGACCGCAAAATTTTTTGACAACACCAACTCGGCTTGTCTGGCTCAGGGGCTTAGTTTCCAGCCCGGCGTACGCGTCGAGGACGACTGCCAGAACTGCGGTTTCATGCAGGTGCGCATCAACGGGCTCGACGGACACTATTCACAGATCCTCGTCGATTCGCATCCCGTCTTCTCGGCACTCTCGGGCGTTTATGGACTGGAGCAGATTCCGGCCAGCATGATCGACCGCGTCGAGGTGATGCGCGGAGGCGGTTCGGCGCTCTTCGGCTCCTCGGCCATCGGCGGCACGATCAACATCATCACCAAGGATCCTGACCGTAACAGCGCCGAAGTCGGCCACACGATCACGGCGATCGGCAACAGCAGCAGCTACGACAACGTCACCTCGGCCAATGCCTCGCTCATCACCGACAGCCGTAAGGCGGGACTTTATGTTTATGGTCAGAACCGCCACCGCTCGGGGTACGACCACGACGGGGACGGCTTCACCGAGATTCCGCAACTGCAATCCCAGGCCCTCGGCCTGCGTTCGTTCTTCAAGACCAGCGCTTATTCGCGTATCACGCTCCAATATAATACCGTCATGGAGTACCGTCGGGGCGGCGACCGGCTCGACCTGCCGCCGCACGAAGCGATGATCGCCGAGCAGACCGACCACAACATCAACGGCGGCAGCCTCTCGTTCGACCTCTCGTCCGCCGACTACTCCAACCGTGTGAATGTCTATGCTTCGTTCCAGCACATCGCCCGCAAGAGCTACTACGGTTCCAAGCAGGATCCCGATGCCTACGGCCGCACGCACGACCTTACCGTGGCGACCGGCGCCCAGTACATCCATTCGTTCGACCGGTTGTGGTTCCTTCCCGCCGACCTGACCCTGGGCGTGGAATACAACTACAACGATCTGGACGACGAATCGATCGGCTACGATTATCGAACGAAGCAAAAGGTGCACATCATCGGTGCCTACCTGCAAAACGAGTGGAAAAACGAGCATTGGTCGCTGCTTATCGGCGGCCGTCTGGATAAGCACAGCCTCGTCGATCACGTAATTTTCAGCCCGCGTGCCAACCTGCGCTACAATCCCGGAGAGGGGGCGAGCCTGCGCCTGAGCTATTCGAGCGGCTTCCGTGCTCCGCAGCCTCGACGAGGATATGCACATCGCCATCGTGGGCGGCGAGCGGGTACGCATTCGCCTGGCGGACGATCTGCGCGAGGAGCGATCGCACAGCCTCAGCCTCTCGGCAGACCTTTACCACCGTTTCGGAAAAGTCCAGACCAACTTGCTCGTCGAAGGTTTTACACGACGCTCGACCACGTTTTCGCCCTGCGTCCGCTGCCCGATCCGGATACGGACGGAAGTACGATCAAGGAGCGTTACAACGGCTCGGGCGCCCGCGTCATCGGGCATCAATATCGAGGGTAAGGCCGCCTTCACCCGTTGGTTCGACCTGCAGGCCGGAATCACCCTCCAGCAGAGCCGCTACAAGGAACCGGAACAGTGGAGCGAAGATCCGGAGGTCGCACCGACCCGCAAGATGTTCCGCACGCCGAACACCTACGGCTACCTTACGGCCCAACTGACTCCCGTGCGTAATTTGCAGGCGGCCATTACCGGAACTTACACGGGCAAGATGCTCGTGCAGCACATGGCGGGTTCGGGTACGCCCGTCGATCGGGCCGTCACGACACCCCGTTTCTTCGACCTGAACCTCAAAGTGTCGTACGACATCATTCTCTATAAGGAGATCGCCCTGCAACTCCATGCCGGCATCCAAAATATCTTCAACGCCTACCAGGAAAGATTTCGATCGGGGGGCCGACCGCGATTCAGGCTACATCTACGGCCCGTCGCTGCCCCGCAGCTGGTTCGTCGGCGCGAAGATCAGCTTCTGACGGTCTGCCGGAAGCTCTGGCGGCTCCTTGCTTCGCCGGACAGGGAATATCGTTGTCGCTCATCCGGATCGACGGCATATGGAATTTTTTGAAAATATCGCTTTCGGAAAGTCATGATATTTTCCGGATATAAACCGAACGGAGCTGCCTGGCGGCTCCGTTCGCTCATGGCGGCCGAACGCTTTAGCAACCATTATTGCACCGATTTGCACGAGCCGCAAAACAATTTTACGGTTTTTCTCGTTTTTAATATATCGATCCATCCGTCAAAATTCGTATTTGCTGCGATTTTTGTTCTGTTCTCGAAACAGGGGTGGCTTGAATAACCGACATACGATCCCTATAACCAGATTTAACCCCGAATCGTTATGTTTAACTCCCGATCTTCCATCTCCATCTCGACGTTTCTTTCTTCACTGATTGGATCTATCATGCGCGGGCGACGCTCCGTCCGCTGCGGCCAAACGTGCGAGTACCGCAAGGCCAGACTCATCCTGACCCACGACCCGGGCGAAGAGCTGTTTCTGGGGGCCCTTCATCCGGCTGCGGCTCTTTTCCGGGAACATATCGATATCCCCGAACTCATCGCCGAACATGCTACTTATCGCAAAGTGCTCGAGGAGGCCGGAGCGAGGGTACTCACGGTACGTCAGATCCTGCTCGACGGAACCGGCGCGGACGGGAAACCCGCCGACCGGACGAAGCTGGAGAACCTGCGCCGCTTCGCGGCCGGTTTTCTCACCTTCGACACCCAGAACCTCTCTCCGGAAACAGCCGGGCAGCAGAAGGAGTACCGACAATCCATTCTCGCCAAGACATCGCCTCGGGACTGGTTCGTATCATTCTGCGACAACCGATCATCCGGCTGTCGGAAACGCAGATCAACACGGGTATCAAGGCCGAATATTCCGAAAACCCCGTGATGAACCTCTTCTATACGCGGGACCAATTGATAACTACTGCCAAAGGCGTCGTAATCGGACGCATGAACTCCCCGCAGCGGGAGAAAGGATGCGACATTCTGCAATTCTGCCTCGAAAAAATCGGCATGAAACCGTTGCACCGCATCGAAGGGGAGGGAGCTCATCTCGAAGGCGGGGATTTCTATCCGTTCGGCGATACGGCTTTCATCGGCTGCGGGATGCGCACCACGCAACCGGCCATCGATCAGCTCATGGAGCACGATCTGCTGGGCTGCAACCGTCTGGTCGTGGTCAAGGACCGGTTGTTCAGCCAGGCGGAAATGCACTTGGACACCTATTTCAACATTATAGACCGCAATCTGGTGACGCTCACAGCTCGGCGTATGACCACCGATCCGGATTCTCCGGATCTGTTGCTGGCCGATATTTATCTCCGAGGTGCAAACGGCGTCTATACCAAAACCGAAGAAGATGTCGGATTCGTCGAATTGTTGAGGAGCCGTATCGGTGCCGCCATCATCCCCATTTCCGAAGAGGATGCCGACCGGCTGGCGGGTAATTTCCTGACGGTCGGGTCGCGCCGTATCAGTCGGGGTAGCGGGCCAGTCCGAAGCCCTGCGGACCGAACTGAAACACCGAGGGGTGAAGGTCACCTGGGTCGGGCTTGACAACCTTTGCAAAGGCTACGGTGCCGCACACTGCATGACGCAGGTGCTTCGCAGACGGTGAAGACTGTCCTCCGACGTATGTAAAAAAGACACTCCGGGGAAGTGAAAAGTTTTTCCGGGAGCGACCGTTGTCGCAATGTTCCGAAAGAATATGGCCGCTGTTGCCCGGCAAGGAGCGAAATCGGTTGTTATGTTCCGTTCATACGGGTCAGACGGGAAACTTTCCGCTTCCGGATGCGGGTAAGTTTCTTATAGAATACGACTTACTTCCGACGAAATGTGCGGCGGAAGGCTCTTTCACGAAAAATCCCCGGTCGAAAGACCGGGGATCTGCTATCGTTGTCGGCAAACGCTTACAACGCCTTGATCTCGTGAAGCACCTGGTTGGTCTTGCGGACCGCAGCAGCCGATGCCTCGAATTTGGCAGCCTCCTCCTTGGTGAGGTCGAGTTTGACGATCTTCTCGATACCCTTGCGGCCGATCACGGCGGGAACACCGATACAGATGTCGTTCTGGCCGTATTCGCCTTCGAGGTAGCAGCAGCAGGGGACGATCTTCTTCTGATCATGCAGGATCGATTCGACCATCATCGAAGCAGCGGCGCCCGGAGCATACCAGGCCGAAGTGCCGATGAGTTTGGTCAGCGTGGCACCGCCGACCATCGTGCTGGCGACAGCCTCTTCGAGTTTCTTCTTCGAGGCGAATTGCGTCACGGGCACGCCATTGACCGAAGCCTTCGAAAGCAGCGGAATCATCGTCGTATCGCCATGACCGCCGATCACCATGCCGTCCACGTTGTTGATGTTGGCGCCGGTGGCTTTCGCCAGGTAACATTTGAAACGGGCCGAATCCAAGGCGCCACCCATGCCGATAATCCGGTTTTTGGGAAGTCCCGAAGCCTTGAGCGCCAGATAAGTCAGCGTATCCATCGGGTTGGCGACCACGATGATGATCGCGCGGGGCGAATATTTCACCACGTTCTCGATCACACCTTTCATAATGTTGGCGTTGGTGCCGATCAGCTCCTCGCGGGTCATGCCCGGCTTGCGGGGAATACCCGAGGTGATCACCACCACGTCCGAGTTGGCAGTCTGCTTGTAATCGTTGGTCACGCCGACGAGCTTCGTATCGAAATCCATCAGCGTAGAACACTGGTACATATCCAGCATCTTACCCTCCGACAGGCCCTCTTTGATGTCGATGAGGACCACTTCGCTCGCCACTTCGCGGCAAGCCATCACATTGGCGCAAGTAGCGCCTACGGCGCCCGCGCCCACAACTGTTACCTTTGACATAATGTTATAGTTTTAAGGCGAGTCCGACGTATTGATTTCGGATGTAAAACAAAAATACTGTCACAACAGAACACGTCGGACTCACGTTACGGTATCTTTTGATGCCGGATTCTATCCTGACACTCCCTGCCGACACCCGTCGAAAACGGGAGGCTGCGGGGTTCGATTTACATCGAACGAATATTAGCCGATCAACTCTTTGTACTGCGCGTCGGTAAGCAGCGACTCGCACTCCTTGGGATCGGTCAGTTTCACTTTGACGAGCCAACCCTCTCCGTAGGGATCGCGGTTCACGATGGAGGGATCGGCATCCACTGCAGGGTTGAACTCCAACACTTCGGCGCGACGGGAATGAAAGCGTCGCTCACGGTCTTCACGGCCTCGATCGAGCCGAAGACGTCACCGGCGGACAAGGTTTCGCCGACGGTCGGAACATCGACGAATACGATGTCGCCCAACTGGCTCTGTGCGAAATCGGTAATGCCGATAAAAGCCTCACCGCCCTCTACGCGGCACCATTCGTGGTCATTGGAATACTTCAGATTTGCAGGTACGTTCATAATTTTCGGTATTTGAATTGGTTAAAATGAAATTTATTCGCGGTCTAAAATAATCATTGCAAATATAAGGTTATTTTTCGTTCGGCCAACGTTATCCTGTTATTTTTTAACACGCAGCCCGTCCCGTCCGTTCGAGCCGTCCGCTTCCCCTCGATAACGAACTCTATCTCCCGGAACAGGTACCCTTCGGTACGGCCGTCGGGCAGCTCCAGCAGTAGCTCTCCCGAAGGGCGCACGCCCCGCAGCACGGCCTCCACTGTCCGGCCGTCGGGATAACGGTACCGATGCCGCTCTCCGAGCCGGTACATCCGCCGCCGGTAGTCGGCCTGTAGCGCCTCCCGATCCCCTTTCTCGAGTTGTTCGTACCGGGCAGCCAGACAGTCGCCCAAGCGGTGCAGCACCTCCTGCCGATCGTATTCGCAGCCAGTTTCGAGGCACATCGACGACGGGTTCGGCAGCGACGGATCGAACCGGGTCTGATTGACGTTCACCCCGATTCCGACGATCGTACGCGACAGACGGTCGCCCGTCAGGTTGTGTTCGATCAGGATGCCGACCAGCTTGCGGTCGCCCGCCATAGATGTCGTTCGTCCATTTGATCCGGGCGTCGATGCCGTAACCGCCGAAAAGGTCCGTCAAAGCCAAAGCCACCGCTTCAGAAAGCAGAAACTGTTCCGAAACGGGCAGGAAACAGGGTTCCCACACCAGCGAGAACATCAGGTTGCGTCCCTCCTCGCTGCTCCAGGTATGCCCCCGCTGGCCGCGTCCGGCAGTCTGCCGCTCGGCGCAGATCGCATCGCCGTGTCCGTAGCGAGGATTCCGGGCCTCGTCGTTGGTCGAGGTCGTCTCTTCGAGAAAGTGATAACGGGTCCTGTGCATCCGAAAGGTACTATACCGAAACTCCGAAATCCCGGAGCGCCGCGGTGAGCGAGTTTTCTTGTCGGTGGACTCCTTGCGCGTCCGATAATCAGCGCACAGGGAACGCCGTACTCCCCGGCCGGGAAACGCTTGGGGTAGCTGCCCGGAATGACCACCGATCCGGCGGGGACGTATCCCTTGTACTGTTTGGGTTCCGCCTCCGTTACGTCGATAATATGCGTCGATCCGGTAATCACCACGCCGGCGCCCAGCACCGATTCGCGGCAGATGTGCGCCCCTTCGACCACGATGGCCCGGGAGCCGATGAAACAGTCGTCCTCGATGATGACGGGGGCCGCCTGCACGGGTTCCAGCACACCGCCCACGCCCACACCGCCGCTCAGGTGGACGCGCTCGCCGACCTGGGCGCAGGAGCCGACCGTCGCCCACGTATCGACCATCGTGCCGGCACGACCCAGGCTCCGATATTGACGTAGGAGGGCATCAGGATCGCCCCCGGCGAAATGTAAGCTCCGTAGCGCGCCACGGCGTGCGGTACAACCCGTACGCCCAGCTCCTCGTAGCCGTGCTTGAGGTCCATTTTGTCGTGCCATTCGAGTTCTCCGGCCCGCATGGTGCGCATCTCCTGCATCGGAAAATAGAGCAGAATCGCCTTCTTGACCCACTCATTGACCTGCCATTGGCTCCGGGACGGATCGATGGGTTCGGCCGTTCGCAGGCGGCCCTTGTCCAGTTCTTCGATAACGGCGCGGACCGCCTCCCGCACACGGGACTCCGCAAGCAATGCCCGGTCGTTCCAGGCCTCTTCGATAATTTGTCGCAACTGATTGTCCATTCCTGTTTTTCGCTTTCGTTATTCCGGTTTCAAAGTTACAAAATTCTCCTGCGGATCGCCGGATGCCGGCAACTTTTTCGTATATTCTGCGAATATATGGAATGTTCGGACAATCTTTGCGAACAAACCTGCACGATTGCGCCGGACTTTTTCGTATATTTGTCTTTCGAAACCCTTCAAATACTAAAATATGTTAAAACACGTTAAAATTACTTTGGCGGTTTTCTGTGCCGCTGCTGCACTTACCGCCTGTAAGTCATCTATGAAAATCAAACACCTGCCTTATCCCGATGCCGAGCGTACGGAAGTCGTGGATAACTACTTCGGCACCGAAGTCGCCGACCCCTACCGCTGGCTCGAAGACGACCGTTCGGAACAGACGGCCGCCTGGGTCGCTGCCGAAAATGCCGTGACGCAGAATTACCTGGATCAAATTCCGTTCCGCGAGGCGATGCGTGCCCGCCTGACCGAGCTGTGGGCTTATCCCTGGGAGGGAGCTCCGGCTAAATTCGGGGATTATTACTATTTTTACCGCAACGACGGACGACAGAACCAGGCCGTGCTGTACCGCCAGGCTTCGCTCGACGCCGAGCCGGAGGTATTCCTCGATCCCAACACGCTCTCCGAGGACGGAACGGTTGCGCTGTCGGGCATCTCTTTCTCGGAAGATGGCCGCTACCTGGCTTATGCGGCTTCGGCTTCAGGTTCGGACTGGAGCGACATTCATGTCATCCGTACGGCGGACAAGCAGCCCACGGGCGATATCGTAAAATGGGTGAAGCTCTCCAACGCAGTGTGGACACCCGACGAAAAGGGATTCTATTACAGTACGTTCGACGTTCCGGAAGCGGGCGTCTATTCTTCCCAGAACCAATATCAGAAGGTATATTATCACACGCTCGGTAAGCCTCAGTCTTCCGATCGTCTGATTCATATGGACACACAACATCCGTTGCGCTATTTCGCTTCCAGTGTCAGCAAGGACGGCAAGTGGCTTTTCATCACGGCATCGGAGGGTACGTCGGGCAGTGAGATCCTCTACCGAAAAAGCAGCGATAAGAAGTTCAAGGTGCTGCTTCCCGGCTTTGCCAACGACCACGAGATTATTCGCGCCGAGAACGATAAACTTTACGTGCGTACCAACCTCGATGCTCCCAACTACCGCGTGATCCGCATCGACCTGAATAATCCTTCGGTGATCGAGGAGATTATCCCCGAAAATCCGAAGAATATGCTTGAGATCGTCAGCAAACCGGGCGACTATATGATGGCTTCCTACCTGGAGGATGCCCAAAGCCAGGTTTACCAGTACGATTGGAACGGCAAGCTCATTCGGAAAGTCGAGCTGCCCGCCATCGGATCGGCAGGCGGATTCTCCGGTAAAAAAGGCGAAACGGAGGCCTTCTATTCGCTGACCAACTTCACGACACCTTCGACCGTTTACCGTTACGACCTCGCAACGGGCGAATCGACCCTGTATAAGCGTCCCGAAGTGAAATTCAGCCCCGAAGACTACACTACGGAACAGGTGTTCTACACCAGCAAGGACGGCACGAAAGTCCCGATGTTCATCGTCTATCGCAACGGACTGAAGCTCGACGGCAACAACCCCTGTTACCTCTACGCTTACGGTGGGTTCCAAGTCAGCCTCGCGCCCTGGTTCAACCCGGCTGCCATTATGTTCATGGAACAGGGCGGCGTTTATTGCGTAGCCAACCTGCGCGGCGGCCTGGAATACGGAGAAGAGTGGCACAGGGGCGGCATGCTGGACAAAAAACAGAATGTTTTCGATGATTTCATCGCAGCGGCCGAATACCTCATTGCCAACAAATATACCTCGTCGAAGAAACTCGCCATCGCGGGCGGTTCGAACGGCGGCCTGCTGGTGGGTGCCTGCGAAGTGCAGCGTCCCGACCTGTTCGGCGTCTGCCTGCCGGCGGTCGGCGTGATGGATATGCTCCGCTACCACAAGTTCACCATCGGCTGGGGCTGGGTCGTAGAGTACGGCTCGAGCGACGACGAGGAGCAGTTCGGCTACCTCTACAAATACTCCCCGCTGCATAACATCAAGAAGGGCACGAAGTATCCTGCGACGCTGATAACGACTGCCGACCACGATGACCGTGTCGTGCCGGCCCATTCGTTCAAGTTCGCCGCCGAGATGCAGTACGCCCAGGGCGGCGACGCTCCGATCCTGATCCGCATCGACACCAAGGCGGGCCACGGCGCCGGCAAACCCGTCTCGAAGCGCATCGAAGAGGCTACCGACGTGTTCTCGTTCCTGTTCGAGAATACGGACACGCCTTACAAGACGGTCGAAACGAAATAATGCTATTCCGGTCGCATGTCCGAGCTTCGCTGAAAACGGAGTTTCGGAAGCAGCCGGGCCGATCCCGATGCGGATCCGGAACCCGGCACGACGAAGTACCGGCCGATAACCATACTGTTTTATTGAGCGATGAAAGTTTACAAGTTCGGCGGCGCATCGGTCCGCAACGCGGACGGTGTGCAAAACCTGCTGAAGATCATCGGTGACGAACGGGATCTGTTCATCATCGTATCGGCAATGGGTAAGACCACGAATGCCTTGGAGAAGGTTTTCGAAGGGTTGCAGAAGGGCGACAAAGCCTTCTCGATGGAGCACATCACCGCGCTGAGGCAATACCACGCCGAAATCGTAAACGAACTGTACGGCGCTCCGACCCGGCTCGAGAAGATCGAACGGCTTTTCGGGGAGCTCGAACAGGTGGCGACCGAAACGGTCTATCGTCCGGAAGACGCCGAGCTGTGGTACGACACCGTCGTCGCTTTCGGCGAGCTGATCTCGACGACGATCATTTCGGAGTACCTCTCCGAACGGGGTATCGACAATTGTTGGCTCGATATGCGACGCTGCTTCCGCACCGAACAGCGACACAAGGACGCCTCGGTCGATATCGCCGCATCGCGGACTCTGCTGCGCAACGCCATGAAACAGTCGAAGGCCCGTATTTTCATCGGGCAGGGCTTTATCGGAGGTGCTCCGGACGGCACGACCACGACCCTGGGACGCGAAGGTTCGGATTACTCGGCAGCGGTGGCGGCCAATATCCTCGACGCGGAATCCATGTCGGTATGGAAAGACGTGGACGGCATCCTGAATGCCGACCCGAAGGTTTTCCCCGATGCGGTGCAGATCGCGGAACTAAACTACCTGGATACTATCGAGTTGGCTTACAGCGGGGCACAGATCATCCATCCCAAGACGATCAAACCGCTGCAAAACAAGAACATCCCGCTCTACGTGCGGCCTTTCGGGGACAAGCGAAAACCGGGCACGGTGATTCGCCGTATGTCGGCGCCGATCGAGGTTCCGATTCTGATCCTGAAGAAGGATCAGGTATTGCTGACGATCCGTTCGCGGGACTTTTCCTTCGTGCTCGAAGAGAAATTCGCGGCGATCTTCTCCCTGCTGGAGCGACACCGTATCAAGGTCAATCTGGTGCATAACTCGGCGGTGAACCTCAGCCTCTGCGTGGATAACTCCTGGCATATCGACGAGGCGATTCAAGCCCTCCGAAACGAGGAGTTCGACGTAATGAAGGTCGAGAACATGGAGCTGCTCACCATCCGGGGCTATAACGGCGATTTGATGGAGCGATATGCTTCGGGGCCGGAGGTTTTTCTGTTGCAGAGAACTCAATCGACCGGCCCGTATTGTCCGGAAAAACCGGTAGTCCAAACTTCGAAAAAAGACGCTAAAATAAAAGAAGAGAAGTGGGGTCGATGTTGGACGAATACAAGAAAAACATTAGAAAACCGAATCCGGAGGAGCTACGACTCATTAAGTTTTTGGTACAAAAGGC